>ERZ795048.444-NODE-444-length-43772-cov-7.085573_pt1 | contig 43772 bp, 36 predicted proteins | sample MGYA00375132_ERZ795048 | MGnify/ENA primary metagenome ERZ795048 (study PRJEB30177, sample SAMN05720225) | activated sludge metagenome | isolation source: Anaerobic digester | place: Hong Kong | collected 2014-12-17 ...
TGATAATTTCAGATTAGTAAAACCCCTTTAAGGATTTACCGGTTTTATTAAATCAGTTATGTTCCGTTGAACTGCTTGACATTAAATGCGGTTCCATGTTTAAAAAATATATTAACTACGGAGTAGCTGAGCTGATGAAGAAGATCAGGCTTGATGCTTTTATTGCTGAAAAGAACCTTTCACAGTCAAGGGAGAAGGGGAGGCGTGAAATTATTGCCGGCTGGGTAAAGGTCAATGGCGAGACTGTCCGTGATCCCTCAAAAAAAATTAATGGTGATGAAAATGTCACTGTTGACAGGCCCGGGGGAATCTTTGTAAGCCGCGGCGGCGATAAGCTGAAAAAGGGTATAGATTATTTCGGGATAGACCTTGCCGGCAGGGTGGCTCTTGACCTGGGCGCGTCAACAGGCGGGTTCACCGACTGCATGCTTAAAAACGGCGCTGTTAAAGTTTATGCTGTTGATGTAGGCTATAACCAGCTTGATTACTCCCTTCGGACTGACAGCCGGGTTGTTGTGATGGAGAAGACCCATGCCCGTGATATTAATAAATCGATGTTCAGCGGCGATATAGACTTCTTTACCGCGGATCTGTCATTTATATCAATACTCAAGGTGCTTCCTTCCGTAGCAGCCCTGTTTGACAGGATTGAGGGAGTTGTCCTTTTAAAGCCTCAGTTTGAGGCAGAGTCTTCCCAGCAGAAAAAAGGTGTTGTTAAAAGCCCTGAACACCATATCGGGATTGTAAAGAGGGTTGTTTACGGCATTGCAGATTGCGGGTTTATACCTGTAGGGATGACTTTTTCCCCTGTTAAAGGTCCTGCAGGTAATATCGAGTTCCTCGTTTACCTTAAAAGAGGGTTTGAAGATGACTCATCGGTCAGAATTATTTCTGATGAACTTATTGAAGAAACTGTCAAATCTGCACATAAAGAACTAAACTGATAATTTTTTCGCAGACATTACTTTTTATTCTTGCTAATTTTTCAGTTCTTTTTTACAAAATGTTAATTTGTAACAGATATATAAATTTGCCGGATTCAACCGAAAACATCATTTAAACAGACAATCTCAGGGTGCAATGTATCCTGATATTAATATTTTTGGTAATATTCATCAAAAGGAGCGATCTAATGAAAATTTTAGCTTTAAATTGCGGAAGCTCTTCTTTGAAATACCAGCTTTTTGACTGGGAAAAGAAGGAAGTTGTCGCTGTAGGTATCGTAGAAAGGATCGGTATCGAAGGATCTTTTATCAAGCATGAAGTTCCCGCAACTGACAAGGAAATTAAAAACGAAACTTCAATTCCGGATCACAAAGTCGGTATCAAGCTTGTACTGGAAGCACTTGTCAAAGGCGAAGGTGCTGTTATAGCTGATATGGGTGAAATTTCAGCTGTGGGCCACAGGGTTGTTCACGGTGGTGAAAAATTCAACCACAGCGTTCTCATCAATGACAAAGTTATAGCTGCAATTAAAGAGGTATCACATCTTGCGCCTCTTCACAACCCTGCAAACCTTATAGGTATCGAAGCGGCTATCGAAGCTCTCCCCGGATGTCCGCAGGTTGCTATTTTTGACACAGCTTTTCATCAGACAATGCCGTCCCATGCTTATATGTATCCTGTACCTTATGAGTGGTATGAAAAGTTTGCGGTAAGAAGATATGGTTTCCATGGAACAAGCCATCTTTATGTTTCCAAAAGGGTGGCGGATCTTCTCGGAAAACCAGCCAAGGATTGTAATATTATAACTATGCATATTGGTAATGGTGTTTCATGTACTGCTATCAAAGGCGGGGTAAGTGTTGATACAACAATGGGTCTCACTCCTCTTGAGGGAGCGGTAATGGGAACAAGATGCGGTGATATAGACCCTGCTATCCCTATGTTTATGCAGAATGAGCTTGGTGTAGGCCCGAAAGAGATGGATACGCTTCTGAACAAAAAATCCGGTCTTCTCGGTATTACAGGCCAGTACACAGACAGAAGGGACATCCTTGAGAATGCTGAAACAGGTGATAAAAAATGTCAGCTTGCAGTTGATATGGAATGCTACAAACTGAGAAAGATCCTCGGATCTTATGCGGCCGCTCTCGGCACAGTTGATGCTGTAGCTTTTACTGCAGGTGTTGGTGAAAATGCCGGTGATATCAGGCAGAAGGTTCTTGAAGGGCTTGATTGTCTTGGAATAGAAATTGACAAGGCCAAAAACCTGGGAACAAGGGCCAAGCATGGTGAGACACTGATTTCCACACCTGCTTCCAGGATCAAGGTTTTCATGATTCCTACAAATGAAGAGCTTGTATTCGTTGAGGACGTTGTTGGTATACTTAATAAAACATATGATGATCATATGGTTTATCAGTACACATTCCTCAAAAAATAGTTTTTTTCACTATCGAAATTCCAGGGCTGCCTGCAAAGGCAGCCCTTTCTATTTATTTTACTCCATAACTGAATAGTGGTTGACCTTAAAAAATTACACCTTATTATTAATTCATTGCAAGGCCGGGTCTTATTACACCAGCCTGTAATTCCGAAGAGATCCCCCTGCCGGGCTCAGGACAGGCCCGTAGATGAACAGCCCGGCCGGTCAACGGGTTTTGTTCAGGTGTTCGCAAATGTAATGAGATTCGCCCGGGTATGAGTTCGGAAATAAAATGTTTTATTTTTATTAAATCTTTTATCTCATTTTCTGAATATAAAAAAAGGGGGTTAAATATGAAAGTAAGGTTTTTTATAATTGTCCTTATAATTTCAGTATGCTCGGGGCTGTTTGCGATCGATATGAATAAAATAGTCGCCTACCCGGTACCTTTTAACCCTAAAAAACAGAACAGGATTACAATAGGTGATCCGTCCGCTGTGCTTGCAGGTTACAATGTTAAAGTTGAAATATTTGATATAAACGGTGACATAGTGCTAAAGAGGCATGGTTCCCAGTTCCCTGTCTACTGGAACGGAAGGAACGGCTCCGGACGGTATGTTAAACCGGGAATGTATATAATCAGGGTTGTTGCCGAAAATGACAGTGAATACGGCAAAAAGAATATCAGGATACTGGTAAATTACTGAACAGGATAAGTTATGAAAAACATTATTATCAGATTTTTTATTCTTATGTTTTTTGTAATACTGCTTTCCCCGCTTTCCCCGCTTTACGCGGAGAATGCCGGGAGCCGCGGTTCATATACACGCGGCGGATGGGCGGGGGCCAGGTATACTGCTGCAGGGATGACTGGAGAGGTCCTCGCGGATGACGTATTCGCGATTTACTGGAATCCCGCAGGCCTTAGCGAACTGAAGGTAAAGAAAAAACTTACTGAGGCTCAAATAAAAGAAAAGGCAAAGAGCGGGGATATAGATGACATTACCGAGGAGGATCTCCTCAATTTTTCCGAAGGACAGTATGAGAAACTTTTCCTGAATATCGGTGTTTCATACAGCAGTCTCGATATAGAGAGGGACGCGGGTTTCACCGGCCTGGCATTTAATGCCTTTAAAGGTGTGATCGGAGCGGGATTTTTTTCCATAACTTCGGGGGATATTGAAACAAGAGACGAAACCGGTACTCTAACAGGAAGTGACAGGTACACCGGTTCAGTGGGTTATCTGTCCTATTCAATCCCCTGGAATATTATTTCTTTCGGTATTAGTCTTAAGGGATATTACGAGAGTATTGGCGAGTATTCCTATTACGGTGCAGGTTCTGATGTGGGAGCACAGATATATCTTCTTCCCTTCCTAAAGATGGGGATTATGATAAGAGACGCAGGGGGATTTCTAAAACCTGAGAAGAGTGAGTATTCTGAAACGGAATATGATTTTTTTATGCCCCAGATAAAGATAGGGGCGGCGTTTCTCTCTGATACAGGGATAAGGGTCTCATTCAGCGGTTCGAGAAAGCTCGAACAGTCAAATTTTGAATACGGTATCGGTGTTGAGTTTGATCTGAACCGGTATATGATGCTCAGCGCAGGACTCTGTGACGGATATTTTTCAACCGGTGTTACTCTCCGTGCCGCAGGAGTGGATATATCATATGCCCTTAATTTTGATAAAATTGATTACGGGTATAACAATACGGTATCGGCGGCGGTGCTTTTCTGATGAGCGGAAAAAGAAAAACCAGGATCATGGGGATTCTGAATGTTACTCCCGACTCTTTTTATGATGGAGGGAGATATACTGACAGGGAGCTTGCCCTGAAACATGCGATAGAGATGTATAATGAAGGGGCTGATATCATAGATGTAGGAGGGGAGTCCTCCAGACCCGGCTCTCTGCCTGTAAGTGCGGAAGAAGAGATGGAAAGGGTCTGCCCTGTTATCGAAATGATAAAAAAAGAGATACCCGCGGTAATTTCTGTTGATACGACAAAATCATCCGTGGCAGGGGCCGCGGTTGATGCCGGGGCTGAAATAATAAATGATGTCAGCGGTCTGAGTTTTGATCCTGAAATAATCAGGGTCGCAGCGGAAAAGAAGACAGGGCTTGTTATTCAGCATATAAAGGGTAAGCCGGAAGATATGCAGAATAATACAGTTTATGACGATCTAATAAAAGATATTCTTGATTTTTTAACGGGTAACGCTGAAAATGCGTGTAATAAAGGAGTCACCCGGGGGGGCATAATTATAGACCCCGGAATTGGATTCGGCAAGAGCTTTGAGCAGAATTATATTATTATTAATGAGTTAAGAAGATTTTCCGAGACAGGCTATCCTGTACTGGTCGGACTTTCAAGGAAATCTCTTATAGGGAGGCTTTATGATGGTGAAGAGGACAGGCTCCCTGCGACTATTGCACTTAACGCTGCAGCTGTGCTGAATGGTGCTGATATTATAAGGGTTCATGATGTAAAGGCTCACAGGCTTGCCATGGATAGTGTAGATTTTTTGAAGAGAGTCCGGGCGGATTAGATGGAAGCATTATTCATAAACATATTTAACTGGACAGCCTCTTTCTGGGATTATTTCAGAAACGTGGTGGATATTCTTATTGTCGCGTATCTGTTTTACTGGTCTTATAACTTTCTGCTTAATACAAAGGCAATACAGCTCCTTAAAGGTGTTGTTGTAATATTCATTGTTGCTGTCATTTCCGGCCTGCTTCAGCTTGAGACTCTCAGCTGGCTCATAAGAAATATCACTTCCTACCTGGTTATAACAGTAATAATACTGTTCCAGCCAGAACTTCGCAGGCTGATTACAAGGTTCGGACAGAAAAACTGGCTTGTTAATGATTCTGTTAAGGAATCTTTCCAGCTTGATGAACTTGTTAATGCCGTGTTTGCCATGGCGGAGGAGAAGATCGGTTCCCTCATAGTGATTGAGAGAAATACGGGCATGAAGAGTTATGTTGAATCGGGAGTTGTTCTCGATTCCGGTATTTCAGAGGAACTTATAAGAACTATATTTTTCCCTCTTACCCCGCTTCATGATGGTGCGCTGATAATTCAGGAGGGGAGAATAGCCGGTGCCGCATGTTATCTCCCTCTCAGTGACTCAAAGCAGATTCAGAAGCAGCATGGGGCAAGACACAGGGCCGGCCTGGGAATCGCGGAAGAGACAGATGCTCTTGTAATCGTCACTTCCGAGGAACGCGGAGAGATTTCCATGATGGTTAACGGTAAACTTCTTCCGGGGATAAAAAACAGTGATCTGAAAAATATGATACTGTTCTTTATGAATCCCAAAACAGCCTATGAGGAGACCTATAATATATAAATGAAATTCAATACTGAAAATTTCAGGATATGGGCGGAGAAGAAAAATATTCTTCCGAAATTTATAAGCATTGTCCTGGCTTTTATACTCTGGGGTTATCTTACAAGCACCAAAAGCGGTGAAGTAAAGTTCAAACTCCCTTTGAATTATAAAAATCTTGAATCTTCTTTTACAGTTTCAAAATCTTCTGACAAGTACATAATGGTAAAGCTCAGGGGCCGGAAGGATGACCTGAAAAATATAAATTCAAAGAATATTAAGCTTTTTGTCGACCTCTCGGCAATCAAAGAGGGAGAATCCAGCACATACCCGATACAGGTAGACAAAACTGAACTGCCTGAAGATGTTACAGTTGATCTTATACCGGATGAAGTCCGGCTTTATGCAGAGAAAAAGGTTGTTAAGCTCTTTTCAATTTTGCCCAGATTTAAAGGGGAGCCTGACAGAGGTATTGTTATGGGTAAAGTTAAAATCAGCCCGGATAACATCAGGCTTTCCGGGCCTGGAAATGTCCTTGATTCCATAGATGCTGTTTATACCGGCAATATAGTATTAAACAATAGGAATTCCACATTTAAAACAATGATCAGGCTTGAGAAAGTTAACGAGGGGGAAGTTGAATACGGTTTTTCTGAAGTAAATGTAACAGTGCCGCTGTTTAAGGAGTCTGATACAACATTGATAGAAATCCCTCTCGTTGTCAGGAACAGAAAAAAAGGCTTTGTGTATGATGCTGAATATGAAAAGGTTAAAATAAGAGTTCTCGTGCGGGATGGAAAGGATATTGCTGCTCAGAATATTTCCGCGTATGTTGATGCCGATGATTTTAAGGTTGCAGAGGGAGATTTGGCAGATGATAAATCTGTTAGAAAGGAGGTTCCTGTTCATCTGAAAGGAGTAGCATCCGGTGATGTTATTACAATCGTTCCTGAAAAGGTGGAAGTTGTGATTACCCGGGAATAGAGCAGATTTTTATTTTTTTATTTTATGGAGAAAGAGATGTTTTTAAGGCTATTAGGTTTTCTGGTTTTTTTTGTAATCGGCATGGTGGTCTGGACGCTGATTAAACTGATATTTCATCTCGGGCGTACCTCGGGACAGCTTAATAATAAGTTTGACGATATGCAGAAAAACAGGACAGGAAAAGGAGCCGGCAGAAAGGGCAAAGTGATTGAACTTGACAGAGATCAGTATAAGGTTGAGTGAACTGTTATAATGAAAAAGTTCTCTTTCATTATATTGATTTGTTTTCTTCTGGCGGTATCATGCGGCAGGCCGAAAGGGGAGTTCGCGTTTAAGACCCAGGTTGATAAATCCTATAAAATCAGGCAGAAAAGACTGGAATTTAATTCTGCTGAAGAACTTAAGTGGGTTTATAAATTCAGCGGTTTTCCGGCAGGCCGGATAAAACTAGGTGTCCTTATTCTAAAGAAGGAACTGGGCTGGGTGGATATACTTACAAGGCCCGATTATATTGATGAAATGAAAAATATCGTATACGGCACGATAAGTGATTTTGAACCGGGTGATTACCGGATTATGATAACAGAGATTACAGATGATGAAACAGAGGTTATAGATCAGTGCGAGTTATCTCTCTATTCCGATGAGGAGGAGCTTGACTGACCTGACAGAGCTTCGGTAGTTTTTATTATCTGGACAATATTATCTTTAACTTTTTTTATCTCACCGTTTCCGCTCAATTCATTGTTTTTAATCTGTTCGAGTTTCTCAGGAAGTTTTCCTCCAGTGTGATGCACTACTGCTATATAAATTGCCGCTGTGATGAGAATTATGACCATCAGTTTGATGATTTTTTTTAACATGGCGTATACTATCATTGATATAATCAGTGCTGCTCCAATAAGGTAAATTTTATTTGAAATTATTGTCTGTAAGATCTCTTCCATATATAAATACTCCATTAAATCGTGCGTATGATGCGGCACCCTGCTTTATAAATTTTTTTAATTAAGAAAATATCCGATACGACTATCATGTTCAGGTCTTATCAGAAACAGCTTCTATGTTGTGATAGAACTGGATGAGACTTTTTTCTTATTTTGTAAATTGTTATTTCATTAAAAAAAACAGTCAATATAATAATCGGAACTTTTTGCGGAACAAATTTCACAAAAAGGAATAAAGATCCGAATAATCCTTGCAAACATATCTGAGTTTCATAGGCTTGAATAAATAAAATACCTTGCAGACGGTCTGAATACTCTCATTGAAATCCCGGAGGATATGATGAATTTCGAAAAGGTTTTAAAGAAAGCTACTTTCCTTGATCCATTTAATGGCTTTCAGGAGGGGGGACGTGAATGTGAAGTCCGCAAAGACCCGTTGACAGGAAGAAATTCAAGAATCCTTTTTTTTCCTCACAGGGAACTTCCTGAACCGGACTATGAGGAACTTAAAAAAAAGGACCCCGGTTTTTGCCCCTTCTGTCCCGAGAATATTGCGAAGATAACACCGAAATTCAATCCGATGCTTTTCGGCAGCGAACGTTACAGGGTCGGGGAGGCGGTCTGTTTCCCCAATGCCTTCCCTTATGATGAAAATGGCGCGGTAACAGTTATGACCGAGAAACATTTCGTACCCATTGATGAACTTACGGGTGATATTATTAAGGACGCAATTTTATGCTGCATTGAATTTTTATCCGATGTCAGTAAAGGCCAGCCTGAAGCTGTGTACCAGTCTATAAACTGGAACTATCTTCCTGATGCCGGGAGTTCTATACTTCATCCTCACCTGCAGATAACGGCTTCCACTGTTCCGACAAATTATTATTCTGATGTAATGATAAGCCTTGATAGAAACGGGGGCAATCTGTTCAGTGAACTTGCTATAGCCGAACAGAGTCTGGGAGAAAGGTTCCTGTCCAGGGGAGAGTTTTTTTCCTGGATGATCGCTTTTGCTCCTGAAGGAGTTTTTGATGTTATGGCCATATCACATGATTATTTTGAGCCGAAAGATCTAAATAACGGAAGGCTTGATGAACTGGTGGATGGTATATGCCGCAGTATTGCCTTTATAAAACTGAAAAAGATAATAAGCTATAACATGTCTCTCTTCTTTATTGTTGGAAACGACCGGTTTATTCCTCATATGAGACTCTGTCCGCGGACTACTGTGCCGCCCCTTGATACATGTGAGATCAATTACATGAAGATGCTTCATAATGAGCCTATGTCCACTATGAAACCCGAGACAGTGGCAGAAGAACTTAAGAAATACTGGTCTTAGACCTGATTTTTAAATAAAATAAAAAATATAAAATTGCTGGAGGCGTTGTTTTATGGGTAACAGAAAATGGTACATCGAGCAGTTAACTGCTCCGGCATTGATGCACAGGAATGCGACAAACTATGGGGACCATACCTGCCAGATGTTTAAAGGCGAAAACGGAGAAGTGCAGAAGCTCACATATTCAGAGGTCTACAGGATTGTAAGAGAACTCTCCTGCGGGCTTATGAGTCTGGGATTTAAAAAAGGAGACAGGGCCGCGGTAATGTGCAATACTTCTCCCCAGTGGATGTGGAGTGATTATTCAATACTCTGCGCCGCCGGTATAACGGTATGTATTTATCCCACTCTCTCCGAGAAGGAGCTTGAATTCATTCTTGCGGATTCAGGAACAACCGTTATTTTTGTTGAGGGCCCGGAAATTCTCGAAAAGGTGAAAAAAGTCTGTAAACCTTCAAATAAAAAAGTGAAGGTGAAGCACATAGTGGTAATGAAGGAGAGCTTCGAGGACAAAGACAAACGGGTAACTGATTTATCAAGGCTGCGAAAACTCGGTATAGCCTATCGCGCCAAGGACAAGATGCTTTTCGAGGACAGATGGAGATCTGTTGATTTTAAGGACTATATGACAATAGTATATACATCAGGAACAACCGGTAACCCCAAGGGAGCTGTGCATACACATTTCAGCTGGGCTTGTGCTGTCTCCAGAGACTGTATTGTTGTTAATTATGCGGGCGCTGAGGATGGAGACCTCTTCCTCTCATTCCTCCCCATGTCTCACACCTATGAAAGGGAGTGCGGCCATGGCGCTTCAATGCTTGCGGTTGTACCAAATGCATACTCATCACCAAAAACTCTTGTTGAAGATCTGAAGCTTTTTAAACCTACTATGTTTATGTCTGTTCCAAGGATTTATGAAAGGGTTTACATGTCAATGAGGGAGCAGGCTGCCAAGTCACCCCTTAAAAAGAAGATTTTTGACGCAGCCATAAGAACAGGTATAGCCGTTGTTGAATCGAGAGCTGATAAGGACGGCTTTATTGATATGAGTGAAGGGATCAATCTTACTGCCGGGGTAAATCCATGGCTTAAACTGAAGTTCAAGTTTTTTGATAAACTTATTTTCAGCAAGGTGAGGGAGGCTTTCGGCGGAAGGTTCAGGTTTGCGTTCTCAGCGGCGGGGAGCCTTAACGCGGATCTCTGCAAGACCTTCCTGGCAATGGGTATAAGGATTACAGAAGGTTATGGGGCGACAGAGACCTGGAATGAGGTAACTGTTAACAGGCTTAATAAAATACTCCCCGGCTCCATAGGGAAATGTTCAACTTCTGCGATTGAGCTTCGTGTTGACGAAGAAAATGAGCTTCAGATTAAAGGGGACTGTCTCTTCAGCGGGTACTGGAATAATCCCAAGGCCACTAAAGAGGCTTTTACCGAGGATGGGTATTACAAGTCGGGAGATATAGTTGAGGTGCTTGCTGATAACTATCTGAAAATAGTTGACCGTAAAAAAGGACTGATGGTTCTTGATACAGGTAAGAATGTCCCGTCACAGAGAATAGAGAGCCTTTTCTCACTGAGCAGGTTTATTGAGATGGTAATACCCATCGGAAGTGAACGTAAGTATGTATCAGCCATAGTTGTGCCGAACTTCGATGAATGTATAGCCCACTTTGAAGAGAACGGGATCGATTTTGATAAAAACGCGCTCGTTTATGACCATGAACTGGCCTCTGTGCCTGTATGCGTCAGGGTAGGGAAGGATTTTACTGAGAATGAGGAATTCAGAAAAATTATTGAGCAGGAAGTCCAGTATGTAAACAGGGAGCTTGAAGCCTACGAGCAGATAAAGAAATATCATGTTGTTGATTACAAGTTTACCGAGAGTACAGGTGAGCTTACACCGACTCTTAAGGTGAAAAGACGGGTTGTAATGGACAAGTTTAATAAGGAGATTGAGGGGCTCTATAAGTAATCAGATTAGTAAAAAAAGAGAGAAAGGCTGCCATCGGGCAGCCTTTTTTATCTGAGTATCAAGACGCGGTGTATTTAAAATGGTTTTTGAAAAGTCATGGATTTTACAGAATGTCGAGTCACGGATAAAAAAAAGAGCAATTATTCTATTGCTCTTTTCTCTTCTTAGCGGAGGAGGGACTCGAACCCCCCACACCACGGATATGAGCCGTGTGCTCTAACCTACTGAGCTACTCCGCCATATTTTTATTAGCGCGGACAGGATTTGAACCTGTGACCTTTGGGTTATGAGCCCAACGAGCTGCCAGCTGCTCCACCGCGCGATCTGAATGCAACCTAAAGAAATGCGGACTATGTGTCAACATATTTTATAATAATTTTTTATTATGAGGAAAATAATTTGACCGGTCACTAAAGGTGTTTAAAATAAGATACATACTGTTGCTTTAATCAGCATCTATAGTAATATCTCTGTAACGGGGGTTATATGAAAAATCCGCTGAGGATTTTCAGAAACAGAAAAGTCGGGCTCGCCCTGGGCAGCGGCGGGGCAAAGGGACTTGCGCATATAGCTGTATTTGATTATCTTGCGGGTCTGGGCATACCTGTTGATATAATAGCCGGTTCAAGTATCGGGGCTGTTGTCGGTTCAGTATACTGCAGTGGTAAGCTTAAAAAATTCAGGGAAGAGATGCTTTCACTTACCAGGAAAGAGCTTCTCTCTGTATTCGATATAACCATGCCGAGATCCGGCCTTCTCAAGGGTAACGATTTTATTGATTTCATGAAACAGTATATACCTGCGGACACAAGAATTGAAGACTTTGACATACCGCTTGCCATTGTTGCAACGGATTTTTATGCGGGGAAGGGTGTTGTCTTCAGAAGCGGAAATGTGCTTGAGGCATTAAGGGCAAGTATTTCAATTCCCGGAGTTTTTGTCCCGGTCGCTTATAATGATACTTTTCTTGTTGATGGAGGGGTGGCCAACCCCCTCCCTGTTGATATAACAAAAAAACTCGGGGCCGGTTTCACCATCGCGGTAAACCTTCACCCCGGACTTAAAATTTCAAGAGTAAAAAAATATGTTAAGTCAGGTGCTGAGAAAATTGGCATTGATGTTTTTAAAGAGGAAGAGGAATTCCATGAAGTTGATGAATCAAAAGGCGTAAAGATTCCGGTAGAAAAAAAACCCGGGGCATGGATGAAGAATCTTGAACAGTGGATATCGACTAAAAATGAAAAGGTTGAATATCCGAGTATTTTTGAAGTTTTAAGTCAGAGTATTGATATTATGGAATATGCCAATACGACAAATTTACTGAAACATTATAAGCCCACCGTTTTGATAGAGCCCGATCTTTTATCAACAGGTGTTCTTGATTTTACAGACAGCTACAGGATAATTACTGAGGGCTTCCGGGCCTGTGCCGATAAAAAGAATGAACTGATAAGAAAAGTGAAGTTCTGGATATAAAAAGTTTTTATAAAAAAGTGATACGGGTGCAGAATGCAAAATAAAAAAAATTTTTTAGTGAATCATTATTATCTTCTTACATCATTTCTTATGTTTTTATCATTTCCAAGCTATGATTTTATACTGCTGAAGTTTTTCCCCTTCTTTGCATGGTTTTCACTTGTCCCCCTTTTTATCTTTAACCGTGGAAGAAGCCTCCGGGATGTTTTTTTCTATTCATTTATTACCGGGCTTGCCGGGAATTTTTTCGCGTACGGCTGGATCGGGAATTTCGGGGCCAAGGTCCCGGGAGGTTATCTTGTAATACTGCTTTTTCTCATACCGAGCCTTACAGCTTTTTTTGTATTGAAGATTTTTTTTGCGGAGGTTCTTTCAAAAAGATTTCCTTCAATTGATTTTCTGATATATCCCTCAGTGTGGATCATCGGGGATTTTATCCAGTCAACGGGATTTCTCGCTTTTCCATGGACATATATAGGATACTCCCAGTACCCCTTTACTTCTTTTATTCAGGTTGCTTCAGTTACAGGTATCCTTGGCATTAACTTTATAATGGTTATGTTTAATTATATTGCAGCAATGAGCATCCATAGATTTCTTATGGGGGAGAAAACTTTTTCCGCCTTTTTCAGCGGGAGATGCGGAAGGGCTTTCGCGGCAATAATAATTTTTGTTATAATAATTACTGCTGCCGGCGCTTACAGAATTTCCACATTTAACGGAGAAGGCGGAAAAGAGATGAGATTTTCTGTTATCCAGACCTGTATCTCTCCATGGGACAACTGGTCCGGGAACAGGTACAGGTACCTGGGGGAACTGATTAAATACACAAGGGAGTCCCTGAAGGAAAAACCTGATTTTATTATCTGGTCTGAATCAGCAACACTTGAAACAATATCCTTCAGGGCTTTCAATAGAGAGGATGACCTTTTTGACAGGCAGCTTTTTGATTTTATAAGGGAATCAGGGGTTCCGATTCTTACAGGGGAGATCGGTGTTACCCTTAAAGTAGACAGGGGGAGGTTGAGGCTTTTCCCCCAGAATAATGCTGTTCTTATAAATAGCGATGGGAAAGTCGTTCAGACCTATGCGAAGATAAACCTTGTCCCCTTCGGAGAGTGGTTCCCCTATGAGAACTGGTTTACCTCGGTAAAAAGGCTTGCTGCAAGTATGGGCGGCTCGGACTTTGTTCCGGGGGACAAACCGGAACTTTTTACACTTAAAGGAACGCGTTTCGGGGCCCTCGTCTGTTATGAAGGGATTTTTTTCAGGCTTTGCAGGGAGTATAAGAGGATGGGGGCTGATTTTCTTGTTAATATTACAAATGACGGGTGGACAGATACATATAATGGCCATTTTCAGCATTTTGCCTCTTCCGTTTTCAGATCTGTAGAAAACGGTCTCTGGCTGGTAAGATCGGGAAATACGGGTGTGAGTGCGATAATAGCTCCTTCCGGCAGGGTGATTTCCACCATGCCTATATTAAAAAAGGGCTCATTTTCAGGAAGTATAGATATATCTCAAAACAGGGACACAATTTACCAGGCATTAGGAGATTTTATTCTTTATGTGGCCGCCTGTTTTATAGTGGTAATTTCGATTGTTTCTGTTGTGAGAAAGCGCCTTCAGGGTAAGAGTGCATAAAGGAGGCTTATAGAGCTTGCCAAATATTTGGGTATACCTTCCCCATCCTAAATAAAAGGCTTTACAAAAAAGAACGTCATATATATTTTCTGCTAAAATATTGTCAATCTTTTCACAGAAATGCTCCGGCAGCAGCAGGAGCTCTCTTTCTGAATAATGACAACAGGAGCCGGTATTTAAGGTTTGCAATAGTCAGTTACAGGCATATTCGGCCTGTACCCTGTTACAGTATTTAACACTGTGGATAGATTGGATCAATGATATTATTTGTAAGATATTTTCAGGAGGTTCTTAAATGTTAAAGGAGTATAAGGCTGACCAGATCAGGAATGTTGCTATAATTGGACATGGAGGAACAGGAAAGTCAACACTGCTGGAAGCCATGCTTTTTGTCGGGGGAAAAATCGACAAGATGGGGAGTTCAGACAGCGGAAATCTTGTATCAGATTTTGATGATGATGAGAAGGCAAAGAAAATATCAATCAAAAGTTCAATGGGATTTGTTGAATTTGAAGATGTTAAAATCAATATAATAGATACACCCGGAACAGCTGATTTTATCGGTGAGGCAAGGTCAGCTCTTCAGGCGGTTGAAACAGCGATACTTGTTGTGGATTCAGTTGACGGGGTTCAGATTGAAACTGAAAAGGCATGGAGATACCTGACAGAGAACAATATACCAAGGATTGTCTTTGTCAACAAAATGGACAAGGAAAGGGCCAGTTACGACAAGGTTATTGAAAATATAAAGTCCAGCCTGGGCGGGAATATCGCCTCTCTCTGCATCCCGAACGGTGAGGGTGAAAATTTTAATGGTGTTATGGACACTGTTGAAATGAAGCTCTATACTCCCAAGGGTGACGGTAAAGATGTAACAATTGGTGAGATACCTGCGGATCAGAAAGAGCTTGTTGAGCTCGAAAAAACCGCTCTCGTTGAACTTGCTGCAGAAGGGACTGATGAACTTATTGAGAAATTTTTAGGAGGGGAGGAGCTTACCCCTGAAGAGGTTATATCCGGCCTCATGCTACAGCTGAAGGCTGCAAAACTTACACCGGTTATATGCGGTTCAAGCCAGAAAGTGATAGGAATTAAAAATCTTATAAAAACAATTAAGAATTTTGCACCAGCTCCGGAAACAGGTAAAGTTTACACCGGACATCAGCCGGGTGATGCTGAAAAGACTGTAGAAGTAAAACTCGATGATTCGGGCTCAATGGCTGCAGTTGTATGGAAAACAGCTATTGACCAGTACGCAGGCCGTTTTAATTATGTAAAGGTCATTTCAGGGCAGGTTACTCCTGATACTGAAATTCTCAATGCAGGCAGGGATCTCAGGGAAAGATCAACCAAACTCTGCGCGATGATAGGAAATAAGCAGAATGATATGCCTAAAATCTGCGCCGGTGACATAGGAGTTCTTGTTAAACTTGATAAAGCGGTTACGCTTGACACTCTCAGCGATCCGAAAAATCCGGTTGTTCTTCCTATAATAGATCTTCCTCAGCCTGTTTATTCTCTGGCTGTTGAGGCTGCCAAGAGGGGAGAAGAGGATAAAATCGGACAGTTCCTTAACAAGGTTGCAGAGGAGAATCCGACACTGAAATACGGTTTCACTGTTTCTACCAGCGAAACTGTTCTTTCCGGTATGGGTGACATGCAGCTTAACCTTATACTTAACAACCTGAAAGAGAAACTCAAGCTTGATGTGGTTACACGGACACCCCGTGTTGCCTACAGGGAGACAATAACAAAGAAAGCTGAAGCCCAATATAAGCATAAGAAACAGTCCGGCGGTCATGGCCAGTACGGAGAGGTCCAGATACGCGTCAAACCGCTTGAGAGAGGGAAGGGCTTTGAATTCGTAGACAGTATTGTCGGCGGGGTTGTTCCAAAACAGTATATACCGGGTGTTGAAAAGGGCCTTAAAGAGGGTCTTGAAGAGGGGGTACTCGCCAAATATCCTGTTGTTGATGTCTGGGTTGAACTCTTCTACGGTTCATACCATGATGTTGACTCCTCTGAGATGGCATTTAAAATAGCTGCAAGAAACGCCATTAAAAACGCAATGGAGGCGGGAGGTCCGCAGCTCCTTGAGCCTATTATGAACGTAAGGATCTTTGCTGATAAAGAGTTTATGGGTGATATTATGAGTGATATCACAAGCAGGAGGGGCCGTGTTCTCGGTATGGACAGTGATGAAAATTCCAGCGGAATACAGGTAATCAGGGCAACAGTTCCTGAAGCTGAAATGCTCAGGTACAGTACGGATCTCAGGGCAATGACAAGCGGCAAGGCTACGTTTGAGATGGAATTCTCCCATTATGATCCGATTTCAGGGAGAGAGGCTGACAAGATTATTGAGGAAAGGAAAAAATTCCTTGAGGAAGAGGCGAACAAGTAGTTCCCTTTACCGTGTAGAAAAATATTATTTCAGAAAAAGCAATCCTGTATTCAGGATTGCTTTTTTATCTTATATCAACTCCTCTTTCTCGAGTGAAGAGAGGTCAAAAATATTTATTTTATCTTTTATGTCAAGGGCCCGTTCAGCGATAGTTTTTGACATTTCAGGCATCTCCTCTGCCCATGAGGAATTACTCTGAGATAGGGAATTTATTTCTGAAATGGTTCTGGTTGTCTCTTCAGCGGCCTTTTTCTGTTCAACAGAGGCGTTTTTTATCTCGTGCGATTTGTTCAGCACAAGGTCAGCTTCTCTGTTTACCTCGCTGTGGGATTCTATATACCTGTTCATATTCATTACGAGCGTGGCCATCATCTGATTAATTTCAGTAACACCTGTAATTATTTCAGTTATAACCGCTACAGTGTCCTGCATCCTGCCCATGCCCAGGGCTATTTCATTCTCACTTTTTTTTATCAGGACTTCAATGTCTTTTACGCTATTAGAAGTCTGATCTGCAAGTTTTGATACTTCATCAGCAACAACTGCAAACCCCCTGCCTGCGTCTCCCGCACGAGCAGCCTCAATGGATGCATTTAATGACAGGAGGTTTATCTGGTCTGATATATCGCTGATCATGCCTACTATCCCGATCATCTCACGGGACGTTTCTGAAATCCCGGTAATACGGCTGTTCATGTCTTTGATATTGTCTTCTCCGGATTTTGCCCTTTCAGTAATATTCTGAGTCTTTGACATTGTTGAAGAAATTTTTTCCTCTATATCTGAAGTCAATGTTGTGAGTTCCGCCATGCGGTTTATAAGGGACAGGATTGTGCTGTTCTGGATTTCGGCTCCTGTATTGAGATTGTCTGAACCTGCTGAGATCTCTTCCATAGTGGCAGTTATCTCCTCAATTGAGGCGGCCTGGTCTGATAAATTACCGGAGAAAGAGGAAGTTGTGGAACTCATCTTTCTTGAAGATTCCTCAAGCTCTGCTGAAATATTTACAAGTGATTCAAGGAGATTTCTGTTTATTTCGATCTGCTTCTCACGTTCAAGTTCCGTTTCGTTTTTTCTCAGGTTTCTGGCTGTTAGAGTGATTCTGATCCCGAGAAATGAAATCAGAGATGAGAGCGATATAGTTATCAGGGCATCAAAAAAAACGATTCCTCTCATCGCAGGATTTATCAGTGTGATTGAGTAAATCATCGCTATATACCCCGCTATCTGGATGATTACAACAGCAAAGACAACTCTAATGGTGCAGAATAAGGTGGCGTAAACAATAGTAACGATCCATGGCAGGAAACTGGCAACAAATCTTTCAGGGGAGCCCTTTAAAGCTGTTCCGTAGCTATTAATGATGAGGCCTATTGAAATAGCAAAAACAAAAATATTCACCGCCGCATTGTAATATCCGGCGTATATCAGGGCTATGCAGATAAGTATTATTGTAATAAATGAAAAGATTACAAGATTAAGTGTGTCGAACAGGGATCGTGCTGCAAGGAGATTCATCCCGATCAGAATTACCATAAATGAGGGGAGCAGAAAAAGATTTGTGTAAAGTATTGTTTTTACCCGGCCCCGATGTTCATAAGACCGGTTTATATATTTTTTCTGTGCGCCTTGAATAAACTCTCCTATCATGAGTAACCCCTCTCAATAATGTAGTGATGAGAATTCTGTCCGGTTATTGAAATATATTTTGTTAAATATTCGTTAAAAGAAATCCTTTGTCAATTTTAATAATAAAAGCATTCAATAATTACTTTTTTTTACAGTAATTGTTTCTAAATAATTTTAACGTCAAGGGTGAAGATTATATAACTCTGCCGCTGAATACTGTGGGGCAAAAGAGCATTTTTTGCCTGAATTAATTTAATCAATAAATATAGTTTTTTATTTTTATATTCAGGATTTTGAATGTAAAAACTTTATTCTGAAATATAACCTTTAATGCTGAAATATAACCGGCTTGACATTTTGCACGGTAACATTTTTAAAATAAACTGTCTTAATAATTATTATTTAATATCAGTAATAATTCCTGAATATATATAAAAAACATTATAAACGGTAAGTGTGAAGTGACCGAGAGATACAGCCTGAATTTATCCCTTTTTATCCTGATATCGTTCTTTCTGCATACGGTATTGATTGTTTCTTTTATCCTGCCTGATTCTGACGGTTTTTTCAGGTCATTATTATCTAATCCTCTGGAAAAAAGGCAGGGTATCGGGGGGAGGGATATTATAGTAAATATTAATCAGGATGATGTCCGCGATATAAGAAAGGGGACACTCCTTTCCGACAGGGACTCAACCGCAAAGGGCTTTATTACAAAGGAAAAGGGTGACAGGTGGCTTAATAATTCGCTTGAATTCAGGATGAAGAGCGGTTCAGCCGGCGGTAACGGCAGAATCGCCACGTCCGGTTCCGGTGAAAAGATCAAGACTTCTGATAATGGGGATGTTTCTGTACGTTATGGTTCAGGCGGAGCCGGAGGGGGAGCCGGAAATAACGGGAATGCATCCAGAATGGCGATTCCGGACAAAAACAGTATTACGATGAAGAACGCACTTTTTTACTCAAACAGCGGGCTTTTTTCTTTCAACACTGCTAAATTTAAAAATTTCACCTACTTTAAAAATATGAAAGACAGGATAGCATCAAACTGGTACCCGCCCCTGCTGGCCAACGCAGCCCTTGGAGGCTATGCTCCGGGTAACATGAGAATAATGGCAATCCCCAGCCAGAAAGTAAAGATTGTATTTATTATGAACAGGGCAGGGGATATAGTAAGAGTTGAACTTGTTGATTCTCTTGGCAATAATTCACTTGATGAATCATGCCTTGATGCAATCAGGCTTTCCAGAAGTTTCGGGGAGGTCCCGGATAATATAAAGGGGGAGTTTATTCTCATCCCCTTTATATTTGGCTACTACGCTAATTGATCAGAATATTTTAAGATCCTTCAATGTCATACTCTCAAGAACCTTGTCTCTACCTGAATTGATTTTATTAAAAATATCGGCCAGATTCCCCTTTGATACCTGTCTTCTGTATTGGGACGGAATGGCTATCTGGGCTTCATTTATCAGGCTGAAAAGTTCCTTGAGTTTAATATTATTAGACGACATGGTTGGCATAAGCGGCCCTGCCTGCTCTCTGTGGAGCAGCCCCTTCTCAACGAAGAGTTTTAAGAAGTAATCCAGATCAACCGAATTATGGGACAGTTTCTTAAGAAGCTCTGAATAATGGCTGTCTCCTTTCCCTTCTTCGAATTTTTTATAAATATAGTCAAGCGCGGCAAGGCCGTAGAATATATTAACTTTTCTGTTCTCTTCAAATGTATTCTTTAAATTTGCATATGTTTCAGGATGCATCAGTGTGTATGATACTTCTGCGCCGTAAAGAATTATAAGAGAGGAAGCGTATATCATAAGGAGGAAGAGGGGAATTGACGCAAGGGCCCCGTAAATGGCAAAGGTCCCTGTGGCAAAAGCCTTGATATATATAATGAAGAGGAATATAAAACCAACCCATACAGTACCTGTAAATGCTGCTCCGATTGATGCGTATTTAAAGGGCACTTTTGTGTTCGGTGTCGTGGTGTAAGTCATAAGGAAGAGCAGCCAGATAAATATAAATGGTGCGAGGAATTTGATGAACATGGCAAATATGCTTACCCCGGATTGTCCTGTCCATTTTTTCCCCATGTCGGCAGTTCTTTTTATTGTTCCTCCATTCCCCACAGCCCAGACATTCCCCTCAGAGTAGAGGAGTCTGTTTATCTTCTGGGTGGATAGTGAATCTCTTTTCCAGTTCATCCCCCCGTTAGTTGTATGAATGAGTATCCCGTTCTCACCCGCGATAAAACCTTCGTTTGTGTTCAGGAATACAACCGAGTAGTAATTGTATTCCCTGAACTTTTTCTGCTTCCAGGACGCTCCGCCATTGGATGAACTGAGAATTACCCCGTCATTAGCCGAGATCCAGATATGGCTTCTGTCCAGAAAGAATGCTGAATTCAGATCAACCAGCCTGTTTTTTCTTTTTGATTCATTTATTGTCCTGATATTCCATGTGAGTCCTCCATCTTCAGTGATGAATATCCTCCCTTTTGTGCCTGTGGCAATACCGCGGTTCTGATAAAATGTTATTGAAGAAAAGTTCATTGTGACGTCTTTCGTGTCTATAACTCTCCAGTCCCTTCCCCCGTTTTCCGTTGCGAGTATAACGCCCTTGTTGGCAGCTATAAACCCTTTCTGGCTGTTTACCATATAAATATCATTAAAGTTAAAATCCCCCCATTTTGAAATGGACCAGTTTTTCCCTTTGTCCCCTGTCATGAGGATGAAACCTTTGTCAGCCACAACCCATCCGTTATTGTTTATGAACTGTATATCGTTGAAAGTCTCGCTGGAGAGGGCAATATGGTCTATTCTGAAATCATTTTCTGAGAAAGTATTGTCAGAGAATTTATATGAAAAGATCCTCTGATTTTCGTAATCGAAGTTTCCCTCCTCTCTTTCAGTGAATTTGAGCTTTTTATTGATCGTGCTCTGCAGCAGGGAGCCCTTATCTCCCACTACCCAGACTGTTTTATCTTCAATTACTGCGGCATTGTAGTTCGCTGATGAAAAAACGTTAGACATTTTTGTAGCTACGGTGGTGCCGGCAATAAGCATTACAGGTCCCAGTGTCAGGGCTGCCCAGTAGTATATAATTTTCTGAAAAAGCGTTCTCCCCTGTTTGACCTTCCATATGTCATTAAGGGATTTTTCAACTGCCCGGAGAGTGGCCGTTGCTGTAAAAATTACAATTATGGCACCTACCCCTCCTACTTTTTCCGCGTTATCAATGAGTCCGGAAACTGCCTCAAAAACCGGGTCTATGTTAAGTTTGATGCTGTGTTCAGTCATGAATAGAGAAATATCTCTGAACAGGTCCTCTTTTTTGTTCTCCACTCCTGAAAAAATTGAAAAAAAAGTCAGAAAAACTGTGAGAGCCGGTATCAATGATGTAATAACCGCATAAGCTATTGCAGAAGCCTTTGTGAGGCAGTCATCTACCATGAACTTTCTTGTAGAAATGACGAAAACCTTAACGGTGTTAATCAGCCTGTTATATATCTCTTTTTCGAAGTAGTACCCTTCATATATATTTTTTATGAGGGCAAATATCCTTGAAGTAAGTGATTCAGGGTTATCGAGTTTTTTATTAATTTTTTTCTTAAAAAGGGTCATTGAAGGTGGCTCTCCTTTGAGATTAACTTACCAGTTAAGTAAAGGCTGATTAATCGCAGTGTCAAGTATTAATGTTTGAATGTGATTCACAATTAACTGCAGTTTTACATCAAGGGTGTAGTTACTAGAGCAACTTTAAAATTCCCCTTATTGTAACTGAAGTTTGTTTTTTAAACACAATTATGTATTTTTTTAATAATTAAATTACAATGTTGTTCTTTTTAACGGGGAATCGGTACAGGACTCATCTGTTATACTTTTTACATTTTCCGGAAAATTTCCTGAATTAAATGCTCATTCATAGAACAGAGTATGGATTATGTTAACGGTATGTTAACTTTTGCCGGTTTCACCGGCTCCTCCTTCGCTGAAATTTTTTTTGGCACGGTATATGCATATATATATTGCCAGATAAACTACAAATGGAGGTTGATATGCGATCGGTAAAGGGATTGCTGACAATTCTTTTTATAGCTCTTTTATCAATAAAGGGGCTTCAGGCTCAGGAAACAGCAGAGGCAGTTACTAAAGCGGATTTGGAATCGGTAACTACGAATATTAATATCGTATGGACCATTGTTGCTGCTATTCTTGTTTTCTGGATGCAGGCTGGTTTTGCCATGGTAGAAGCGGGATTCACAAGAGCGAAAAATGCTGTTAATATTATTATGAAGAATCTCATGGACTTTTCCATAGGCTCACTGGCGTTTTTTATGGTTGGATTCGGTATAATGTTTGGTGCGACCAAGAGCGGTTTTTTCGGTACTGATTTTTTCTTTATGAATGGCATCATCGGAAGCGGCGGCGGAACTGAGTGGGGATATACTTTTATGATATTCCAGACTGTATTCGCTGCTACTGCTGCAACAATTGTATCCGGTGCAATGGCTGAACGAACAAAGTTCACAGGTTATCTTGCTTACAGTGTAATCATCTGTCTTCTTATTTATCCGATTTTCGGTAAATGGGCATGGGGTTCACTTTTTGCTGAAACAGGTACAGGATGGCTGGAAGGTCTTTCAACCGGTGGTTTCTGTGACTTCGCTGGTTCAACTGTAGTTCACTCCGTGGGCGGATGGCTGGCTCTTGCGGGAGCTATTGTTCTCGGCCCGAGAATAGGGAAATATGCTCCTGACGGAACACCCAGAGCTATACCGGGCCATAATATAACACTTGCAGCCCTTGGTGTTTTCATTCTCTGGATGGGCTGGTTCGGTTTTAACCCGGGTTCAACAACAACCGGTAATGGTGAGATTGGACGTGTTGCTGTCACAACAAATCTTGCTGCAGCAGCAGGTGCAATTTTTGCAATGTTTACAGCCTGGATAAAATTCAAAAAGCCTGATGCTTCCATGGCTCTTAACGGTGCCCTGGCAGGTCTTGTAGCAATAACAGCAGGTTGTTATACCGTTACTCCTATGGGGTCTATTGTTATCGGTATTATCGCAGGTATACTTGTTGTCTTCAGTGTTACCTTTATAGATTCAGTGTTGAAGGTCGATGACCCGGTTGGTGCAGTCAGTGTACACGGCGTATGCGGACTCTGGGGAACTCTTGCATGCGGACTTTTTAATGCTGAAAAGGTTATCGGTATTGGAGATGCGAGTTCCGGCCTTTTTTATGGCGGAGGGATCAATCAGCTGATAAGTCAGTTCATAGGAGCCGGTGTTGCGTTTGCATGGGCATTCGGTACAGGTCTTGTTCTTTTCATACTTATCAAGAAAACAATTGGTCTCAGGGTAAGCAAGGATGAGGAGCTCAGAGGACTTGATATAGATGAACATGGTATGGAAGCTTATTCCGGTTTCCAGGTCTTCACTAACCAGTAGTGGATGGAGGATAATAATGAAACTTATAATAGCATATATTAAACCTGAAAGGCTGAATGATGTAAAGCAGTCTCTATTCGAAGCTGATATTAAGAAGATGTCTGTTACTAACTCTCTCGGGTGCGGCCAGCAGGGCGGATATCACGAAACATACAGAGGGGTTGGTATGGAGGTAAACCTTCTGAAAAAGGTCAGGCTTGAAATTGCGGTAAATGAAGAATTTGTAGATATGACAATCAAAGCGATTATTAGCGGAGCAAAAACAGGTTCAATCGGTGACGGAAAGATATTTGTTACGAATCTGGAGAGATGCGTCAGAATAAGAACAGAGGAGGAGGGGAAAGAGGCCATTGGTTAATCTTTTTACCCGAATCTGAGAAAAAGTTAATATATACAGGGGGGGGCTTGCCCCCCCTGTTAGTTTAGTTACAAAAATGTAAAATTCTCCATTAAACAGCCTCCCTTGAGAAAAAATATTATGTATAATTCAGGTATTATTATTCATTTATCATATTACAGATGTTTGTAACAGGTTATTGAGACAAATTCTGGTTTACCGGGGGAAAACCGGTGATTCTGTGATAAAGGAGTTAGAATGGATTTCAGCGGAAACAGGGAAAGCGGTTTGCTCGAGGCTATTGGCAGAGAGTTTGTAAGCGCCAATAAAGATATAAATATGCTCCTGCATAATGTTTTTAAAATTATTTCTCAGTACTATAGAATTGAACGGGGCCTCATAAGTATTTATCATAAGGATGAGGGTGAAATAGCAGTTGAAATACATTACGGGTATACGCGGGAAGAGGTTGAAAGAGGCATTTATAAGCCGGGAGAGGGGATAATCGGTACAGTTGTGCAGACAGGTATACCGATTGTAATACCTGATATAAGAAATGAACCCCGGTTTTTAAACCGTACAGGTGCAAACAGAAATATAATTACAAACAGGATTTCTTTCATATGTATTCCTATTATCATTGATACCAGTATTATCGGGGCAATATCTGTTGATATAATAAATAACTCCGGACGTGACCTGGCAGAGGAGTTTCATATGTTAACAACGATTTCCATAATGATAGCGCAGGCTGTAAACAGCAGAATGGAGATCCTTGTCCGGGAAAAACGTCTGAAGCTTGAAAATGATGAACTCCGCAGAAAAGTTGAGGCAAGTACCCTTCCTGCGAAGATAATAGGTAAGTCGCGGGAAGTCCGTGATCTTTATGAAAAAATATTACTTGTGGCGGCCACAGATTCAACAGTATTGATTACAGGAGAGAGCGGTACAGGTAAGGAACTGGTAGCGGATGCTGTTTATGAGAACAGTAAAAGGCATGGTAAACCTTATGTTAAGGTGAATATAGCCTCGCTTCCGAAGACACTTATCGAATCTGAACTTTTCGGCTACGAAAAAGGGGCCTTTACAGGGGCTGACAGGATGAAGAAGGGCCGATTCGAAATGGCGGACGGTGGAACTATCTTTATTGATGAAATAGGCGATCTTGATCTGCACCTGCAGGTGCATCTGCTCAGGGTTCTCCAAAACAGGACTATTGAAAGAATCGGCGGCATTGAAACAATACCTGTTGACGTAAGGGTAATCGCAGCGACTCATCATGACCTTGAAAGTAAAGTTGAGTCTGGGGAATTCCGCAGCGACCTTTTTTACAGGCTCAATGTATTTCCTGTATATTCTCCTCCTCTTAGAGAGAGAAAAGCGGACATTATGCTTCTTGCGGATCATTTTCTTGAATTTTATTCCAAAAAGATGGATAAGAGTATCAAAAGGATCAGCACAGATGCCATAGATCTGCTCGTAAGTTATCACTGGCCCGGAAATGTCAGGGAACTTGAGAACTGTATTGAAAGGAGCGTTATACTCTGCTCTGAGGATGCTTTAAGAAGTTATCATCTCCCTCCTTCGCTTCAGAAGAGCAGTGACCCGGGAACAGCGGGTACACTTGAAGAACGGATCAATCAGTTTGAGAGGGAGATTATTATTGACAGCATGAAAGTCTCAAAAGGGAATATTTCCCGTGCGGCAAAGGACCTTGGGACCACCAAGAGGATTCTCGGTTATAAAATGTCCAAGCTCGATATTGACTATAAAATCTTCAGGGGAAATGATGACCTGTAGAGTTATTTAATATTTAAATATTATTGAAAGTTTTTATTGGAACTCATTCCTTGGGTATAGGCTTGAGCAGTTTCCTCTCCATGAATTTCCCGATCTTTTTATCCTGGTCCATTATATGCCGTGTAAGCCAGTCAAAGAGAAATCTGACAAATTCTCCGGTATCGCCCTTTCCCTGTGAAAACTTATTTTTGTATTCAATGACCTGTTTCGTGAGATTGTCATGAACCCGTTTGTGTTGTTCATATTGAACATAGTCATTTTTAACCATGAAACTTTCTTCTTCTTTGAAATGATAATTTGTGTAATCAAGAAGGGCGTCAAGCGCTTCAATCGGGGTGCTGTGCTCTGCATCTGTTTTAATTTTATCATACATGTTGTTGATCAGTTCGAAAAGCTGACGGTGCTGGTCGTCAATCTGATTAACGCCTATGGAAAATTTTTCACTCCATGACAAGAATGGCATTATTATACTCCGCTGGATTTTTTTAAATAATCTATTGTTTTTTAAATGGAAGTCAACCTGAAATCAGGGTATGACCGGTTAATCTGAGTAATTTTTGCAATTCCTATTGCTGCTGCTGTGGTTGGTATATGACGGTATGTAGCTGTTTTGGGATTCATAAAGGATGAATCCCAAAACATAACAGGTTAAAAATAGTACCAGATAGTTTCGTAGTCAGAAGCTGATTCCCCTATCGATTCAAGCCTTTTCAGGTAATCCAGGATCGGCACGTCTGTTCCGACATAGGTTTTCTGATCTGCGATCTTTTTTTCCCATGGATGGAATTCGTAAATTCTTGATCCGTCTTTATTGATTGAGATCATGTCCCTGTGTTGCCCGGAGTTCAGGTGGTTTTTCCCCAGGCCGGGGACATTATATACAGGCTCATCAGTACGTGATAGTCCGGGCATAAGCCTGGATTCCTCCTTCTGCTCCTGGAGTATCCTGGAGATCGGGATACGATAATCTACTGTTTCAAGCTTCCCTTTCGGGTAGAAAGAGTAGTAAGGGTCCACACCGCATAGCCGTATCAGAGTCCTGAGCCGTACAGCTTCAAAACGGCGGGAATTGTAGAAAGTAAAAACCATCTGGTTGTAAACGGATATGCCCCGGGTTTTGATTTTTTCGACAGCCTTTACAAAATCAGGAGTCACTTCGTAAGGATGCTGGATATGTGTAACCAGTGCCAGCTCTTTTTTGCCGGGAATCCGGAATGATGCAAGGATGTCGCACAGTTCATCCGTGAATCTCATGGGGAGGGTCACCGGGGTCCTTGAGCCTATCCTTATTCGCTCGACATGATCTATTCGTGAAATTTTATCAATGATATCTTTAATCCGTGAGTCTGACATGACGAGAGGGTCTCCACCGGTGATAAGCACCTCTGTAATGGCTTTATGCTCCTCGATCCATTTTATGGCTTCATTGAGCTGTTTTTCTTCAGCCATTGCGCCTGCTTCAAGGGGCCCTTTTATCTCCCAGTTCCTCTGGCAGTACACGCATATCTGCGGGCATGAATTATAAGGTTTTAGAATTACTATTCCGGGGTAGCGTCTTGTAATGAGATCAACCGGAGATGTATCATGTTCAAGCATGAAGTCATTGATGTAATCCTCTCTTCCGCTCCCCTCAAATGCGTCTATATAGCTTTCAGGGAATAGCACCTGGGCTCTCACGGATCTGTCTTCACCGTAATCAGGCCCTATAAAGAGAGAGGAGTAGTACGGGGTTACACCGAAAGGAATGCCCAGAGCATTGGCTTTTTTTATGTTTTCAGTCTCTTCATCAGAAAGGACAGTGTATCCGTTGAGGGTTTCATTATTCTTTGCTATATGCTGCAGCTGCCAGTGCCAGTCGTTCCATTTCGATTCATCCGCACCTGTGAAATCCAGGATTTTTTTCCTGTTCTTTTCCCTCTTCTTTATTATTTCACTATCAAGGCCGCACAGGTATTTTGACATTTTTGAATCGAGATAATCGTGGATTGTATCAAGTTCGTCTGATCTGATCTGTGCCGCATCGCGACCTTTAAGAGCTCCCGTATTGGCGAATGAAAATCTTGTGTTCTCATGAAGTCTGAATTTTCCTTCAATACCGCAAACGAGATGACATATGTCTCCCCAGAATGCTTCAGAAAGCTGCGGATCAGGATTTCCGTTTACAGTATTAATAAGTTCACTGAGTACACTGAACCCTGCAAGCTTTTCACTGCGTGGATGGAGTATACTTCTCAATACCCTGGAACAGTCCCTGATTGTCACAAGGTCGAGGTCGTGCATATCTTCATCTTTTTCAGAGTAGGTTATAAAATGTCTGTGATTAATATGATGAAGCAGTTCCCGCCTGATTTCTTCAATATCTGTTCCTGATTTAAGGATGGAATTCCATTTTTCTGAAATTAACAGAAAAGTATCAGCTGTAAATTTTTCTTTCATAAATACTCCATAATAATATCATTTAATATCTCTAGACACTGTTCCTCTATTCATTTAAACCGGGGACTGGTTTAAATACCGTGATGATATATATATTATATAAAAATCAGGATAAAAAAAGATATCTTCCGATAATCGGCCGGAAAATCGGGTCATCACGTTTAAAATGATAGCGTTTGTTTATCTTTTTAAGGAATTAATTGAAAATGCTTCCGAATGGAACAGTTCTGTATTATACTCAGAAATCTGGGCGTATTACAAAAATGTTACAAGTACTTTTTTTATTTTTTTGGAAATATTGACTCTCCTGTGGCCTTGAATTTCTGTGATATTATTGAGATTTATGATTGAATTAGTACATCTGCTTTCATTCCTCTCCCCGCCTTCGTGGGGATAAACGACCGTGGGCGATTGCAGTAAGAGTTTTAAATTACTCCCATAATACTGGTTTTATAAGAAGTCAGCTTTTTCAGTACATCCTGTACCATGCTGACAGGCGTTCATCGTGAACGCTCTCCGGTATTTGTCTGCGACAAAACCGGAGTCCTGATCATTCCGTAAAATGCGTTAATCAGAATTTATTTCAGGTAAAACTGATAATCGGTAAATACCGTTTTTTAATGTTTTTCCGGCGATATTAATTACTATAAATGAATAGAATCCGGTTTTTTATTGACAAAAAAGACCGGCCGGTAAGTGTTATATAAAATTAAAACAAAGGATGTGATGTACAGATGACAAGTCCTCTTGAAGTTGAAGTAAACGGCGACATCGAGAAAGCGTTTAAAAATCTCAAGAAAAAGATGGCTTTCGAGGGTATCTTCAAGGAACTCAAAAGAAGAAGATACTACGAAAAACCGAGTGAAGAGAAAAAGCGCAAGAAGGAAGAAGCTGAAAGACGAAGAATCAAGAAGATGAGACGTATGCAGGTTCAGAGTTCTCGAGCTAAAAAGTCAGGCCGTGCAGCTGGTAAGGAATAAGGTTTTCTTATACTTGTCATGGAAAAGGCTGTTCTGAAAGGAGCAGCCTTTTTTAATTTCAGTGACCCGGTATATGTATAGTCTTTTTCCCCCTCCGAATGAAAAAATCTTGCTAAAGATGATCCATTGACATATTTATGTTATTATTAAACGTGCTGGCGCAGGGGGGCTGGTCATTTTCTGAATAATTTATACTATACGTTGTATAGTGAAGGAGGAGGTTTTAATGACAGCGGGGGCTCTTATATTTCTCGGATTTGCGATAATAGCGGCATCATTTATCCTGGTATCAGTAAGGCTGCTGCAGGTGAGGCCTGATATTGTTAAGAAGATAATGAAGTATGCTCTTATCTTTATTTTCGCCATTGTCTTCAGTATTATTGCGGCGACTATAGGTTTCAGGATAGATGAAAGGCATACCAGGAGTTATTCGGCGAACCTTAAATCGGTCCAGGAGATCTGGGGAGGGGACATCACACAGCGTCTTCCTGAGCTTACGTATCTGACAAAAGGCTACAGGGAGTATGAGAATAAAAAAACAGGTAAGATGGAGAGATTACTCACTGATATTGAAAACAACATGGGGATTTTTGATCAGAAGATATCTGCAAAAATAAAGTCAAATATCAGGACCAAGGGACTCCTTAAATATCCCGGATATATCATTACTTTTAACGGAAAATATATAATAAAAAATTTAAATAAAAACAGTGAAAGGCTGACTTTCAGTTTTCTCCTCCCTCAGGGAGCGGGCAATATAACCGATCTCAAAGTGTCATACCAGGGAAAAGAGTATACAGATGACCCTGATTTTTCTGACGGAGTTGAATGGATCGGTATGCTCGGTAAAGGTGAAACCAGAACTTTTGAAGTGAGCTACAATGCCCAGGGTACAGGGAGGTTTGAGTATGCCATGGGTAACCGGAAGCTTGAGATTAAAAATCTTGAAGTGGAGATGCTTACAGATTTTGATGAGTGTGATATCCCCAACGGAGCCATGATACCGACTTCTCAGGGTGGTGATAACGAGTTTACAAAATATACATGGAAGGCATCAAACCTGGTCACAGGGCAGGACATATCACTTAAATTTTCAATCCCCGGTAACTACGGAGAGCTTGTTTCAAGGCTTTTTTATTACTCGCCCATCGCGATATTCCTTTTTGCCGGCTTTATCGTTATCTTCTGTACTGCAGGAGGGGTCGCTCTCCATCCTATGCACTACCTCTTTATGATAACCGGGTACTTTATTTTCTATCTTCTCGGTTCATACATGGTAAGTTATATGCCTATTATTCTGGCAATAGTCGCGTCACTTGCAGTGTCAACCGGTATCGTTGTTTATTATGCTTATCTTATTAAAAAGGGGAGTGAGCTTGTTCGCATTACTCTCTATGCGTCACTTCTTTTCCAGTGGGTGTTTTCAGTCGCGTTTTTTATACCGGAGCATACCGGTTTCCTTATTACAATAGCAAGTATTGTCGCGTTCGTATTCCTGATGAGAACAACTGCCTCGGTTGACTGGGAGAACAAATGGTAGGGAGAACACCATCTCTTTTCAGCCAGGGGGAGGCCATAACTCCCCTTGCCGAACGTTGCAGACCGGTTACACTGGATGATTATATCGGCCAGGAGCATATCACCGGCAAAGGGCGGATTATCCGAAGTGCGATAGAATCCGGGCGTACTTTTTCCATGATCCTCTGGGGGGACCCCGGTACCGGGAAAACCACACTTGCCGGTATTATTGCAGAGGGTTGCGGCCTTGACTGGCATTACCTCAGTGCGGTATCTTCCGGTGTGGCGGATGTACGGAAGGTCATTGCGGAGGGCGAGAGAAACAGGCGCGCCGGCTGTCAGACACTTCTCTTTCTCGATGAGATCCACAGGTTCAACAAGGCGCAGCAGGACGCTGTGCTTGGCGCTGTTGAATCGGGAGACATGGTTCTTATAGGCGCTACAACCGAGAACCCCTCCTTCAGTGTAATATCTCCGCTTTTGTCACGTGCCCGTGTCCTGAAACTGAAGAAACTTAATGATGATGACCTTTCCCTGATACTTGATAATGCCCTGAAGAGGGACAGGATTCTGAAGGAGGGAAACATTCGGTTTGAGGAGGGAGTAAAGGAGAAACTTGTACAGCTCGGGAATGGTGATGCAAGGAGAATGCTCAATGTTCTTGAAGTCTCATACATGCTCTCAGGGGACGGGCTCATTACTGATGAGCGCGTGAAAGAAGCTTTCGAAAATACGATGATCTATTATGACAGGAAGGGGGACAGGCATTACGATACAATCTCCGCTTTTATAAAGTCTATTCGCGGTTCAGATCCTGACGCGGCTGTTTACTATCTGGCGAGGATGATACTGGCAGGAGAGGACCCCGAGTTTATAGCACGCAGACTGGTAATCCTTGCTTCAGAAGATATCGGGAACGCCTCACCGGCCGCTCTTAACCTCGCTGTATCCACGCTCACGGCAGTTAAAAGTATAGGCATGCCTGAGTCTGAGATACTCCTGTCCCAGTGCACTGTTTTCCTCGCGTCAGCTCCGAAGAGCAATGCCTCTTATATGGCCATCAATCAGGCGAAAACTGCAGCACAGTCCGGGGATTTTGAAATCCCGCTTCACATCAGGAACGCTCCAACAGGCCTTATGAAGAAAATGGGGTACGGCAAAGATTACAGGTATCCGCACGATTACGACGGGAGTTTTGTGAAAGAAGAGTATCTCCCGGCTGAACTAAAAAACACCAGGTTTTATGAGCCCACTGAAAACGGCGGAGAGAAAGCGATCCGTGACAGGCTTGCAGCTCTGTGGCCGGAGCGTTATAAGTAAAATTTTCCGTGTTAATCGGTATATTTGACTTATAAACAGCAATGTAACTGATAAACCTTAACTATTATTAAAAAAAACTTGATCACGGGACGCACATTGCATAATTGGATTAATTTCTTTTTGGAGATTTTATGGCAGAATTGAACGGACGACAGAAAAGAAAACTTAAATCCCTGGCTCATCACCTTAAACCGGTAGTACAGATCGGGCAGAAGGGACTTACGGAGGCCCTTGTTAAGGCCGTGGACAGGGCTCTGACAGATCATGAGCTTATAAAGGTTAAATTTGTTGATTTCAAGGATGAAAAGCACGAACTGGCGTCCGAAGTCAGCAACAGTACCGGAGCGAATCTGGTTGACATGATTGGTAATATAGCGATTTTCTACAGGGAAAATCCGGAACTTGAAGAGACCAGAAAAATCAGACCCGGCAGATAGTCTGTTATATTTTGAAAATTAATCCTTTTAAAGTACGGGATTTTTTAATTCTAAGTTTGATTCAGGAGAATAAAGTATGAAAAAGTACAATGTTGTGATTGTTGGCGCACTGGGTGCAGTGGGCTCTGAATTCAGGAAAATACTGCTGCAGAGAAAGTTCCCGATAGAAAAAATTAAGTTTGTAGATCTTGTTAATGTCGGTTCAGAAGTGCAGTTCGGTGATATAAAAGTAAAAGTTGAAGCACCTTCAGATGATACTTTCAAAGGGTATGATATAGCCTTATTTTCAGCAGGTGGCGACGTGAGTCTTGAAATCGCCAGAAAAGCCGCTGATTCAGGATGTATAGTAATAGATAACAGCTCGGCATGGAGGATGGACCCGGAAGTTCCTCTCGTTGTCCCTGAAGTTAACCCGGACGATGTCGAATGGCATAAGGGGATTGTTGCAAACCCCAACTGCTCAACGATACAGATGGTCCTTCCGTTAAAACATATACATGACGCTGCAAAAATAAAGCGGGTAGTTGTCAGCACGTACCAGGCTGTATCAGGCACAGGGCTTAAGGCTATTGATGAGACCAACACCCAGGCTATTGAAGTAGGGCAGGGTAAGCCTGCGTCAACTGTGAGCGTATATCCCCATCAGATCGCTTTTAATGCTCTTCCACATATTGATGTATTCCTTGAAAACGGATACACAAAGGAAGAGATGAAGATGGTGAATGAGACAAAGAAGATTATGGGCGACGACTCAATAAAGGTTACAGCAACAGCTGTTCGTATACCCGTTATTTACGGGCATTCAGAGTCAGTTAATATCGAGACAGAGAAAAAACTCACTGCTGCTGATGTGAAGAAACTTCTTGAAGGAAAGCCCGGCATAACTGTGGTCGATAATCCCGCAAATAATGAATATCCAATGGCTGTAGATGCCGCAGGAAAGGATGATGTCTTTGTCGGAAGGATTCGTGAAGATGAATCTATTGATAACGGGATAAATATGTGGGTCGTATCTGATAATATCAGAAAAGGCGCGGCCCTTAACACGATCCAGATTGCGGAAGTTATGATTAAGAAGGGGCTCGTATAGTTTACTTCTGAAATAAAAAGTTTATGCGTTAATTCGCGGGCACCCTCTGTGAAATGCTTCCATATGTGAGCGTTTCACAGAGGGTGTTTCTGTTTTACAGCATGCAGGGGGAATGGCCTGATATGACGGTAATTAATCCTTGATTTATTTCTTTAATTTTCCGAAAATATATATTATCCTTATAAAAAGGTCTTTTATGAAAAAAATTATTTATTATTTTGATCCCGGAGCATCTGCAATTCTTGTAAAGAAGAAGAACGCGGCTGGTGAAGTGAAGACCGTGCTTTCTTCAAGGAATAATTTTGTATCAGAAAACGAGATCGTTGCAAGGATTGTTGACGTTAATGATGAAAGTGAAATACCTTCAATGGTGGACAAGGGGTATGAGTATTATAATGTAAGGGATTACAGCAGTATATCTACAGGAAGAGGAATCAGATTCGATGATATAATGAAGGCCTATGTAGCCTCTTATTACGGTTTTGTGGTTGTAAAAGAGGGCAAATTGATTCTGCTTTCACCGCTGGCGTATTCTAAAGACAAAATTTCTGCATACTACTATATTTATCCTACAAAATTTAAAACATTCCCTTCGTATAAAGAGGTCCATGATATTCTCCATGTTGAGAAAATTGTATCACCGGTAAACAGGGAAAAGTTTGAAAAGCAGCTGGCAGGGCTTGATGTTGAAAATCCTCAGCTTGGCCGGATCGTGGTGGCAGAGGGGAAAGCCCCTGTAAACGGGTATGATGAATACTATGAACCTCTGCTAAGCCTTGAGAAGAAGGTGGGAAAAATCCTTTCTGACGGCCGTATTGATTATAAAGAACAGGATTCAATTATTCAGGTCCAGAAAAACCAGGAGATACTTAAAAGAATTCCGGGCGTGAAACCGGAAGATGGTTATGATGTTTTCGGGGAGAAGGCATTAGCGGAATGGGAGGAGAAAGGGGGACTTAAAAAAGGGGATAATATTGTTCAGTCAGGTTTTGATGATTCCATATTCCTGTCAGGTATCGACGGATGCATTGATATTTCAAATAACAAGGTCAGTGTTATGCCTGTTGCTGTTATCAATGGAGACGTTGATCTTGACTCCGGCAATATCCAGTTTAACGGTGCGGTGAGAGTAACGGGATCAGTTAAATCCGGTTTCAAGGTTCAGGCGGAAACTGATATTATAGTAGAGGGCGATGTCGATAACGCCCAGCTGATCGCGGGTGGGAATATTTCCGTAAAGATGGGCGTGGTAGGTAAGGAAGGAACGAGACTTGCCGCAGGAGGAAATGTATCGGCTAAATTTATTCAGAACGCGAAAGTCGAGGCCGGCAAAAATGTAATAGTTAGTGATTCTATAATTAACTGCGACATACTGTCGTACGACAGAATAGAGGTTACAGGCAAAAACGGCAAGATTATCGGCGGAAAACTTGTTGCGCTGTATGAGATTAAGTCCCCTATAGTGGGTACCCAGACAGAGACCAATACCAGTCTTACAGTGGGGAGAAATTTTGCAGTTGAAGAGGAACTGGCAAGAAAAAGGGGCGAGATCAAAATTGCAAGGGACAGGATCGATGAGATAACCACGACAATCAAGATGCAGTTCGGCGAGGAGATTTTCAAGAACCCGAAAGAATATATCAAGATACTCCCTTCGTTAAAAAAACAGAATTGTCTTGTGCTCCTTAATGATCTGGGGAAAGCTAATGCCTCGCTTCAGAAACTTCTGGAAGAGTCGTGGGCGATAGAGGGGAAACTCAAATTTGAAAAGGAACCTGCCATTATTGTTAAGGGAAGAATTTTCCCCGGAAGTGTTGTTAATGTAAAGAAAAGTGTGCGTAAAATAGAAACACCTCTTGATAATGTGAAATTGTATGAAGACCCTGAAGACAAGAGTGTGAGGTTTATTTCTGCCATATAACTCATAAGACTGACGTAAAAATATTGGTTTAAGGTAAAAGGCCGGTATATCCGGTCTTTTATATATAAAACTGAGACCTTCCCATTTTTTATGCAGACGGAATTTTTCCTCCCGGTTAATATAGAATAATTGACACAACACTTCAATTAATGAAGATGTAGTATCATTTAATAAAGTATTACGGCAGTGCAGCATTTCTGAATTTGCGCTGAATCCTTTATAACCGTTTTGGCCGGGAAAGAGATGTCGGATATATTAAATAATATATTTAAATAAGGGGATATGATGAACAGACACAGCTTGAATATGGAGAAAAGGAGGGAATTCATAAATAAGCATAAATCCCTTCCTGAAGATCTTTTTGATTTTTATAAAAAACTTTTCGATGCTCAGGAGAGTGCTTATGAGAAATTTCCTGATAATATGACCGATTTCCTTCCGGTTAATACAGATTTTCCTCCGTACCTGATAAAGGAAAAGATTAAGCTCAGTGATGAAATTGTCGGGCAGCTTGAAGTGCTGCTCGGTGATATAATAGAAATTGTAAGCAGAGTTAATCCCGGGATGGACTTTTCGTCTTTAAAAGAGGCGTTTAATGAATTTGCCGGGGAAGCTGTTGTGAAACTTCTTCTTCATGATTTCCAGTATTTTGAAAATAAAGCAGCTGAGTTGCGGCTCGATCTGCCGGAGCTCCTTTTCATGATTCATAATGTTTTTAAACCTTTTCTTGTAAAGGGGAGGGAAGAGGCCCCTTCTGTTCCGGATAAAGAGGACTGGCTTAAGGGCAACTGCCCGTATTGCGGCTATATGCCCGGTTTCAGTAAGATAGTGGAATCAGGGGAGAATAAAAGAGTCCTGCATTGTTCCCTTTGTGAATGTGAATGGGCTTTCCCCAGGATGCAATGCCATATATGCGGCAATACGGATCATGATACTCTCGGTTTTTTTGAATACGAGGATGCTCCTGATTACAGGGCGTATTATTGCGATAAATGCAGAAATTATATAAAGAGTGTAAGGATCCCGAAGATGAGGGAAGAGGCCGGTTATGATCTTACAGTTGAGGATATCATAACCGGGTTTATTGATTCGACTATGATCGGGAAAGAGTATAACCGTAACTGAAAGTCGTCTGTCATCAGTAATAAGAAAGCGGAGGTGAAGCTTGAAACCGTATAAAGTGGATGAAAAAGGGGAACAGATATTAAGAATTATATCCGACAACAGCAGGGTGAATGCGTCAGATATTGCTAAGCAGATTAACTCCTCAGAAGAAGAGGTCAAAGAGTATATAAAGAAATTTGAGGATGAAAGGATTATCCTCGGTTACAGGGCGAATGTTAACTGGCAAAGGGTGAGGCAGGATGACGTCAAGGCATTAATTGAAGTTAAGGTAACTCCTGAAAGGAAGGTCGGTTTCGATGCTGTGGCAGAATCTATATACAGGTTTCCTGAAGTGTCGACGGTGTTTCTTATTTCAGGGGCATATGACCTTCTTGTTCAGGTTGACGGCCTTTCCCTTCGTGAGGTCGCCCAGTTCGTTTCCGAGAAACTCGCTACAATTAAAGGTGTTCAGTCAACTACAACTCATTTTCTGCTGAAAAAGTATAAAGAGGATGGGGTGATTCTTGTGGAACATCCGGAGTCCAAAAGACTTCCAGTGACTCCATGACAGAAAACCTTAACGGTATATACAGAATATTACGAAAAACCTACGGTAAGCAGGGGTGGTGGCCCATTCTTAATGCTGACACCGGGTTGAGTGAGTATGGGGGGAATGCACCGCTGAATGAAGCGGAGATATTTGAGATTGCCATAGGAGCTATACTTACCCAGAATGTTGCGTGGAAGAATGTTGAAAAAGCCCTCCTTGCACTGAAAAAAAACGGGCTGATGGAGCCGGTAGCGCTTTTTCAGGCAAGGGATGATAGAATCGCTAAATGCATAATCTCTTCCGGTTATTATAATCAGAAAACAAAAAAGATTAAGAATTTTTTAACCTGGTTCAGGGAATTCGAGTACTCTTTTGAAAAACTGATTAATCTGAAAACAGAAAAGATAAGAGAGGAAATGCTTGGTATAAAAGGGATTGGGCCTGAAACAGCGGATTCAATTCTGCTTTATGGCCTGGGCAGGAAAATTTTTGTAATAGATGCCTATACAAAAAGAATATTTTCAAGGCTCGGGTTTCTGGATATTAAGGATGATTATGAGAAGATCCGTAAACTTTTTGAAAAAGAGTTTAAAGGGGATACAGAAAAATATAACGAATATCATGCTCTTATTGTTCTTCATGGAAAAGACTGTTGTAAAAATAACCCGCTCTGCAGTAATTGCTGCTTAAATCTTATATGCCCTTCATTTGCAGTTTAAGTTTAACAGGGCGTTTTTCCAGTGTAAAATCATATTATTGATTTTTTTGCAAAACATTCATATACTATTTATGGAGGATTCGTTTTTTTATGTATGATAGAAAAGCGCATATGCTCTGTTATATTTAAATTTTACTGTTTAATGCTTGAAATCTTTTTAACAATATGAAATAATTCTAATCTAATTTTCCGGAGTTCCTTATGAAAAACCGTGTTTATCTGACAGAAATGAATGAATGGGAAAAATTATCTGAACACTATGAGTCAGTGAGGAGTACTCATCTCCGTGAACTCTTCAGGGATGATCCTGATAGAGGGAGCAGGATGGTTATTTCTGATAATGAAATTCTTTTTGATTATTCCAAGAACAGAATAACGGATGAAACAGTTAATCTCCTTGTCGAACTCGCGGAAAAATGCGGCCTCAGGGATGAAATTGAATCGATGTTTACCGGTGAAAAGATAAATGTAACAGAGAACAGGGCGGTTCTTCATACGGCTTTAAGGAACAGAAGCGGAAATCCTGTATTTGAAGATGGCAAAAATGTTATGCCTGATGTTGAACGTGTTCTGGAAAAAATGCATTTGACCTCTGATATGATAAGAGACCGGAAATGGAAAGGATATTCAGGTAAACCTGTAAAAAATATAATTAACATTGGGATAGGAGGCTCGGATCTCGGCCCTGTTATGGTCTGTGAGGCTCTCAGGTATTATTCAAAAAGGGATATTAATGTCTGTTTTGTCTCAAATGTTGACGGCTCCCATCTGATTGAAACCCTTCATGGGCTAAAGCCGGAAGAGACCCTTTTTATTGTGGCATCAAAGACCTTCACTACACAGGAGACAATGACAAACGCAAAATCAGCAAGGAATTGGCTTGTTGAACATTCTGGCGATGAAAAGGCTGTTGCAAGGCATTTCCTGGCTCTTTCCACAAACAGGAGCGAGGTGGTGAAATTCGGGATTGATCCTGAAAATATGTTCGAGTTCTGGGACTGGGTAGGGGGGCGCTATTCTCTTACTTCAGCGATTGGACTATCTATAATGATTTCAATAGGGTACGAAAATTTCATAAAAATGCTGGAAGGGTTTCATTACATGGATAACCATTTCAGGACAAAACCCTTCCGTGAAAACATACCTGTTATGATGGGACTCCTGGGTATCTGGTATAATAATTTTTTCAACTCAGGGACGTATGCTATACTACCTTACGAACAGTACCTTCACAGGTTTGCCGCCTATCTTCAGCAGGGGGATATGGAATCAAACGGTAAATCCGTTACAAGGGATGGTAGAAAGGTAGATTACAGTACCGGCCCTGTTATCTGGGGGGAGCCCGGTACAAACGGTCAGCATGCATTTTATCAGCTGATGCACCAGGGGACACAGATAATTCCCGCTGACCTTATAGGTTTCGTGAAGGCCCCGAATGGTGATACCGTGCATCATGACATTCTTATTTCCAACATGATTGCGCAGGCGGAAGCATTTGCCATGGGTAAAACATCAGAAGAAGTCAGGGCAGACGGGGTAGAGGAGAGACTGGTTCCGTTTAAAACATTTGAGGGGAACAGGCCCTCTAATGCAATTCTGATAGACAGGCTTACTCCTGAAAACCTGGGGAAACTTATTGCGATGTATGAACATAAAATTTTTACACAGGGTATTATCTGGAATATTTTTTCTTTTGATCAATGGGGAGTAGAACTGGGTAAGGTCCTGGCAGGAAGAATACAGAAAGAATTTACCGGAACAGATTCGCAGCAGGCTCATGATTCATCAACCGGTAACCTGATTAATTATTACCGGAGCAGAAAAGAATGAATAACAGAATAAATGAGCGCCGGGTTGACCTGGCAGATCTTACGGATGAACATCTCGTTAAGATTCAGAAATATGAAATTTTCAGGCAGGAAGCAAATCATGTTCGTGAAAAGGACAAGAAACTTATAAGGGAGCTTTTTAGAAGTTTCAGTAACAGCTATCTTATGGTGGGGATAGGGTTCCAACGGGCATACGGTTCAATCCTTTCCGGTGATTATTTTGATCTGCTGAAACTTCCCGGTAACCGTTTTCTTTTCGTGTTTTCAGATATCAGCGGTCATGGCCTGCCGGCATACACTACGCTTATAAGGCTCAGGTCTGCTGTTATACTTGCTGTAAAGGATGCTGAAAATGAATATGACAGAACAGGATTTCTGGATTATTCCCGGATTATAAGTAACATTTCAGGAAAATTTACTGATATAATGGACATGTCCAGTTCAAATGACTTTGCATCTGCAAATTTTGTTTTTATAGAAGAGGGTGATAGGGGAATAAAACTCAGGTTCTATAACAGAAGTATGCTTTTTCCGATGGTTGTGCGGCGGGAGCCGGACGGCCCGAAGATAATAAATCTTAATTCAGAATATGAATTCTGGAGTCCGGATAAGGGTTATCTTCTTGGAAGCGATGTTAAGCATCTTATAAGCAGGGATGCATATTTTAACACCCCTGAATGCTGTTTTGAAATTTACCAGGGTGATATGATATTTTTCTATACTGATGGAATAACAGAAGCTTTTGACTACAGGGCAGACAACTCTCAGTACGGCGAGAAGAGACTTGAGCAGAAACTCCTTGAAATGAGTGATCTTCCTCCTCAGCTTGTGGTAAACAGTATATTCGATTCAGTTTATGATTTCATAGGGAGTCATGAATATCAGAAAGATGACATGACTGCAGTCCTTATAGATCTCCCACATGTAGACTGATTTTAATTTCAGCAGTGAACCTAAAACCTGTTTATTGTAGCTTCAGACGCCGGAATTATTTGCTTGACATAGTATCGGGTTTTTAAGAATTTTATAAAGCTTTAATATAATTGTTTTTTCAGGCCGCATAATTATTAAATTCAATAACTGTTTACTTTCCTTGCTTCATTATTATTAAGGAAGATTTTACAAAAATAGTTTTTATTAATAAAACAGATAACGGTCTATTTGAAAAGGTGGTTTCATGGAACAGATACTGGAAAAGATTGGAAAATTAACCCTTCAGCATGATAAAATTTCACCTGAGGTTATCCGTGATAAAGATATAAAGCTGGGTTTGAGAAATCCTGACGGTTCAGGTGTTGTTGTGGGTATAACCACGAAGGGGAGGGTTACAGGATACGAAATGGTTCAGGATAGTTCTGATCCGTCAAAGAAAAAATTAAAGCCAGTGGAGGGGAGGCTTTATTACTGCGGTTATGATGTTAATGATATAATTGCTTATAATGAAAAAAATAAAAGGTTCGGATTTGAGGAGGTTGTTTATCTTCTTTTAACCAATGTTCTGCCTAATAAATCGGATCTTGATAAATTCAGCAATTCCATGCATAAGAGGGCAAAGCTTTCTAATATTGAAAGGCGTATAATAATTGAGGAGGTTGAAAATTTCAATCAGATGTATGCCCTTCACAGTGTCATTTCCCACCTCTCCAGATGCGACAAGGATCCTGATACGAATGATTTTGCTAAAATAAGTGAACAATGCATGAATGTAATAGCAAAAGCTCCTGTTATCGTTGCGAATAACTACAATGTCTATAAATACAGAAAGGGGGATGACCTTCGTCTCGCCCGTACAAGGGAGAATCTGTCAGTAGCGGAAAATTTTTTATATATGCTTCGAGGGCAGATACCTGACAGGGAGGATGCGTTGATGTTTGATTCCTGTCTTGTTATGCATGCTGAACATGGAGGCGGGAATAACTCCACTTTTACTGTGAGAACGGTATCATCAAGTGGGGCTAATACCTATATGGCCCTTGCTGCGGGAGTTGCATCACTGAGCGGACAGTTTCATGGTGGAGCGAATGAATCGGTAATGTCAATGATGAAGCATTGTCAGAAAGAGATTAAAGACTGGAACAGTGAAAAACAGGTCAGAAGATATCTTGAGAAAATTTTTGATAAAAAAGCTGCTGACGGAAGCGGTAAAATTTACGGACTGGGACATGCTGTTTATACAATTTCTGATCCGCGAACTGCAGTCCTGAAGAAATATGCCCGTACCCTTGCAGCAAAGAATAACAAGCTGGAGCTTTTTAACCTCTTTGAGAAGGTTGAAAAGATAGGCCCTGAACTTGTAATGGAACGTAAAGGAAACTATGTATGTGTTAATGTTGATTTTTATTCCGGCCTTGTTTATAAATTGCTGGGCATCCCCGAAGCTTTATTTACCCCTATTTTTGCAATGGCAAGGACTGCCGGATGGTCTGCTCACAGGCTTGAACAGATTATACAGGGTAAGATTATAAGGCCTGCTTATATATCTCCAAATTACGAAATCTTTGAATATACTGATGTTAATGAAAGATAAAAAAGATAATAAAAAATTTGATACAAAAACAATAAAGCCCGGAATTTCCGGGCTTTATTGTTCAGACAGTTGCTCTTTTAAATGCCGCTATTAACTTGGCATTGAAGTGAATACACCCCTCGGGTCAACTTCCTTTCTAAGTATATCAATTATCTCTTTAGTAGGAACCGGAGTTACAGGAATTTCACCATCCGGTTTCATTAATTCAAAACCTGAAGCCAGTTGAGCGAGTTCAGGTGAAACGCCTGGATGAAGTGATTTTATTCTCATTCTTTTGGAATCAGGTTCGAAGTCATATACACCTGCGGAAGTGATAACAACTTTAGGGCCTCCGCCAACAAGTCCTGCTTCCTTACGGCTGTCTCCGCCGGTAAGAAATCCCGGAGATGTTATGAAATCACAGTGTTTTACAAATTTATCGGGAGACTGTAGTCCCACAAGAATAAGCTGCTTGGCAAGAGATGAAAGGTCATTGTTTCCACCGGAACCTGTGAGTCTGTTCTTATAATTGTGGAAATCTCCTCCTATCATGTGAGTATTTACGTTGCCATACATGTCGATCTGCGCGTATCCCAGGAATGCTTTATCAACATAACCGTTATACATCTGACCGAAAGAATATGTCATTTCGAGAATCATGGGGGATTTTCTCCATGTGAACGGGCCCCCTACTGACCACGGCATATCTCCCTGCATAGGGTTCTGAGCTCCTGATTCATATACAAGTGTAATATTCGGAGCATGTGTTTTTTTAGCAAGAATCCCTGCTACCATAGGGAGTCCTGTTCCAATATATACTACTTCTCCATCCTCAATTTGCTGTGCCAGGACGTATGCAATCATTTCAAGCGGGTTAGCTGGTCTTGGTTCTATCATTTTTTTCCTCCTGTATTAGATGTTGGCTTGATTTTTTATCATGTACTAAGATCGTTAGGATTCGGGTCATCCCTTGTCCATTCGTCATAGTGAAAATCAACACCATCATCATCATTATCATATTCGGCTGCTTTTGTTAGTCTCTTGGCTTCTACCATCCATTTTGAACCGCCCAGTAGCTTATCAATAATATCAAACTGGTCTTTACAGCCTTTGATAATTGTTTCATAGAAGTCATCCATGGCACCCTCTGTGTATGTCCAGTACCTCATGGCTTTTTCCCACATTCTTCTTGGCCAGTAGTACAGACCCGGCATAGAACCAATTAATGCGCCGTATGGCAGTTCAACAACTGCATCGACATACTGGAATGGGATGACAACATTCTTGTTGTCGTTTCTGAATGCTGAAGGCGGTACAATTTCTTCTGCTGTTATAATGACCTTCCTTGCAGCTCCTGCAATAGCCGCGTCATTAATAACAGGACCGTAAATTCTGCAATTTCCGAATTTGTCCGCCTGATGAACGTGAATAATTGTAACGTCAGGATATAAAGCGGGGATAAAGACGCAGGGGTCTTTTTCCGTTTTCATCGGGTTGTCAACCACTTTGACAAAGGGGTTGTATTTCAGCATATCAGACCCGAGAAGTGATTTGGAATAAACGCCGGGGACCCCGATCTGTGCAGCTTTAAACCCGAGAGCCATTGAGCCGTGGCTCCATTCTGAAAGTACTTTTGACTTCCCTTCTTTAATGCATCTGGAC
>ERZ795048.446-NODE-446-length-43731-cov-33.836043_pt1 | contig 43731 bp, 43 predicted proteins | sample MGYA00375132_ERZ795048 | MGnify/ENA primary metagenome ERZ795048 (study PRJEB30177, sample SAMN05720225) | activated sludge metagenome | isolation source: Anaerobic digester | place: Hong Kong | collected 2014-12-17 ...
ATTTTTTTTTAATATTCAATCATTAATCTTTATATTATAAATAGATTTAATCAACAGTATATGAATGTCAATATAAAATATATTATCCCTTCAGCCCTGTTAATACTTATACTATTTTCAGTTAAATCTGTTTACGCTGAATTTGTATTAAGAGACTCAATGAACGGAAAACCACTGGCTGAATCCATTCTCTATTATGAAGATAAGGATGGGAATAAAACTTTTGAAGAGATAAAAGCTCTACCTGACTCCATGTACGACTCGCTGAAAGAAGACTCCGTAAATATCGGTTACTCCGATTCATCATTCTGGTTTAAGCTGAAAGTTATTAATAAATCATCCGGGAAAAAAACATGGCTTATTGAATCTCAATATCCGATACTTGATTATATTTCAATTTATACACCATCTGAATCCGGCTACAATGTCATACATGCCGGGGACCGCCTTCCGTTCGCTAATATGCCTTATGAATACTATAATTTTGTTTCTCAGGTGAGTTCTAATCCGGGCTTATCAACTGTTTTTATAAAAATAAAAAGTGAAGGCTCAATTATAGCTAAATTCAGAGCATGGGATTACCACTCTTTCGGCAGAAGTGCTTTCCAGGCTGTATCTATACTCTGGCTGTTTTATGGAATAATGATAGCTCTTCTCTTTTACAGCCTTATTATTTTCTTATCAACAATGGATAAAGTATACATAGCTCTGTCTTCAGTGATTTTTTCCTGCCTTATGTTTACCTTTATACATAACGGACTTGCTAAAAAATACCTTTGGCCTGATTTGCAATGGTGGGGTAATATCAGCCATCCTTTTTTCATTTTTTTAGGAATTATAACCATGCTCTGGTTTACGAGCCTGTATTTCAGTACCGGAATTAATCTTAAAAGATCTCATTTTATCCTGAAGATACTTCTTTTTATTTCAATTCCTTTATCTGTAATAATACTTTTACTACCGTATTCCCTGTCTACACGTATATCTGTCTTTATGACTTCCATTATTTCCCTTTTCATAATTTTCTTTGTACTACTCCCGATGTTTTTTATAAAAAGACGTCTTGCTCTCTATTATCTCTGCTCATGGTTTTTCTTCTCCCTTGGAGACATTTTACTCTCTCTGCGCAGTTTCGGATTTATCAGCGAGAGCTTTATTGCCGCATGGAGCTTTCAGATAAGCCTTGCCACAGGTTTATTCTTTCTATCCGTGGGAGTTGCTGATAAACTCAACTCTCTTCGCCGGGACAATGAAATGGTGCTCGACACGTTGAAAGAATCCGAAGAACGGTACAGACTCTTTTTTGAAACAGCACATGATGCTATAGTTTTTTATATTAATGAAACACCCGCATATGCAAACAAAAACATGATAAAGATATCAGGTTATACTGAAACCGAATTTTACTCCACAAAGCTTTTTGATTTTTTCCCTGACAACACTCCATCCTGTATTGACATGCATAGAGTAATAGATGAACTTTCTTCCGGGAGTATTAATCACGCAAGGTTTGAACATTTTTTGCAGAACAAAAACGGCGACAGAATCTCTGTAATTGTATCTCTCTCCCCGGTATCTGCCGGCAATCACCAGGGTGTGCTGATGATAATATCAGACATCTCATCAATTAAAAAAGCCACAATTAAGATTGAGGAGCAATACAATGAAATTCAGTCACAGCTTCAGAAAGTTGAAACACTGAACAATGAACTTCTAACAGCCCGGAACAATTTAGTTGTCGCGAACAGTGAACTGGAAAAAGAAAAGGAATATCTTTCCGCAACTCTCACTTCAATCGGTGATGGAGTTATTTCCTATGATACAGGGGGGAATATATTCCTGATAAACCGTATTGCTGAGGAGCTCACGGGGGTAAAAGCCTCTGACGCTATCGGGAAAAACATCAGAGAAATACTGAGACTCAGCGATGAAACATCAAAGGAGTTATTGTTTGAGACCCTCGGCACCGTAAGTGATAAATATAATTTCTCAAATATCGGTGTACCATTTAAACTTTATGACAGCGAGAACAATGAAAGAATCGTTGAATTAAACAGCTCTGTGATAAAACTGCATGAAAAACCCATTGGAATTGTACTGGCTCTCCGTGATATCACAATAAAAAGCCGTATTGATAACGAACTTATAAAAATGAGTAAACTTGAGTCAATCGGTATTCTGGCAGGGGGAATAGCTCACGACTTCAACAATCTCCTTACCGGTATATCTGCCAACGTGTCTCTGCTTAACAATACCTGCGATGTCCCCTCCGGAATATCTGATTCGTTAATAGACATCGGAAAAGCAGTTGAAAGAGCCACGGGATTAACCAAGCAGCTTCTTACCTTCGCAAAGGGCGGCACACCTGTTATGAAGCCATACCCGGTTGAAGAACTGGTAAAAGAATCGATCAAATTTATAGTAAAAGATAATGAAATAAAAACTGAACTTGAAATTGATCCGGATCTCCCTACAGCCCTGATTGATCCGAACCAGATAAGTCAGGCAATCAATAATCTGCTCATCAACGCGATACAGGCGATGCCCTCCGGCGGTATTCTATCGATTCTTGTAAAAAAAGCGGATTCTCTCCCCCCTGAAATACCTCTTAAAAGCGGCAAATTTATATTTATAAAAATTTCTGATACAGGATGCGGCATACCCAGGAAAAATCTTAATAAAATATTTGACCCGTTTTTTTCCACTAAATCTACCGGCACCGGATTCGGACTTACAAGCACCTATTCAATTATAAAAAAACATAGAGGTTATATCCGGGTAGATTCAAAAGAGAACGAAGGAACAACCTTCGAAATATACATAAGAACATCCGGTGAAAAACCTGACGAGATTGAAACAGGAATTAAACCGATAAAAGCCGCGCACGGGGGTTCTGTCCTTATTATGGATGATGAAGAGTATATCCTCGAGGTGCTTGTGAAAATGCTGAAGTATCACGGTTTTTCTGTTACCACCGCAAAAACAGGTGAAGAAGCTGTTGCCATATACAAAGAAAATCTCGCTGCCGGTTCACCTTTTGATTATGTAATTCTCGATCTCACAGTATTTAACGGTATGGGAGGTAAAGAAACAGTCGGGATACTCCGCGACATTGATCCTAACGTAAAAGCAATAGTAAGCAGCGGTTACTCCGACAATCCTGTGCTGGCGAATTACAGGGATTACGGATTCAGCGGAATACTCTCAAAACCCTATGTAATTGAAGATGTTCTTAAAGCAATCAATGGTTTGTAGCAGTTTGCCCCCTTCCATGAAAAAAACCTGTTCAATGCAGCAATGCCTAAGTTAAGGTATAATTATAAAACCTCAATATTTAACTTGACACCTGATTAATCGGGATTTTTCATTTTTTCGTAAAAACTGAAAATCTAATATCTGCATAAAGGAGCCCCATATGAGTATACCATTAAGAAGCACTGTTTCCACCCAGGGAAGACGAATGGCCGGAGCGCGCAGTCTGTGGCGTGCAAATGGAATGAAAGAGGAACAGTTCGGCAAACCGATCATTGCAATTGTAAATTCATTCACCGAACTTGTACCCGGACACGTACACCTTAATGAAATGGGACGTTTTATTAAATCACTGATTGAAGCCGAAGGATGTTTCGCGCCTGAATTTAATACGATAGCTATCGATGACGGAATAGCCATGGGGCATAACGGGATGCTTTACTCACTACCCTCCCGTGAACTTATTGCCGACAGTGTTGAGTATATGTGCAATGCTCATATGGTGGATGCAATTATCTGCATACCAAACTGCGACAAGATTATTCCGGGTATGCTCATGGCTGCCATGAGGCTTAACATCCCGGCTGTATTTGTCTCAGGCGGGCCCATGGAGGCAGGAGTTCATGATGGTAAAAAATATGATCTCATTGATGCAATGGTAATGAGCGCGGATCCTTCTGTACCTGATTCTTTGATATCTGAAATAGAAAAAATTGCATGCCCGACTTGCGGCTCCTGTTCCGGTATGTTTACAGCCAACTCAATGAACTGTCTTACTGAAGCCCTTGGCCTCGGGCTGCCGGGAAACGGTTCAGTTGTTGCTACTCACAAAACACGGAGAATACTCGCTGAAAAAGCCGCAAAACTTATTATAAAAAATGCATATGAATACTACGAGAAAGGGAATACTTCAGTACTTCCACGATCAATTGCCACAAGAGAAGCTTTCCTGAATGCGATGTCCCTTGATATTGCAATGGGTGGATCAACAAATACTGTTCTCCATCTGCTTGCAGTGGCTGATGCAGCGGAAGTTAATTTCACAATGCAGGACATCGACATGCTTTCACGCAAAATTCCTAATCTCTGCAAAGTTGCCCCAAGCTCACAATACCATATGGAAGATGTAAACCGCGCCGGCGGTATAATGGCTATATACGGCGAACTTGACAGGGCAGGATTGCTTGACACCACCGTTAAACGTGTGGATTCCGAATCTCTGAAAAAGACCCTTGATGATTACGATATTATGAGGAGCAGCGCTCTCCCGGAAGCAAAAACAATTTACGGCAGTGCCCCCGCTCACAAAGGGAGAAACCTTAAACTTGCCTCACAGGATACTGTTTTTGAAAATCTTGACACAGATAGAGTAAACGGCTGTATAAGAAATCTTGATAACTGCTATAATAAAGACGGCGGTCTTGCTGTTCTATTCGGAAATATTGCCCTTAACGGTTCTATTGTTAAAACTGCCGGTGTTGACCCTTCAATTTTTAAATTCAGCGGCCCTGCAAAGGTTTTCAATTCACAGGAGGATGCCTGTGAGGGAATTCTCGGGGGTAAAATAAAATCGGGTGATGTGGTTGTCATCAAATATGAAGGACCTAAAGGTGGGCCCGGTATGCAGGAGATGCTCTACCCTACTTCATATATTAAGTCGATGCATTTAGGTAAAGAATGTGCTCTTCTTACAGACGGAAGATTCTCAGGCGGCACTGCAGGCCTCTCAATCGGTCATGTGTCTCCCGAGGCTGCTGCCGGAGGTAATATCGCATTGATTCAGGATGGTGATATTGTCGAAATAAACATCCCCGAAAGAAAAATGAATGTGCTTGTTTCCGATGACGAATTGAACAAAAGAAGAACAGCTGAAACTGCTAAGGGAAAGGACGCATTTAAACCTGCCGGAAGAGACAGGCAATTATCAAAAGCGCTTAAAACCTATGCGCTGCTTGCAACATCTGCTGATAGAGGTGCAGTAAGAAAACTTCCGGATGAACAGTAAACTATATCAGTAATATGCGAAAACTGTTTTTAAAATTTAGCGGGATTGCGGTTCTGATTCTTATTCTGAACCTCAATCCCCTGATTAACATACTCCTGACAAAACACATTGAATTTGACGTTCAGGATGAAAACCAGGTTGTAAGCAGTATAACCGGGATCTCGACACAGGCATTTTCTTTAAAAAACAGTTTTAAAAAACTGAATGCAAATTTTTGTCCGGTAAACAAATCTGTTTATAACGTATGTAATTTAACTCAAAATATAATTTTTCGAACGGAAATGACATTAAATTTCCGCTCACTTCCTATAAAATTTCCCCGCTGGAGCAAAAGTACCTTTACCTGATCATCCATCATTCCTGATTTTAATTACAGTTTTAAAATACTTATGATGAGCCCTTAATGGCCATCCTCTATATTTATATAATAATGATGGAGTTATCATGAAACCTGTAACTGTTGTACTTTTTACTATAGCAACTATTGCTGTATTTATACTTTTCGGGAATTATTATACAGTATTTCATATCAGTAAAATGACATGTATAATAATAACATCGATAGTAATAGCTGCTTTCCTTGTTAAATATATTGCAGATATGTTTAAACCGGAAAAATCAGATTCATAAAAATGAAATCTGTAAAAAAAAACTGCCTTGAAATTCAAGGCAGTTTTTTTACGGCCAGGGATTCCAGTCACCCCAGTTGTCATAATACTCTTTAAGAGCCGGCATTCTCTGAATATTGTTTTCGATAAACAGCTTTGTCATCTGAACAATTTCCTGCTCCCTTTCTATTGTAATTTCACCAAGAAGAACTCTCGTTCTTAGAAAAATAAAATATGTATCAAGTACATCATGTATACAATAATCATTGATCTCTGTTATCTTACCTTCAAGAAACATGTCATAAACTTCATTACCCTTGGTAGACATCTTTCCAGGCTTCCCGAGAACCTTTGCAAAAAGGTTCAGGCCGCCATTCAGTCTTATGGCATTATAATTTGAAAGCCAGTCCTGAAGATCAATATGTTTTGTGCTGAAACGGTTTCTCCCGGCCCATTTATCACGAAAATGCCTTTTTACAGAATATCCGTACCTGAAGGCCATCAATTCAAGAAGCGGAATATCAAAACCCCGCCCGTTAAAAGTTACCAGGGACGCATGATTATAAAGATTTTCAACACCATGCCAGAAAAGTCTTACCATCTCAGCAGACCTGAAAGCAGGCCTGTCGAGACATACAATATCAACAAGGGTAAAGTCTTCACGGACTTTAGCTATACAGATTGATATCGGGTATTGAAAAGTTACAGGTATGAAGTCAGAAGTGCCGTTAGAGCCTTCCAGAATTTCAGCCTGGTATTTTCTAACGGCAGCATCGTCTTCTAATTCTTCTTGCGGATATTTGACTTTCTTTATTAACTTCGGGTCTGGAACTGATTCAACATCAAAAACAAGATACTTTACTTCATCGTATTTAGAACTCAACTATCACTTCCCGTTTGCTTTTTCTTCCATTTTCGCAAGAAAATCTTTAATATAAGGATCTGTTTCACTTTCCTTTGCTTTCTTCCATGCCGGCTCAGACTTTTCTCTGTCGCCGATTCTGACAGTTGCCAGGAGAGCAGCATATCTTACTGTGGCATTTTTATCTGACAGCAGGACATTATTAAGGGCTTCAACAGCATCCTCTTCTCCGATATAACCGAGTGCCATAACAGAGTGAAGCCTGACCATATCCCGTGAATCAGAAAGAAGAGCTAAAAGCTGTTTTACAGCATCATCTTCTTTCTCCGCACCACACCAGTCAGCTGCCTGAACTATAGTATTTTCATCTTTTGCCGGATCAAGATTTGCAAGATAAGTTGTTTTATCCTGTGCAAATATCGCCGAAGAAACAAGTAAGAATGTCAGAAAAATAATGACTTTTTTATTCATATTAATCTCCAGGTTGATATTACTCAGTATCAATATTAATCCTATTAAATAATGAATACTGTGTCAATACTTTTATCGTCAACTTTGCTATATCGATACTCTTAAAAAAGTTCTGTGTTTAAAATATTCAGTTAAAACAGCATCATCCAGATTCAAGCATTCTTGACATAAGATATTCAAGGTCATCAATATAGCTTTCATCATTAGTTATCCGCCACATTGTGGCAGCCCCTTCATAAAGGTGAACCATGCGCCTTGAGACTTTCTCAACATCAATATCTGCCGGCAGCCTGTCATTTTTAATCATTTTCTGCAGAAACTGCATTACTACATTTATCCAGCCGTCTATAATCCCCTTAAGGAGGGTCATCATATCAGGATCTTCCGTATCCAGCTGAAAACAGGCTTCAGCAATTGGGCATCCGCGATAACGTATCTGGAAATCCTCTTTAATCGCGGAATTCCATTTTTTTATAAAATTACTGAATGATGTACTATCAAGCACAATATTGACCAGTTTCATCTTTATATAATTATCATATTCCATCACGCATTCTTTGATAAGATCTCTTTTTGAAGGAAAATATTTATAAAAAGAAGCTTTCGCAACATGAGACTCATCAATAATCTGATTTATTCCAGTGCTCTTAATCCCCTGGCTGTAAAAAAGCCTCATTGCAGTTAAAAGTACTCTTTCTCGTACATTAAATTTTTCTGACATTTTTTTACTCTCCCCTGCTACTTTTTTATTGACAAAAGACTATCCGGACGGTATTTGCAATCATACAGACAAGTATGTCTATTTGTCTACAATATTTTTAAAAAAGACAGACATGTCTGTGCATTTCAGCTAAATTAAATAAATAATACAGACAGGGAGGAAGCTGTGATATTCGATTACAATCAGGAAGCCCTTAAAAATTTAAAAATTGAGGACACCGCAAAACTTGACCGGCTGGTTGATTACAGATCAGCAAGGGAAGCTCACCTGAAAAAAGATCATTCCCAGAGAGATAAAAGAATGTCTCTTCATGAAGCTGTAGCAGAATATGTTTCTGACGGCGACATCTGGTGTGACAGCAGTTTCAGTTACGTCAGAAGCGCACTGCAGGGATGGTGGGAGATTATCCGTCAGGGTAAAAAAGGACTGCAGGCGATTGGCTCCCCTAATACGAACCAGACTTATGGTGTATTATACGGGACAGTAGCCTATACTCACGCATCTTATACAGGTGCGGAGATGCGGGGAATAGATAAAATGTTTTCCCGAAATCTTAAAAATGGAAAAGTAAAAATTCTTTCAGACTGGAGCCATGGTCTTATGGCTCAGGGTTTCAAAGCCGCGCAGCTGGGAATGCCCGGTTGCTTTTCAAAACAGGGTCTCGGCTCAGATATAATAAACCACAACCCTTATCTCAAGGTTATGCAGAACCCGATGTCAAAAGATAACGACCCGGTTGTATTTGTACCGGCTCTTTTCCCTGACATCGTAATAATTCATGTTAACGCTGCTGATAAATTCGGAAATGCAAGATTCTACGGCCCTGCTGTTAATGATATTGCAACAGCTGCCGCATCAAGAAAGGTTATCATTACAGCAGAAGAGATCGTGTCAAATTATGATATAAGATATCACGCAAAAGGTGCACAGATTCCTTTTAATAATGTCGATGCTGTTGTTGAATTACCATTCGGAGCAGCTCCCGGTTACATGCCGAATGAATACTACTGGATGAGATATTTCTGGGAAAAATTCTTCAGCTACGCCAATGGAAGTGATGAACTTTGCCAGGAATTTTTTGATGAATTCATAATGGGAACCAAAAATGTTGATGAACTCATTGAAAAAGTCGGAGGGATCGAATGGATAAAGAAAAGCCGAAGACGGGCAAGAGCTGCAGAAGGTAACAATGAAACAGATGGAGTAAGCTTTGTCTACAAAATCTGGGAAAACGGAATGGACACAAAAGATATCGACTAATTATGTTTTATCTTATAATTCTGAAACAACAAGGAGAATAAAATGACCAACGATAAACCGATGAATCCTCTTGAAATGCTTGCATTTATTCTGTCAAAGCAGATTGAAGATCATGAAGTTATATACATAGGCACAGGACTTCCAATGGTTGCGGCAATACTTGCCAAAAAGACCCATGCGCCGAACATTACATTTGTTTACGAATCAGGCGGACAGGACCCTGAAAACCTTGAAATGCCATGGTCTGTAGGCGGGCCTATGACATGGAGAAAATCTCCGATAATCATGGAGATGTCATATTCATTCGGCCAGGCCGCCTGCGGCATGGTTGACAAAGGCTTTCTCGGCTTTGCCCAGATCGATATGTACGGCAATGCCAATACTCACCAGATTGGTCCCGAATTCACAAATCCGAAAGTTCGTCTTACAGGCTCAGGCGGGAACAATGATGTTTCATCACTTGTTGACAAGCTAATTTACGTAGGTCTTCAGGATCCTACCAAATTCATACAAAAGGTGGATTTTATAACTTCACCTGGTTGGTTAGAGGGGGGCGACAGCAGAAAGAAAGCCGGTTTACTAAATGACGGGCCTGTTGCAGTAATCACATCAGCAGGAGTTTATGATTTTGAACCAGACACAAAAAGGATGAGAATCAAAACACTCCATCCGGGAGTATCACCTGAGCTTGCTCAGTTGGCATCCGGTTTTGAGCTGATAAGGCCTGAGGGAGAGATCCCGGTAACTGAAAGACCGTCAAAAGAAGTTCTCGAAATACTGAGAAACGAAGTTGATCCAAGCGGTCTCTTTATCAGTCTACCATCATAAAAAGAGAAAACTTGAAGGCTGTCCCGAAAGGGCGGCCTTTTCTTTTTTTTTAACCCCTCACCGATGATTTATATTTTCTTAAAATAACTCCATATGCAAGCCTGTACAATTTTACCTCAGAATACTCCAATGCTTTTTCTATGCTTTTTAATGCTCCGTGGAAATCTCCATCCCTGAAAGAGTATTTTGCCATTAGATAATACAGCAGATGAAACCCGGGATCTTTATGACTCCCTTTACGTAATATCTGAACCGCCTCATGATACCTGCCGATTTTTGAATAACACAAAGCAAGATCTATATAGGCATACATAAACATATTATTCAGTGAAATAACATGCCTGAAAGATTCAATAGCTTTCCGGTACTCCTTTTCTTCAAGCCATCGTGTGCCAATTTCGTAATAATCTTCAGCTTCAATAAAATCTCTTTTATCCATTTTAAAAATCCGTAAATACAGTTTTATCTTAAACTATTAAAAATCTTTATTTCTAAAATCAATATTTTTACAAAGTTAAATTATTTTCAGTATTTTATCATTAACTTCTTTCAGACAAAAAAACTCTATAACATTATTTTACACTAAAAAGTATTTCCAGGAGTTATTACTGACTTATTATACACAACAGCTTCAAAACAGCGAAAAACAGTATTAATGATACTGCAAGTATAAGATTATACTTGAATAAAAAGCATTTCAGTTTTTTTATTTTAAAATTATTTCAGGCGGGATCAAACTTTTAATGAAAAACAATAATACTTTTTTAATCAGGCCTTTTATTCACGGAGACACTGAACAGGTAGTAAATCTCTGGCGGGAATGCGGACTCCTCTTCCCTGGCAACGACCCTTATAATGATATCCGGCTTAAAACAGCTTTTCAGCCGGAACTGTTTCTCGTGGGTACTACAGGAGAAAAAATAACAGCAACATTAATGGCGGGATACGATGGCCACAGAGGATGGCTTAATTATCTTGGTGTCCTTCCCGAATATCAGCGCTCAGGTTTCGGGAAAAAAATTGTCTTTCATGCAGTTGAACTTTTAAAAACTTTTGAATGTCCGAAAATCAATCTGCAAATCAGAAACACTAATTCCGGGGTTATAGAGTTTTACAGGAAACTCGGTTTTACCGCACATGATGTATCATCAATGCAGCTCAAGCTGTAATTATGATACAGGTTTTAGCGAAAAAATGAATTTTCTCAATCAACTAAAATTAAAATAAAAAAAAGTTTACAATCACCAATCTATTCTTATATATGATCCAATCAGTTTTTTCTTTTATAAGCAATTGATCATCATTATTTAAAATGATGTTTTTTTCTCAGACTGATCTTCTGGTCTGCTTTACAGGAAAACTCTGAAAATCAAAACCTTACCGGGATCATGGTTCAAAAAACAATATATGGTAAAATTATATTATTTTATCTATGCTTCCCGGAATCTACAGGGTAAAAATATTAAATATTAACAATCAGGAATTATTATACCATGACAGATTTAGAGAAAGAAGAATTTGAGAAACTCCTTGAAGAGTCGCTTAAATCAAGAGACGATTTCAACCCCGGAGACAGGATTGAAGGTACCCTTGTACTTATTGGTAAAGAAAGCTCATTTTTAAGCATATCAGGCAAAAGCGAAGCCATCATAGACTCAATTGAACTTAAAGACAAAGATGATAATCTTTTATATCAGAAAGGTGACAAAATTTCAGCCTATGTAGTTTCAACAAAAAGAGGGGAAATAAAAGTCACAATGAAGTTAGGCTCAGGCGAAGTAAATCCTGAACTTCTGCGTCTTGCATACCAGAATGAAATGGATATTGAAGGTACAGTTACAGGGGAAATAAAAGGGGGATTTTCCGTTAATGTTTCCGGTTTCAGATGTTTCTGCCCCTATTCCCAGATTGATATAAAAGGCGGCGAGGATAAAGATAAATATTTAAACAAAAGCTTTCAGTTTAGAATAATTGAATATAAAGAAAACGGTCGAAACATAATTTTATCAAGACGGGTACTCCTTGAAGAAACTCAGAAAATCAGAGAAAATGAATTAAAAGAAACGCTTCAACCAGGGAATATAGTAGAAGGTAAAATCGCATCTATCCATGATTTCGGCATTTTTGCGGACTTAGGCGGAGTTGAAGCTTTAATACCACGCTCAGAATTATCATGGAGCAGAGCGGCAGACACAAAAGAATTTACCGAAGGGAAAATAATCCGGGCTAAAGTACTCACAATCGACTGGAAAACGAACAGAATTACCCTCAGCGTAAAACAGCTCAGCGAAGAACCATGGAATTCAGTGAATAAATATAAAGAGGGTGAAACCCTGAATGGAAAAGTTGTAAATATAATATCACAGGGAGCATTTATCGAACTTGAAGCCGGAATAGAAGGTTTCATTCATCTTTCAAGAATGAGTCAGACTAAACAGATACGCAAGCCTGAAGATGCCGTTACAAAAGGTGAAACAGTTAATGTCAGAATTATATCAATCGACAAAGATAACCGTAAAATAGGACTTGAACTAATTACCGGAGAAGCTGACCCATGGACAGCTGCTAATGATGAAATCAGAAATTCCGCTCAAACAGGAATTATCGAGAATGTTAAAAATACCGGGATATCGATACGTCTCGCAAACGGAATGCTGGGTTTTGCTCCCAAGGGTGAACTGCAGCATCATAATGATTTGTCAAAACATTACCCTGCCGGAAAAGAAATAAAGGTTTCGGTAAAAGATTTCGATCAACAGAATAAAAAGCTTATATTAAGCGAAACCGGTGCAATTAAGAAAGAAGAGGAAAGTGAATATAAAGATTTCATGAACAGTTCAGACTCAAATACAGGCTCCAGTCTTGGGAATCTTTTCAAAGATAAATTTGATAATATTAAAAAACAAGTTAACAATAAATGATAAAATTAATAAACGGCTTCGAAGTAGAATATTCAGATGACTTTGACAGGTTTTTCCAGAATCTGCTCGAAGCCGTTATCAGAGTATCGCGTATTGCTGCAGTTAAAAAAAAATCACAAAAAGAGGAATCCCGCTCCGAAAGAGATATCTTTCTTCAGGAAATAATGGACAATTGCATCTTTATAACGCATCAGCTTTTTAACTTATATAAAGATAATGAAAAATTTACCAAATTTATTATAACCGGGTTTATATTTAACAGTGTAATAATTGCCCTTAATGAATTTGATAATAATTCAGGCGGCAGCAGTAATAAAGATGGTGAACCGGGTGAAATATTGCATTAACTTTTAAAAAATCACAGCAAAGATAAAAGCTCATCAATCCGGTTTACATCAATACCTGATGCAAGTTCAGAAATTATTTCACCTTTATCTTTTTTATGTATTAAAAACTTCAATAAAACGCTGTCTCTTTCAAAAAATTCAGGATAATCCACAGATATCCCATTTACTGATAATTGAGCAATTATCTTTTCAGCTTTTTCCTTTTTTAATTCATACTCGGGATAGCGGACTTTAAAAACATAATCATGAAGCATCCTGTCATCCATCTGCATAAGTAAATCATCTTCAATCACATTAAAATATCCGTCACGTCTCCTGATATCAAAAAGATAATCTGCAAGCTTTTTAAAGATATTAAGGCGTATCTGAATTTTTTCTATCCATCTGTTTAATTCAGCAATTGATGTTTCATCTAATAAAATTAAATCTTTAATCAGCTTAAAAGGTACATCTTTATTATCAATATAATTCTTTAGAGTTTCCGGCATCCCTTTAATAGCGCCCAAAACCTTTTCATCCGAAAATATTTCATACGGTATTTTAAGAACCCTTCTTGCAATGTCTGTAAGTTCGGTGTGATTAACATTAAACTCATTACGCAATATATAAAATGCTTTGATTCTGCCAATCGGCCCGCATTCATTCCTGAATATTTTTAAATAAAGATTCCTGATAAAAATTTCAAGTAATGGTACATCCAGTATATAAGATTCAAGCACAGGAAAATTTAACTCTGAAACAAGTTCGATTCTATTGTGGCAGGTTAGAGGATAAAAGCTGCTATTATGTTTTATAAGAAACGGTTTTTCAAGCATTCCATAATTTTTTAAAGAAAGCGCAAGTTCATTACTTTTTAAATTCCGGCTTATTTTAAAATTATCATTCTTAACTATATCTTTAACATTTACCTTTTCTACAAAAACAGGCTGATCCATTAATATATAAACCTATACAAGTCCCTTTAATAATTTAAGCATCTCTTCCGGATATATAACATTTACCTTTTCAAGATTTTTCAGAATACTTTCCGCTGAAGCAGTTAATGGTGACGTGGTAATAAAAAATCCCTGCTTAGCTTTCGCATCGTTTATTGCCTGGGCAAAATTTCTTAATGGGATTTCACCAACACTGGTCCCCTTCCATCGTCTAACCCAGACAAGTGTTTTAATTTTACTGTCTTTCTCAAAAGCAAGAAAATCGACTCCGTCCGACTCCCTGTAAGTATTAAGTATTTCATCAATCACAAGGCCAAGCTTTTCACACACCCTGTAAGCAACACTCCTAAAATTTTCAGAATCCAGTTTATACAATGAATCAAAATTTATATCTTTTATACTGCTGTCGGTTTCTTCATGTTCCTTTTTTTCACGGATTACCGGATTACGACCGGTAGCAATAATAGTTCCAATATCAACGCGGTTTTCACTTTTTAATCCGCATATATTCCAGACAAAATTTTCAGGGAATGCCCGATCTTTCCAGACTGAACTTTCTGATACTACAGGCTTCTGCTCTTCATATTTGCTTCCTTTACTATCCATTTCCTTCCTGAGCCTGGTAATCAGATCCTGTATATTTCTGAAGTTTCTATCAAGCTGGTAAAGCTTATTCCAATGCTCATAAGCCTGTTCCATTTTATCATCAAGGAGAGACGCAAATCCCAAATCATAAAGAGTAAACCTCAGCTCATCCTCCCAGTTATGTTCAACACAGAATTCCCTGATCTCATCAAATTGCTTTACTGCAAGTGGATTTTTCCCCGCCTCAATATATATAAATCCCAGAAGCCTTTTTGCTATAAACATTGCATTTTCATCGGTTGAATTATCAGCTACATGCTTAATACTGCTCATTGCATTTTTATAATCACGTTTTCTATAAAATGCAAATGATAATGCAATAGTTGTTATTTCCGAATCTTTTTCAACAGATAACGCACTTTTGAATAAATTGATTGCTTCAGCGGATCTCTGGCTCTGTAGAGCAGATATCCCTGCTCCAAAAAGTATTTCGTAATTATTTTTTTCCTGTCTTGAAAGCTGCTCAAGATACTTATAAGCTGTTTCAAAGTGTTCCTGTCCTAATGCGATGAATCCCACATGATACAATGATTCAGAATCAGAAGGATATTCCTTAATAAGTTCATAAAATTTTTCAAAACTCTTATCCACCTGCCCTTTTTTTAAGTACATCCTGGCAAGCGTACGATATATATCACCTTTAACAATATCATTATTAAATCTGTTTATCTCTACAAGTCTTTCTAAATGTTTGGCTGACAATTCTTCTTTATTCTGGCTCATGTAAAGGTCAGCGAGTTTTTTATGCGTATTAATATCATAAGGAGATGAATCAAGAACCTTCTGCAATTCAACAATTGCCTCTTCAATTCTGTTCTGCTGCAGCAATATTTCAGCTCTATTGGCAGGATTCAGCTTTGGCGCAATAAAATACATGTAATAAACAACAACACCAAGAACTATCACAGAAGTTGTCAGAATAATAACAAGCATATCTCTCCGGAGAAAGAACAAATTTTCAGTCTTATTTGATTAATCGGCAAAAAACGGATGTAAATCAATTATTCTTTTAAATAGATAAAGGATTATTTATAAGGCGGCGTTTGGAGAAATAGTAAACCTTATTGACGATGGCCATCCGCTTATGATATAATTATAACCTGTTTTTTTCTTCACTATGAAGTCATCACCAGCTATGACGACTGTGTTATACGGGAAATTTATCAGTATATCAGGCGGTAGATATTTAGGAGATCCGCCAAACGAGAGTCTGACCTCATCATCCTGAATCTCCATATTAAAAGATATTATCCCATATCTCGAAGTAGCGTCTTCCACTTTTATTCTGCCACCATTTTTAAACCATCGGGAGTCCGGAGCAGGAAAAAGCTCAAGCCTCTCTGTTCCATCTATAAACAATCTGTTTCTTAGAATAGCAAATAAAACTGCACTGACAACCTTTGAATTCCCCTCACCCCATGAACCTTTTCCGGATAACGGATCAATATACTCAGGTATAACATGGAATCCATCAATATACTTTACCAGCATTTCAAAATACGTATCTGCTTCATACAAACCGGATGAGAACAACTGGTTCAGAATAACAGCGCTAGACAACATATCAATCCCATAAAGGGGGTGAATTACCGGAAATCCTTTTAAAGATAAAAGTGTTTTGATCATTTCTCTGTATTCATCAGTTTTTAATGAAAGCAGTTCTTTATCCGGAAGCGTAAGGAGAGAAAAAACGGCATCATGGTTTGAAACAGACTTTCCCCTGCTCAAAGAATCAATAATCAAAGATTGAAGCCGGAGAGATTCATTTTTAAATTTTGATTCATCCCCGAATATACCCATACATCTCGCCAGATAGGAGATATTTGAAACAGCAGAGAAGATATAAATTGTTTCAGTAATATTATGAGCCACAGCAAAACAATTAATATTACTGCTTTGCCTGTTGCCATCCGCTTCATGCATGTTGACTGAAAATTTATAAATAAAATCAGCAATCCCTTTGAGAGCTGAATAATAAACCTGAAGAAAACCCGTTTCACGTTTATGAATAAAAATTTCATAACATGATTTTATCAGGAAACAGCCTTTTACAATATCACCAATTACAATATTTTTTTTATCAAATACAAATGATTCGAGTTTTTTCTTAAAAAAAATCTCAGCTCTATCTAAAGCCCCTGTTCTGCAGAAGGCATAAACAAAAAAATAAAGCTTTCTGTATACCTCAACATCATCACCTTCAATATCTCCATCATTGATGTTAAGAATTGATAAACGGGACTGCAGGAACAATTCCATAAAATCAGCATCTGTCGAATCTGTTTTTATCCCCTCAGACAACCGCAGTTCTGAAAACATGTTAAATTCTTTAAAAAGATTGATGTAATTTAATTTTAGAACAGGAAGGGACGATTTTCCGTTTAGAGATATCCTGAAATTAAATGTTTTTTTACCGGACTCAGCACCATATTTTAAAGCCGCAGTAGCCATTCCGAATCCGCAATTAACATTATTTTCACCGGGTTGAGAAGTAACATCTATATCACCCGAGACTCCGGAACCTGTTAAAATTTCTTCAGGAGCAGAATCAAAACCTATAAGGCCTTTACCGTTAACAGAAATAAGCCCGGCACCTTTGTCAACTTCGATAGAAGTTATTCCACCAAGAAACCTGTTGTTATACGGTCTTACTGCAGCAAGAAGAAATCCCCCCCTGCCGTTTTTCCTGGTATTGAGTTCAACTGAAAGCAGAACCTCATCAACACTGCTTCTTGAACCGGCAATTCTTTTTGTAAGAGAAAAATTATCAGTATCCCAAACAAATATTACTTCTCCTGTCCTTGCGTTACGGGATATTTTTAAATTGTCAGAGTCATGTTGAGGTCTGTGTATTTTTCCATTATTAAAAACCCAGAATTCCAGAGACCATTTAGCTGCGGATGGTCCGGAGATCATCCCCGCACGATCAATTATAATTTCATTAGATGACAGATAATTTGTAAAAACCTGCCACTCGCGATAGGTAGTGTTAAGTAATAGCGGATTTGAATATGCCCCGCAGCTGTCTGAGGAAAAATTTGTTGAGTATTCAAGCCATAAAGGCCAGCGGTAATTGTTAAACTTTTCAAATATTACTCTATTAGATAACCCTTCAGAGAGGCAGTCTACAATATACCTCTCCTTGGAATCATCAATAATATCTTTAACACCGGAAGATATTTCTTTTAAAAAGCTGCTTCGGCTTTTCCTGTTTCGTTCAATAAACTTCAATTGGGATCACGTGTCAGAGATTTTTAAGAAACTCCAGAGCTTCGTTTTCATTATTGAAAATATCAAACATATCTGTCAATTCAACAACTTCAAATATTTTTCTGACAGCGCTATTCATGTTACAAAGAACAAGTTTGCGTTTTCTTTCCTTTAATATTCTCATTGTCGATACAAATATTCTAAGGCCGGAACTGCTCATATACTCAACATCTTTAAGGTTAAGTATAAAATGACTTGCCGATTCAGCAGATATCAGCTTATTAATTTCTTTTTCAATATCAGCCGAGAGGTGAACGTCAAGCCTTCCTTCCAGATAAATAACTATAGCATTCCCGTTCTTTTTTAAGTTAAGCTCCATTTTTTTAATCCACCCTGTTAAATGTCTTTTTAATAGTATATACAATATTCAAGTAATAATCAATTAAAAAAAATTATTCCTTCCCCTCTTTAGCGTCCTTTGCTGTTAAGATCAGCATAATAACACTAACCAGAAATATTACCGCAAAAATCACCCCGATTATAACAATGAGTTTATGGGTATAATCACCCTGAAAAACCGACTCCTGAACAAGTGTTCCCCTGTCTTTAGCAAATAAACCATTTTTAATAAGTATAATAGATGATATCAAAGGAAATAGCACACCATTTATATAGACAATACCTCTATATTTAAGGGGATCAAAAAGAGGCATAATCATCAGGAAACCTGAAGTTATAAGTAAAACGGAAAATGAACGAACCATATAAAAAAGAGGTGCGACAAGTTCATGGTCTCTTACAAGGTCCAGCCAGTTTTCAGAAACATTTTCCGCAAAAAGCTGCAGAACAAACATAGGTGTCAGTAAAAATGCAGCCCCCATTATCATATATATAACACCAGTAAGAAGTACAGAAACCTGCAATGCATTAGTCTTTTTAGATCTCAAGAGACCCTCCGGTAATTATCAGACTATTTTTGTCAGCAGCAGCTGAGAAGTTTTTAATGTTGAGTTAAAAATCCTGTCAAATTTAAACTCAGTTTCAGAAACATCAAGTATTAAATTTTTACCCTGCTCAAGATATTCCTCACCGGCAACTGAAATCTGCTCCATAATACGCAAATGAGCTGAATAATAATCATTATAAACACCATCCGGCATCTTTAACTTATCCCTGTTAACAAGAGATATTGAAAAAATATCATCCGCCTCTGTTCTGAACAGATGAGCTGATTTAACAGTGAATCCGGGGAAACCCGACGTATAATCATTACCATTTATATTCACAGGCTGATACTCCGGTGAGGATGTCAGACTTGCGGCCATAATTTTACCCATAGAACCGGTACTTTTTATATTATTAACACTGCCGGTTTCAATAGAACACAAAGGTAAAGGATGAAACATCTCCATTCTCCGTGAGGAAGCCAGTTCAAAGGAATATTTCAGTATTCTATTATTACTGAAAATAAATTTTTCAGGAAAAACTATATCAAGATTCCTCGCAGTCTGTTCCGGAGAAAAAAATCTTTTCATATTCTCCTTAAGTTCTTCTGAGTTTTCGAAAAGAAGGAATAATGAAATCAGAAAAAAAGTATACGATGATGAATAGAGATAATCGAATTTCTTTCTGCTCTTATCCAGCTCAGAGAATAAAGAACAGAGTAAGATTGATTCTAATCGCGATGACTGAAGCACCAGTGCGCTGCTCCTGCCGGTTAACATTGAAGTGAATGACGAAAGGTTCCCATCTGAGATAAATTTTTGCATCACTTCCTGAGTTCCCGGATTATCCGATTCACACCTGTTAAGTATAAGCCCCCCTAAGAAACTCCCCTTTTCCTGGTTTACGTAACTGTTTCTTACATAAACAACTCTCTGCCCTTCATTGATATTACTATCAAATGCTTCCTGACATATATCGATATCTTTTTTTCTGTCAGTAATAGCAAAAATAAAATCGGATAATCTGAAAAGACAATTACGGAGATCATGATCATCGTCTGACAGATCGGCCACAATGTATTTATATTCTCTTGAAAGATAAAGCAGAACAGGTTTGAGTATCTCCGGGTCAGTCTTTACTCTTGAAGAGAAACTAATATTCAGCAGATGTATATTGTCGCTATGCTTAATAATACGATCATTGATCACAGATTCAGCACCATCTTCGGTTGAATCCTTTACAGAAAGGGGGACAGTAATGCGTTCATTGAAATAATCGAAAACCGTCTTCCCGCCATATGAAAGGTCAAGGAGTATAACCTTTTCTCCGGAGAGAGCAAGTGAAAGGAGTGAAGAAAGATAGCTCTTGCCCGAACCCGATGACGGGCTGTACACAGTTATCAGTTTGCTTCTGAGTGCGGAATAGTTTCTCCCCGGTTCATTAACGTCAAAGCCCATATTGCTGATCATTCTCAGGTAGCCCCTGAGCGCTTTATGAGATTTCAGAAAAAATCTGTAAAAATCATCTTCATTTATAATAAAAATCTCCGCATCAGTAAGAGCCCGGACATTACCTTTAATACGGTTTTCAGCAAAGGGCAGAAATCCGAAAAAAGAACCGGGTGAAAGATAAACAACATCTCTGTTCCCGATCGCTTCAATTTCAAATATCCCTCTAACAACAATACTAAGCGAACTGCTTTTTTTCAAATCGACATTCTGCCCGGGTTTTAAAGAGGAAATTCTTCCGGTTTTGAAAAACAATTCATGTTCTTCATGATTTAGATGAACAAGGAAGGGGACTGTCCTGAGAAGTTCTCTGACTTTTTCCATTGTCTGCTATATCTTTTTAAGAAGCTCGACGAGCTCGGTTTTCCCTTTTATTTCAATAGGCCGCGTATTTGCAAATTCAAGAGCTTTTGGTGATATTTCGCCTGTTGTTATAACAAGTATCCTGGTGGCATTTCTCGGTTTCATAGATTCATGAATTTTTCTGAAATAAGAATCCGGGAGACTTTCTGTTGTACGGATAACCCTGATTATTCTATTGGATTGTCTTGTGTTGCGCCACTTCCCTTCATTCTCTGTTGCAATTATTTCTATTTCAGTATCACTGATAATTTCAATATCTGTAATATTATAATTCATACTTGCAACAATTTTACGTGTCATATGCTCAAACTGTGCAAGGCCTGCGATCATGAAATCCTTAATCCTGTCATCCTGCCTGAATTCCGCGTAAGCAGCAAGTTTCTGCTGAATATCACGGAATTTCGGATTAATCTCCGCAATTTTCTCCCAGTTTACAATGGCTGAATGGACATCCCTCACCTTCTCCTGGCATTCACCAAGGAAATAACGGAGGTTAAGCTCCATATCACTCCCTTTCTTTGCGAACTTCACTCCTCTCTCAAATTCCATAATAGCTTTCGGGTATTGAGATTTCTCCATAAAGCAGGTTCCACGGGCAAGGAGACTTTTCACTTTAAGCTCATCACTTTTCATTGATACTTCAAATTCTTTCAGCGCCCATTCATAATCGCCCTGCTGTCTTAAAACAAGCCCTAAATAATAATGAGCCTGGTAATTAGAAGGATCAATTTTAATGGTATTAAGAAAACACTGTTTGGCATCCACATGAACGCCGTTTTTATAATATATCTGACCAAGATAAAAATATGACTGATCATGCTTGGAGTTAAGAGAAGCGCTTTTGCGAAAATAGTTCAAAGCTTTATCAAGCTGCCCGAGATTATAGGACATCACTCCTAACTCATAAAAGTTTTCGAAGTTTGAGGGATCGAGCTTTGTAAGGATCAGGTATTCCTTCCTCGCATCCTCAAAAGCCTTCTTATCCTTAAATAGTTTTGCGAGAACCGTTCTTACATGGACTTCTTTAATCTTGTCATCAAAACGTCCCATTTTAAGAACCTGTCTGTATTCAACAACAGCATACTGACTGTTCCCGTCAGCTGCATAAGCTTCAGCAAGCAGAAAATGGGCATAGGGATTTCTGTCATCTTTCTCGAGGATTTCATTGAGCTTTTTAATGGCCAGTTTAACCTGACCGGCTTCAATCATTTTCTGGATCTCCTCAATTTTACGGGGGAAGACATATATACTCAGAAAATAGAGTATTATAATTGTCAGTATTATAAAAAAAAGAAAAACCAGAATATAAGTAAAGAGCATATAAAAGTCCTTTTATATGTAGTTATTGATGATTAACAGTTTTATAACCGTTATTCAGTTCAAGTCCAATACCGTATATATTCATTAATAATATCGCACCTTTTACATTAGAAATCAAATCTTTTATATTTTATCCGGGAAATGCACAGACTCCACTTTGTCAATCATCAATAAATTATTCAACCTGATATTATTTTATTGACAAAAACTTCTGCAAAAAAGATATAGAAATCAGATGGGGGCGTAGCTCAGCTGGGAGAGCGCTTGAATGGCATTCAAGAGGCCAGGGGTTCGATCCCCCTCGTCTCCACATCAAAATACCTGCAGCAATCACCCCTCATGAACCAGTTCATTTCCGTGAATGGTTGCAATCTTTTTAATAAGATACTTCCTTTTGCCTGCCGGAATAACAACTTCAACAACATCACCCGCTGTTTTATTCTGCATCGCTGCTCCAATCGGTGATGAAACAGATATCTTACCCTCGGAAGGATTTACCTCATTTGAAGAAACAAGTGTAAAAATAATTTCATCATCAAGATCAAGATCAACAACATTTACGGTGGATCCGTAACCGACTTTATCTTCAGGAATATCTGACAAATTAATATCATTCAGTTTATTCAGCTGATCAGTAAGCTGCGCAATCCTCGCCTGGACAAAAGACTGGCGTTCTCTTGCAGCATGGTATTCGGCGTTTTCTTTTAAATCGCCATATTCGCGCGCTTCCGAAATACGCTTAGGGAGTTCAACCTTGAATTCATGTTTAAGTTTTTCAAGTTCATCCCTTACAATCTGTTTTTTTGATTCGAGTTCGCCGCTCATCAAAAACTCCTTTCAATAATATCTATCCGTTAACCGATTCATCGGTGTTAAGCTTTATAAGCAGTTTAACCCTTTTATCACCATCTTTTTTAAGAGTAAATCCGTTATCCTTCAGAGTTTTTTCAATTCTGTAGGTCATTAAATCAACAATTTTTTTAGTCATAGGTTCATCCTTGAACTATGGGATATGACTTCCTTGTCACAAAAGAAGACAGCAGTCTATAAATCTATTCGGTTATAAAAGGTTTAAATTAAAGTCATCTATCATTTAAAACTATAAAAACTCTAATTTTAAAAAACAAAGTGACATTTTATTATAAAAGGTCAAATATTACAACGATTTTACCTGTTTTTATTCGAGAATAATTACCTTGCCATGTTTCTCTAATTCAGTTACAAGATTTCTGTTTCCCACAACTACAGTAACAATTCCCTGCTTAAAGAGTAAACGGCTTTCTCTCTTAATGTCATCCGGGGTGACTCTGCTTATATTCTTCAGATAGTCTCTGTAATACCCCCTGTCAAGTTTGTTATATTCAATCTGAAGATAGTTATCAAGTATATCAGATGTTCTGGCAAAATTAAAGACATAACTATTTATTACCGACTCCCGTGCCCAGTTAAGCTCATCACCGGAAACTTTTTCCTCTGACATTCTGAATATATTCTCTTTCATTAATGAAAGAACATTTGCCGCTTCTTCATTTCTTGTCTGCACAAACGACATGAATACTCCGGTTTTATACCTGTTCCTCACAAGTGAAAAAACAGAATAAGCGAGCCCCCTTTTAACCCTTATCTCATTCATGAGCCTTGAATTAAATGAACCGCCGCCAAGTATATAATTCATGAGAAACAGGGAATAATTCCCCTGATAATTAATTTCAGGAGCGATTGTCCCTGTAATTATAGTAGCCTGTTCAAGATCTTTTGGCAGAAGATAAATATTACCTGATTTAGCACTAAGCTCAGAGAGAAGTGCGGCATTATCGATATTGTAAAATTCTCTTTCACCTTTTTTTATTCCCGATAATTTGCCGGCAGTGATACTTTGAAGAATATCTTTTTCAAGTGAAGATGATACAGCGATAGTAATGTTTCCGCCTACTGCGACTTTTTTCCATGTTTCCCGGAGAGTATCCGCAGTAATTGAATTAACGCTCTTTTCACTAAGGGTGGCGCCATACCCCCTCCCGTTAAAAATAATCTCCCGCACCCTGGTAAAACCTGCGCTTGAAGGGTTATCCATTTCTCTCCTGAACTGTTCCATTACAAGTCTTTTCGAGTATATTAAATTCTCATTACTGAAAACAGGATTTTCAAGTATATCCCGCAGGAGACTAAAGGCAAATTCAGAATGTCTGCTTAAAACTTTTATTACTATTGTTATATTTTCCCAGCCGGCGTTTATAGATAAATCGCCGCCAAGAGCTTCTATTTTTTCATTCAGTTCATTCCCCGGAAAATTTTTTGTACCGGAGAGAGATATCTCCTTTGCCATAATCTCTGATAATCCGGCATTATCTGCGTCCTCATGCATCTTGCCGAAGCCTATTGAACAGATAATTTCTGTTCTCGGGAGCTCCTCCCTGATTGTCAGAAGTCTGATACCATTTTGAAGATCATACGTTTCCACACCGGGAAGTCCCTCAAGTGAAGGAAGATTTCCATTTTCCGCATCTGCCGAAAGAGAGAACAGCATCAGAATTCCGCACAGCAGAGGCACCATTGCTCTTTTCATAAAATTTATATTCATTTTGCGTTCCTGTTATCCCTGAGTATTGCCGTTGTTCTGTTCCTGTCATTGATATATTTATCGATAACTCCTGTAATATCCTGCGGTGTTATACCGGAAATTTTACGCATGTAGTCAGTAATGTAGCGCCAGTTCCCGGATACTGTCTGATAATAACTCAGCTGATGGGCGATACCGTCATTATTATCAAGCATAAACACAAACGAGGATTCCATCATATTTCTGACTCTATCAAGTTCATCGGGCATTATTTCTTTCCGCAGCCTGTCAATCTCAGCAAGAATCTCATCCTTAACCTGTTCAGGGTTTACCCCCTCCGCAGGTGATGCATACACAATAAACATATTATCATAACGTGAACCCGGCGCCCCGTTCCATGCATACACAGATGTTGCAATTTTCTTATCCAACACAAGAGTTTTATGAAGCCTGGATGAATTACCATCACCAAGAATAGATGACAGCATGTCAAAAACATAATCATCCCTGTGCGGAGCTGTGGGCTTTTTCCATCCCATCATAAGAAGTGGCCTCGCGTTGAAGTAAACCTCAACTCTCTTCTCTCCCGTCTGTGGAGGTTCGATAACTTTTACTTCACCAGGTTCCGGTTTAGTTTCGATGTTTTCAAAATATTTTTTTATTGTCTGATATGTTTTTTCAGGATCATGCCTCCCCACTATAGTAATAGTCATTCGGGATGGTATGTAGTATTCATTATAAAAACGTCTTATATCATTAATTGACATATATTTAATACTGGATTCCCAACCGATTACAGGATGCCTGTAGGGGTGAGCAGAATAAGCAGCAGCAAAAAAAGTCTCATTAAGATAACCGCGGCCGTTAGAACCGTAGCGCATCAGCCTCTCTTCAAGAATATTATTCCTCTCGAGATAGTACTCCCTCAGAACCGGTTTCCGGAGCCTTTCAGATTCTATATCAGCCCATGATTCAATCCTCTCTGACGGAAGTTCTATATAGTAACCTGTCATATCCTTCGAGGTTGAAGCATTAAATCCCACCCCTCCCATTGATGTATAAAGCCTGTCATAGGGGGAGCTTACTACATACTGCGCATGCTCTTCATTAAGTTTCTGAAGTTCCTTTTCAAGCCCGGCGATCTCCCTGCTTCCGGGATTCTGCAGCTTAAGCCTGTCCAGTGTCTCACCGGCAGCTTCAATTTTATCGAGGAGTATTTTCTCTCTGGCATAATCTTTTGTGCCGATCCTGTCAGTACCCTTGAAAAGCATGTGCTCAAGTATATGAGCCGCCCCCTGTGTCTGATAACTCTCGTCGGATGAACCCACTTTAAAAGCGATATGGAGAGAAACAATAGGAGAATACCCTCTGTTCATCATAATCAGTGTAATGCCGTTTTTAAGTTTTCTTTCTACGACATTTTTTCTGAAGTACTCACCCGGATCAGATATATCCGCAACTGCTCCTGTACTGAAAATTACAGCAGGAAGAATTATTAGCGTCAAAATTTTACTGATTCTTTTTTTACTCATCACCTTTATTATCCCTTATTATCTCTTCAGCCAGGATCTTAAGCTTCGGATGAACTTTCACTTCAATCTCGGTATTATCTGTATCCTCTTTTTTTGCAGAGGACTCAGAAAGCATCCTGTTAAACGCATACATTATCCTGGCATTTATCTCATCGATTCTGTCTTTCCTGTTAATCAGCCTGTAGAATTTCAGGGCTGTGAGAGGCTGTTTCAGATCATAAAAATAAAAATCCGCAACCCTCATAATCCCGTCCATATATTCAGCTTTAAGAAAAAGTTTTATTGCCTCGTCATACTTTTTATGATTGAACAGCTCATTCCCCTTACGTATAAGAAGCACCCTTTCATTCTGATCCATTTTATACCTTCCGGTTTTCAGTATAAGTATGATATCTTTGCCCCGAAATTTGTTTAAAATTTATCTCTTGACAAAGAAACTTTAAAAGACTCTCTCTTTATTAAATTTTGAGACATAAGCCTTTACTTATATACAGCTTTCTCTTTTTTTTGTCAATGTTGTTTAATCGGGGAGATAATTATGTATCCAATACTTTTTAATTATAAGATAATAACAATCGGCTCTTACGGTCTTCTTCTTGGAGCTGCTTTCTACACATCTTTTCTGCTTTGTGAAAGAGAATATAAACTGAAAGGTATAAATCCTGAACTTGCATATAAAATTCTTATAGCAGTTATACCCTCTGCAGTAATTGGTGCTAAAATATTTCATATTTTAGAAAATCTTGATGAGTTTATGACAGTTCCCGCAGATATGATCTTTTCAGGTGCAGGTTTATCTGTTTACGGAGGATTTGTTCTCAGCTTTATTGTGGCAATATTTCTTATTAGAAGCAATAATGAATCTGTTCTTAAAGTATTTGATGCATCATCCCCGGCAATGGCCCTGGGATACGGCATTGGACGGCTTGGTTGTCATGCATCAGGGGACGGCTGCTATGGTATAACTACTGATTCATTTCTCGGCATGGCATATCCCAACGGAATTGTACCGGTAAGTACAACCGTTTACCCTACACCTCTTTTTGAGTCACTGCTTTCATTTATTTTTCTTTTTATACTTTTACAGATCAGAAAAAAAGAAACAAACCCGGGATTCATTTTCTTTATTTATCTTATAATGAACGGCTGTGCCAGATTTTCAATAGAGTTTATCAGGCTTAATCCTTCAGCAGCTTTTGGACTTACACAGGCTCAACTTGTTGCAATTGTTTTCATCGCAATAGGAGCAGCCGGTCTTTTTAAAATAAACAGAAAAAACACCGTAAAAGCCGCTTAATAAGTATATGAAGACAGGAGCTTTATTGCTGCTGACAGCTGAATTCCTGTTTGCGCTTTCAACGGTATTTGTCAAATATGTAACAAATGGTTCTGAAATATCAGGTGTTGAGATATCTTTTTTCAGATTTTTAACAGGGTTGATTCTCACCAGCACCTATATAAAATCTACAGGTAAAAAAGTCCGCATGATAAAACCCTTCAATATCTATATGAGGGGATTTTTCAACACTGTATCTGTAATATTTTTCTTTCTCGGCGTTCAATATACCACTATCAGCAATACAAATCTTCTAAACATGACTTATCCTGTTTTTGTATTTATAATTTCACCTCTCATCACAAAGGAAAAAATCCGGGGAGACCTTTTTATATATCTTTTTTCAGTTCTCGCCGGTATATATCTTGTAGTTTCTCCCTCAGGAAGCAGTATCACCAATGTTAATATGGGGGATATATTTGCGCTCCTTTCAGGTATTACAGCAGGTTTCGGAATAACCTACCTGCGTGAAGCGCGGAAAACAGACCATACTTATACTATTCTTATATATCTTTTTACCATTGGCAGCATATTCAGCGGATTACTCATATTCAACAGTTTCATTACTCCGCAGGGAATTTATTTATGGTATATACTGTTAATTGCGGTTTTATCTTATATAGGGCAGGTACTTCTCACAACAGGCTACAGATGTGTCAGCGCTACAGCAGGTTCTCTTATTTCATCAGCGCGTATTGTTTTCGCCATAATCTTAGGCGTGATTTTCTTTTCTGAACCAGTCACATACCGGATAATATCAGGCTCCATTCTGATAATGATATCACTTGCAGGTGTTAATGGACTTTTTAGAAACCTGATCTCCATAAAAAAAAGATGAACGGTTTCCCGTTCATCTTTTCTGCTGTTATTACTTAATATTATATTTTTTCTTAAATTTCTCAACCCTTCCGGCTGTATCAATAAGCTTCTGCTTCTTTGTATAGAACGGATGGCAGTTTGAGCATATCTCAACATGGAGATCCTTCACTGTTGATCTTGTATGGATCTCATTTCCGCATGCACATTTTATTGTTGTTTCAACATATTCCGGGTGTATACCAGGTTTCATAAAATTTTATCTCCTGTATATTGAATTATTTCAATTTTCCGCATCTATCAGGCTGTATTCATTGCCTTGAAAAATGCCTTATTGTTTTTTGTTGCCCTCATTTTTTCAACAAGAAGCTCCATTGCCTCTGTGGCACTCATTGAAGCGAGAGCCTTCCTTAATACCCATAATTTATTTAGTTCTTCCTCGTCAAGCAGTAATTCTTCTTTTCGTGTCCCGGATTTATTAATATCAATAGCCGGGAAAATTCTCCTGTCAGAAAGTTTCCTGTCAAGATGGAGTTCGCTGTTACCTGTACCCTTGAATTCCTCAAAAATAACCTCATCCATCCTGCTGCCGGTATCAATTAACGCGGTAGCAAGTATTGTGAGGCTCCCCCCCTCTTCAATGTTACGTGCGGCCCCGAAAAATCTTTTAGGTTTGTGAAGAGCGTTAGAATCAACACCACCGGAAAGAATCTTCCCGCTTGTGGGAACAACCTGATTATAAGCCCTTGCAAGCCTTGTTATTGAGTCAAGAAGTATAACAACATCCATTTTCCTCTCAACAAGCCTTCTTGCCTTATTTATAACCATTTCAGCAACCTGAACGTGTCTTGTTGCCTGTTCATCAAAGGTTGATGAAACAACTTCTCCTTTTACAGATCTCTCCATATCTGTAACCTCTTCAGGACGCTCATCAATAAGGAGAACTATAAGGTAGACTTCAGGGTGATTTTTTGTAATGGAATTCGCGATTTTCTGCAGAAGTACAGTTTTACCGGTTCTTGGCGGGGCAACAATCAAAGCCCTCTGACCTTTACCGATGGGTGTCATGAGGTTCATGATACGCATTTCTATCTCATTAGTCTCGGTTTCCAGTACAATCCTCTGCTGCGGATAGAGAGGAGTAAGATCGTCAAACATTACCCTTCTGTTAAGATTTTCAGGGTTTTCAAAATTTATTGCTTCGATTCTGAGAAGAGCAAAAAATCTCTCATTATCTTTAGGAGGCCTGATCTGACCTGCTATTGTATCTCCTGTTTTAAGACTGAAAAGTCTTATCTGTGATGGAGAAACATAGATATCATCAGGTCCGGGAAGGTAGTTATAGTTCGGAGATCTGAGAAATCCATATCCGTCAGCAAGTATTTCAAGAACACCACTTGCGAATATAAGCCCTTTCTGCTCGGTTTTTCCTTTCAGAATTTCGAAAATCAGATCCTGTTTTTTAAGCCCGGAGACTCTTTCAAGCCCCATATCCTTTGCAATAGTATAAAGTTCATTGATTGTTTTTGATTTAAGTTCAACAAGATCAAGCCTGTCTCCCTCATTATAACCGCTTTTAACAGTGTCGCTCTTTCCTTCACCCTGTGGATTAACAGAAGTATCATTCAAGTTATCATTTAATTCATTCGCTTTCGGCATAAATAATCCTTTCTATTTTATGTAATTAGATTACTAAGGGGTTAATCCGGTAATGCCTTTGCTTTTTTTGAATCTTAATAATCAGTTTGTTTGATTATAAAAAAAAGAGGTTTTCGGGTGTGAAACTTCAAAGGCATAAAAGATATAATACAATAATAATCTAAACGGAAATTAAGTCAAGTAAAAATATCATTAAATCTGTATCACGGGGGTTTATATCAGATTTTACTTTTTCCCATCATAATGTATGCCGAATTTTTTAATTCTGGAAGCAAGAGCCTGCCTGGTTAATTTCAATTTTGCGGCAGCAGCTTCAAGATCATTATTGTTGCGAATAGCATCAACAATAAGATGTCTTTCAACTGATTCAAGTATTTCGATAAGAGATTTATTCCGGAGGTCAACTCCCGGAATCTTAAATTCATTCTCTCCCGGGGTCTTTTTATCACAAAAAATCAGAAAACCGGACTTTTTCCCGCTGCTCATCATCGGTATTTTTTCATAAAAAAGATCAAGTTCGTTATTGTAAAAATGAAGGTCATCCTGATTAAAAGCTGAAAAGAGTTCATTTTTTGCAGGATCACTTATCGCTTTCTCGACGTTTTCAACGTCTACTTCAGAATTCATCTTTTCTTCATATAACTCCTCGAAAAGACTGTTGTAAAATATAGTTTTCCCTTTCTCATTGAGTGCATACAGAGGGCGTGGTATATGTTCCAGAATGTGATAAATCATCCACTCAAGAACCTGATCCTCCTGCTGTTTTTTTATCTCATCATCATGGTGAGCAATTTTAGCATTATCACAGGCAGCAAAAAGCTGAAGCCTGTTCCAGCGCCCCTGCAATTCACCAAAAATATTTATTACAACAAATTCCCGTATCTTTCCGAACTGAAGAAGATCGTCAAAGTTCATTTTCATTGCCAGACGGGTTATAAATTCATCTATTTTCAGTTTTTCAACCCGTTCAATATCACTTAATTCAGAGATTACAGATTCTTTACGGAGAATACCGATAAGAACACCTCTTTTGGAAATTACAGGTATTATAGGGACATCATGGATATAAAAAAGGCGTACCACATCCTCAGGCCGCCTGTTCTGATGATCAAAGGGATTTTCCGTAAACTCCCTTGTTTCAAGATCCTCTTTTTTTATCTCTTCTGTCATTAAAATCCCAGAACATCATACATAGTATATAAACCGGGTGTTTTACCTGCAAGAAATTCTGCGGCAGAAACCGCACCCCTCGCAAATACATCCCTGCTTGAAGCCCTGTGAGTAAGCTCAAGCCTGTCATCCATACCTACATAAAAAACCGTATGTTCCCCAACGATACTACCGCCTCTCATGGCATGCATACCTATTTCATTTGAGGTTCTTTCACCCACAATCCCCTCACGGCCATTAATATCAGCTGCGCAGGAAAGCCCTTTCATGTTATTCTTTACTTCTTCAAGCAGTCTTTTCGCAGTGCCGGATGGAGCATCCTTCTTGAATCTATGGTGAGCTTCAAATATTTCAACATCATAATCTGTCGAAAGGGCTTTGGAAGCAATCTCTGTCAGTTTAAAAAGAAGATTAACGCCCAATGACATATTGGGTGAATGAATCACGGGGAAAAGAGAAGATGCCTTTTTAACAACTTCAGTCTCCTCGTTAGAAAGACCTGTTGTGCCAATGACCACAGGTTTTTTAACATCCTTGAGTATTTCCATCAGTTTAATTGTAGCTGCAGGAGAAGAAAAATCGATAATACAATCCACGTTCTTCAAATCATCAGGATTAATCCCGTGAATTATACAATCCGCATAAGGGGAATTAACAATATCCCCGGCATTTTTTGAAATATTTACCGAGTTATCAGCATCAAAAGCAGCACCCAGATGATGCCCTTTTTCCTCCATTACACGGAAGATAGCATGCCCCATTCTCCCGCTAAAACCGCATATACCGAATTTCATTTAAGTTTTACCCCGTAACCGGAAAGTGCCTCCCTTAAAATATCCCTGTTCAGATCACTTATGGGAACAAGAGGCAGCCTCATTTCTCCGCCACAGAAACCGATCATCTCCATGGCTGCTTTTATCGGAATAGGATTTGTTTCAAGAAACATAGCCCTGCAGAGCGGAAGCAGCTTATAGAAAGCCTCCCTTGCCTCTACGGTTTTATTTTCATTATAAAGAGTAATAACTCTTTTAACATCAGCCGGGAGTATATTGGAAAGAACTGAAATTATACCCTTCCCTCCTATTGACAGAAGCGGAAGAAGAAGATTATCATCACCGGAAACTAAAGTAAGCCTGTCACCGCAAAGTTCAATAAGTTTCATCATCTGATTAATGTCACCGGAAGCCTCTTTCATTGCAACAATGTTATCAGTTCTCTGAAGCAGTTCTTTAATACTTTCAGGGAGAAAATTAACCCCTGAACGCCCGGGTATATTATAAAGTATAATTGGAAGTTTTGTTGATTTAGCAATTGCTTCATAATGAGCAATGAGTCCCTTCTGAGTCGGTTTATTATAGTAAGGATTAACAGAGAGAGACCCATCTACACCAGCATCCTCCGCACCCTTTGTAAGCCAGATCGCTTCACTTGTTGAATTAGCGCCGGTACCTGCTATTACCTTTACTCTTTTATTTACTATCTTAACGACTCTTTTAATAAACTCTTCATGTTCTTCAAAAGAGAGAGTGGGAGATTCACCGGTTGTACCCATGGGTATTACTCCGTCTATCCCCTCTTTTATCTGAAATTCTATATGCTTTTCAAGCGCATCATAATCAATTTTATCATTTTTAAAAGGCGTTACAAGCGCGGTATATGCTCCTTCAAACATAAACTTCTATCCTCTATTTTATTGATTTTATTTTTTCTGTGTACCTGATCCGTATTGCACAGCAATTTTAGCCAGTTCTGCATCAAGACGCGCGACATCAAACTCCTCATCAGGAAATTCATCTTCAAACATATAAATAAGAAGCTGCCTTTGGGAAGTGAGGAGTTCCTCTTTTTTATCATAGGCATAAATCTTTACCCATTCATCACCTGCAACAAATGTCAGTCTTACAACAGTACCTTTTGCAAGAGTAATATCATTCCGTTTTACATCCTGAAGAAGGATATAGTCATAGGACTGAAATTTTACAGTCAGCCTGTCCACTTCCTCATCAGGAACAAAAGTGGAACAGCCGGCACTGATAAGGATGCATATAAATACAGTACTAATTATTTTTTTCATTATTTGTTTTATTCTTTCCCGGATTTTTTTTAAAATCGCATACTGATTATTATTGTCAAGGAATTATTCTACTCTTTAAATGACGGTGTATATATTCCCAGACCAGCCGGGTGTGATGAAACTCCATCCGGGCCATACTCAGATGCCACCTTCTTTATTTTATCCAGCTCATAAACAGTTCTTGATATTGCCGCATTTTCAGCCGGTGTTGATTCAATATGCACTGTCTGCGTTGGAAAAGCAAAGCTTATATCAAGATCCTCCGCCAGACGGAGTATTTCAATAAGAATATTCTGTTTTTCAACAAGTTCAGCAGACCAGTCAGATACTTTTAAAAAGAAATAAAGAAGAATATTAAGGCTTGAACTGCCGTAACTATTAAATACGACATGGAAGTAATCTTTCCTGGTATACGGGTTTGCCTTAATTATATTTTTTACCCCCTCAAGAAAAGCTTCAATTTTTTCAGGAGGTGTATCATAGGTAATACCCAATTCCTCTCTTATACGTCTATACTCACGCCTGCCCATATTATCAACTTCTTTGGTGGCAAGGTCTGCATTTGGTACAGAAATAAGTGAATTATAGAATGTACGGATTTTTGTTGATCTGAAACCGATCTCCTCTACTGTACCCTCCGCATTACCTACCTTAATCCAGTCCCCCACCTGAAACGGTGAATCGAATAGAATCATAAGTGAACCGAAAAAGTTTGCCACCATATCCTTAGCAGCGAAAGCAACTGCGAAACCGCCAATTCCGAGACCTGCCAGAAGGGAAACGACATTGATCCCTAAATTCTGAATAATCACAAGAACACCAAAAATAATCAGGAATATTTTTAAGGTTTTACTCAAAAGAGGTAAAAGCTGGTCATCCAGGGTTGATTCAGTTTCTGACGCTGCTTCTATAAAAAAATCTGAAAGAACATTCAGAAGTCTGTAAAGCAGCCAGAGAAATACCCCGCTTAATGATATTTTAAGGATTACCCGGATAACAGTTAAAGCATTCCCTTCTAATCCGAAAGCATAAACAGTGAGATACCAGAAAAGAATAGCAGCAAGCCAGCCTGCGGGCCCTGAAAAACTGTTTACAACCTCTTTCAACCACTTTCCGCTTGTTCTCCGGGATAGATACCTTAGAAAATCAACTAAAAATTTTACCCCCACCTTGATGACAAAACCGAGAAGAATAGAAATAATAATACCGAGCCACTGCCATATATAGAGGAATAAAAATTTTTCTTTCATTGAAGCTGGTACATTCTCCTCAAACCAGCCTGAACTATATAATGCACCCCCTCCCGAACCTTCAAGATAAGGAAGATGCTTCACTTTATCATAAAACTCTTTAACCCGTGCAGTTGTTTCTGAGGAGAACAGATATTCACCAGCCCTGTCTCCGCTCTCCTGCATTGTGATTACTATTTCTGTTCCTTTCAGTCTCCACCTGATAAGCTTTTCACCGGGAACTTCACTCTTTTCAGGGATTTTATCATAATCAATTAAAATCACCCGATCAATTACCTCTTTTAAATATACAGCTGTCTCTTTACCTCTCTGGCTCTGCTCAACAAAAGAGAAAGGACTGAGATCAAAACACCGGACAGCCCTGTCAAGATATGCTTCAAGAGTTTTATCTTTATTTTCAACCCCGCTTTTATATTTATTCATAGCATCCATGAAAGTTCTCATGGTATCACGCGGTGAATCTGTTTTGACAGGCTCAAGGATATTAATTGAAGTCTGCTCCGCATAAAGATTCAATACATTTGCTGACATAAATAAAAAAAGCAGAATTAAAAATCTGAAAATTTTCATAACAAAACACTCCATAACCTGTAACTTTATTTATTCTATCAGTATTTATTCCTAAATGTTTTTCAGGCAAAAAATGTTATATTACCCTCACCGCCGAAGGCGGCGGGGTATACAATTCATTACTTTACACTAAAAAGTTTCTTCAGGAATTATTACTGTTGTACTATAGCGGTTTACAATTAAAACAAAACACCAGCATGTCATTTCACAGAAGCATCTGCGACTGAACAGTTCGACAGGCTCACTGACCATTAATCACGGTTCCTGAGCTTGTCGAAGGACTCACATACGTTCGAAATGACATTGCCCTATTAATTTCGCAAACCGCTCAATGGAATTCTTACTGAAAAGAGATATAGACCTTATATCTTTCAGCTGCATGAACCTTTATATTTTTTAAGATTTATTGCAAGAATAAATTTTTATAATAATCACAGTTCAACGATACTGCTTTTATGAATTTAATTAACCTTGAATAAAATTTAATTTATTATTTCAGGTGATTCAGGTAATGAAGATGTTTGGGGGACTGAACTGCTCTACAACGTCTGGCGAATGAATAAAATTAAAAAAAAACCAGGGCTGTTTATTGTTGTAAAACAGCCCTGCGAGGGACATTTAACCTTCAAAATATACAGAGGTAAGACACCCGTCATTACTTATTCAGAGCTTTTTTGATTTCCGCTTTTAAACCTGAAGGATCTACAGGTTTCTGAAGCACACCGTTAAATCCCTTATCATTAATGTCTATGTTAATATCGGTGACACTTCCTATACTGCTGAGAAGGTAGATAGGAATATCTTTATTCTCAGCCCGGATACTTTCTGCCACTTTCGCACCCGCATCTATTCTCTCCATCATCATATCACAAAGCACCAGGTCAGGTTTTTCAGACTTAAATTTTGCGATTCCCTCCTGACCATCCATCGCGGTAATAACTATGTAATTCTCAGATTTCAGAATTATAGAAAGAGCCTCAAGAATGTCCGGATCATCATCTATTACAAGTATCCTGCTTTCAGACATAAATATCTCCTTAATTTATTTTAACTTTTTTTAGCGTAAGCATATCTTCTATTTTCTCGAGAAGAAAACTGTATGCCGCATCAAAATTAGAGATAGCTTTTTCAGACAAGCCCTCAAACATCTCCCACTCATAACCCCTGATTGCCAGCACATATGTCTCAGGAATCATTCCATGTATATCGCCGCAAAGAGCAATAACAGATTCCGGGGACATTGAATGTGTAGTAAATGTAATCTCCGCCGAAGGTTCAATCCTCCCGAAAGAGAAAGGTTCACATGCATCAATTGATGCATCGACAAAAACTACAAAGTCATAGCCGGCAATATTATCCGCATCTTCAATATTAAGCTGATAATTACTGTCAGTTGTTATTCCCTCAATATTTTCGCTTTCAAGCTTATCAATAATCATAGGTCCCAGGCCGTCATCCTGACGGCCCGGATTCCCGAAACCATATACGTAAATACTTTTACAATCCAAAGAGCTTATTTCCTTGCCTTATCAAGAATTTCGCCATTTGAATCAACAAGTGTAATTTCCATCGGCATCTGCCCGAGAGCATGAGTCGCACAGCTGAGGCAGGGGTCATAAGCCCTGATTACCATCTCCACCCTGTTCATCATGCCTTCAGTTATTTCTTTCTTGCCGGTAAACACGTCTTTTGCTACAAAATTGACTCCCCTGTTCATAGGTTCATTATTATTTGTTGTTGAAACGATAAGGTTCGCCATTTCAATCTGATCATCATCGTTAATTCTGTAATGATGAAACAGTGTTCCCCTGGGCGCCTCAAGAAGCCCCACCCCTTCCTTCTGCTTTGTACCTTTGACAACAAGATCATCCTTCTGGAGATCAGGATCATTAAGGAGTTCTTTAATAACCTCCGCAGAGTGAAGAAGCTCGATAAGCCTTGCCCAATGCATATGCATAGACATATGATTCGGTTTGCCGTTTGTATAAGCCTTGAATATCTCGCACTCTTTCTGGGCAAGAGGAGTGGGTATGAAATCACATGTATTAAGCCTGGCAAGTGGACCAACAGTGTACCACCCTTTCTCCATGCCGATTTTCCTGAGGTACGGGAACTTCATATAACTCCAGCTCCTTACTTCCTCACCTATATGCTTATAGTAATCCTGATAGTCGACATCATCAAGAAGCTTGTTTCCGTCAGCATCAATGCAGCGGAGAACGCCATGATAAAGATCCATCGCTCCGTCTTTACGGATAATCGAGAGATGGCTTGATGGAAATACAGAAAAATTATCGATGTAATCTTTATTTTTTGCATGGTAATCTTTAAAGAAATCTACGGCTGCTTTTGACCACTCTATCATCTTATCGACATTCAGAGGATCAGCGCCTTTGAGAAATTCATCTCTTTCAGCGACAGAAAGATTCTTGTTAATACCGCCAGGGATTGCACCTGTACCATGAATCTTTTTACCTGCAGTTGCCCTGATTATCTCCTGGCCGAATTTTCTCATCATAACGCCCTGCACAGCCAGATCCTTATGCTCCAGGGCAACTCCTATTACATTACGTATTGCAGGGTCACCGTCTGCGCCGAAAAGCAGATCGGGTGATGCGAGATGAAAAAAGTGGAGAGCATGTGACTGAAACATCTGCCCGTAATGCATAAGCCTTCTCATCTTCTCGCCTGTTGGTGTAAGACCATCTCCAGTGCCTGCTCCGACAATAACATCCATTGCTTTAGCAGCAGCGAGATGATGGCTCACAGGGCATATACCGCAAAGTCTCTGTACAAGTACAGGTGCCTCCCAATATGGACGTCCCTGTACAAATCTTTCAAATCCGCGGAACTCAACGATATGCAGCCTTGACTGCGCCACATTTCCCGCATCATCGAGCTGAATAGTGACTTTACCGTGACCTTCAACCCTTGTTACCGGTTCAATTGTTATTTTTCTTCCCATATTAAGCGCTCCAATTAATCAAACTTTAATACTTCATACGGAATTTTAAGCTCGTTACCTGTTACAAGAGCTACAAGCGCTTCCCATATGAGGTCTGCCCTGGGGGGACATCCCGGTATGAAATAGTCAACCTTAACTATTTCGTGACAGGGATAAACCTTATCAAGGATCATAGGTATTTCATCATCATTAGGAATAATCCTTGCACCATTCTTATTTTCATCCACAGTGGGGCCGTCAAGGTATGCCTCTTCAAGACACTCTTTAACAGGAATGCCGTTTCTCATTGCAGGCAAACCGCCCATAATTGCACACTCACCGAGAGATATAAGGATCTTACAGTTCTTCCTGAAATCCTTGAGCACATGCACGTTTTCGCTGTTACAGCACCCCCCTTCGATGATCCCGATATCGCACATCTTTGAAAATGTTTTTATATCGTCCACAGGTGATTTATGGAACTCCACCAGGTCGATAAGCTGTAATATTCTATCGTCGATGTCAAGTAGTGACATATGGCATCCGAAACATCCTGCCAGTGACGCTGTGGCCACAACCGGTTTACTCATTTTAAGCCTCCAATTTAACTTATAGCTTTTTATCTGCCTTCGATTTCGCTACCGATAGGCTTGCTGTCGAATTTTCTCTGGCCGATAGGAACCTTGTACCCTACCTCTTTTCTGATAATACATCCCACGGGGCAGATGTCCATTGCTCTCATGGCCATTTCATCACTGAGTCCCGCAGCAAGTTTTTCATCCATATTGATAGTAGTCTTTCCACCTCTATCTTTAACCGCAAAAACATGCTTGCCATCTTCAGTAACAATCTCCCTCACGCACCTGAGACACTGCACGCACCTGTTTTTATCAAGATAAAGCTTGGGAGTATTGGCAACAACCTCCCTTTGAGGCCAAAGAAACGGAAATCTTGGCACCATCATTTTATATCTATACGCAAGAGCCTGAAGTTCGCAGTTACCGCTCTTTTCGCATACCGGGCACATATGGTTCCCTTCAACAAAAAGCATTTCAATAATCTGCTTACGCATATCCTCAATCTCAGGTGTCATGTTGTCAATACGCATCCCCGCAGCAACAGGAGTTGTGCATCCGGCCATAAATCTCCCGCCTACTTTAACTGTACAGATACGGCAGGTACCTGCGGGTTTAAGCCCTTCGAAATGGCAGAGAACCGGAATATAAATACCGTTTGCTTTAGCGGCCTCAACAATAGTCTGCCCGCTTTTAGCAGTACATTCTTTTCCATCTATAGTAAATTTTATATCACTCATCTTAATGTCCCTCTACAATTGGTTTTCTACCTGCAACAGCACAGGAATCTTTAACTGCAGCAGCCATATCGAATTCAGAAACAAAGTCCTTCCCTTTCTGAATTTTCTCTTCATACATAGGCCTGAAATTTTTCAGAGTTGTGTAGATAGGATTTGGAGATGTCTGACCGAGACCGCATCTGCTCATACTCTTAACAGTAACACACCACTCCTCCATCTCTTTAAGATCAGCTTCTGTACCATGACCATGCATAATCTTTTCAAGTTTATGGAGAAGGAGCTGGTTACCGACACGGCAGGGTGTGCACCATCCGCAGGATTCCTCTTCAAAGAATTCCATAAAGTTTTTAACAACTTCAAAGAGGTCCCTGTCCTGGCCGATTACTATTATTGAACCGCCGGTTGCAAGATCATCATAACATATTCTCTGTCCGAATTTGGATTTATCTACACATGAACCTGACGGCCCACCCACCTGAACTGCTTTTGCAGTCCGGCCTTCGCATTCCTCAAGGAGAGTCTGGATTGTTGTGCCGAATTCTATTTCATATATTCCAGGCTTTTTACAATCCCCGGAAACACTCAGCAGTTTTGTTCCTCTTGACTGGGCTGTCCCTAACTTTGCAAACCACTCGCCCCCTTCAAGAATAATCCTTGATGCAGCACAGAAGCTCTCAACGTTATTAACGGATGTGGGTTTCCCCATATAACCTCTCTGCGCAGGGAATGGAGGCCTGTTTCTCGGCTCACCTCTTTTTCCCTCAGCGGATTCTATCAACGCCGACTCCTCACCGCAGACATAAGCTCCAGCGCCCATCTTTATCTTAATGTCAAAATTAAAACCCTGCTTTCCGCCGGCGTTCTTTCCGAGAATTCCGGCCTGCCTCATTTTTGAGAGCACATCTTCAAGGTATGTTTTGAGGTACATATATTCACCCCGGAGATACAACAGGCCCTCATCTGCACCAATAGCGTAACCGCCGATTGCCATACCTTCAAACATCATTTCAGGAATCTCAGTAAATATCACCCTGTCTTTGAATGTTCCCGGTTCGCCTTCATCACCGTTGCAAACGATGTATTTTTTTTCTCCCGGAGATTGCCTTGTGTAATCCCATTTCATACCTGTTGGGAAACCGGCACCGCCTCTTCCTCTGAGGCTTGATATCTTCATCTGTTCAATCACTTCTTCAGGAGTCATTGACACTGCTTTTTTCAGAGCTGAGCCTGGAGTAAAAGGAGCGAAGAGTACAACCCCCTTCTTCTGAATATTATTCTTAACCATTGATTTTATAAGTTCAGACTGATTTTTACCATCCCCGAACTCTTTTACTATATCCCTTGCCGCTTTGCCGGTTTTCATTTCAGCCACTATAGCTTTAACCTTATCAGCTGTTAGACTTGTGAAGATGACACCGTTAATGATTGCGGCAGGTTCCTGATCATTCATCCCGATGTCAGCGGTATAATGAAGCCCTATTTTGCCATCAGAAGATACTTCACCGAATTTACAGCCGACTTCTCTCTCAAAAACCTTCGCTATTTCATAGCAGCCCATCATAACCGAAACCGCGCTATTATTCAGGTAAACTGAATACTGCCCAACCGGATCTTTGGAAAAGAAGTGATAAAAGGTAACAACACCTTCAACATCTACAGAGGAGACATTCATCTCCCCGGCTATCTCTGCAATAGCTGCATCAGAGACCTGACCCAATACCGCCTGAACATCCCTGATGACATCAAGCATTCTGGTGGGGTCTTTCTGATAATTGTTCACACACTTTTTTACAACTTCAGACATTTTACCCATGGGGCCCTCTTTGTTCATAAATTTTGTATATTTCTTTAAACAATTTCAAAACAAAAGAAAAGATGCGGAAAAGGCATCAATTCCTCCTGATTGTTACTGTTTATTAAATTTGCTAACCGGATAAATTCAAAATTATAAATTATTTTATTTATATTATTGATAATTAAACAACAGATAAATAATATATCCAAATTGACATATTAATTTTATAAATTTGAACTTCTGTTGTATAAGTAATAATCAAATCGGGTTTTGATTTCATCAACCCTTAAATTAATTTTAATGAACACCGTCTGTTATCTGAATATAACATTAGTATTATAAAACTATAACAAATTTGTGATAAACGGATAACAAAAAGAATTTATACTTGCAATAACAGGTTCAGGTTTTATTTTCCTGATATTGCTTTCAGAGATATTCGAATGCAGTCATCAAGAGTTATTCGAACTATATAATAAATTCACAATACAATTACTGAAGGTTATATAATTTGAAAGATCTGATTAACATTTTAAATTATCAGCAGTTTCTCGATACCCTGGACAGTTTATATCTGATACTGGATTCAAAAGGGATAATTCTTGCTGCCAACGAGGCATTAAAAAAATTCGTTATCGATGATCTCAACCGGATTCTTCCGGAACGGAAAGGTATAGTTGAAGGGATGTCTTATTCTGAGCTTATTCTAACCGGGAATTGGGGTGAGATCATTATTGACGGGAGGGTTAAAAACTTCACGAATTGTGTTTCAGAAAAAACTAAAAAGCGTTTTATCGATGTAAACCGTGATGAAATATTAGAAGGATTAATGACACCAATCCTCGATAAGCAGAATAATGTCCGTTATGTTACAGTTAATATTGAGATAGTTACCGGAGAAAAAATTTTTGAATTAAAAAAGAATCTTTCATTCTTTTCACTCAAAGAAGTCCTTTTTCTTAATGAAATAGTTAATGCAAAATCTGAAATTGAAATATATTCAAATACCGAATCCTTTCTGGACTTTTATAACCTCGGGTTTTCAGAAACAGCAAAGAGAAAAATTGACAGAGTACTGATGAGTGATTCCGGAGTTTTTAACCGCAGCGAGTATGTAAAAAGAATTAATTTTAAAATAGTAAAACATATGATTAATATTAATGAACTGCTGTTATGCATGAAATTTAATAATAAACGTTTAGATAAACAGCCGGAAGAAGAGAACACTGACTGAAGGTAAAGGAGGATAAATGGCTAAGCTCAAAATCCTTGTTGCTGATGACGATTATGATATTCTTACAACTACTTATATCATGCTGAAAAGTAAAGGCTACGATGTTGTTACTGCCGGAAGCGGAGAAGAGGCTATTGTAAAATATAACGATTTTCATCCGGATGTTATACTTCTTGACCTTATGATGGAAAATTTTAATTCCGGAGTTACTGTTTGTAAAAAAATACGGGAGACAGACAAAAAAGTTAAAATATTTCTTATTAGTGCTGTAAGTGACGAAACTTCCGGTCAACCCGCCGCACAGGAGCTGGGGTTTAGCGGAACAATGACTAAACCTATAAACCCCGAAAAACTGCTTAAGCTTATTGATAATTAATTATATATTTTGTAAGGAGTCGAATATGATTCATAAAAATGTTGCAACCGATTTTTGTGCCACAGTATATGATCCTGCGGTAGACAGTACAGCCTATGTACACCCTCTTGCGGCAGTAATCGGCAATGTAATAATCGGCAAAAGAGTTATGGTTTCCCCTTTTGCTTCTGTCCGCGGTGATGAAGGCCAGCCTCTTCATGTCGGAGATGAATCAAATGTGCAGGATGGAGTTATTATACACGCCCTGGAAACAGAACACAACGGACATGCAATAGAACAGAACCTTGTTGAAGCAGAAGGGAAAAAATATGCCGTGTATATAGGCAAAAGAGTTTCTCTTGCTCACCAGGTGCAGATTCACGGACCGGCTTATGTAGGTAATGATACTTTTGTCGGGATGAAAGTCCTGGTATTTAAAGCTAAGGTCGGGAATAACTGTGTTGTTGAACCGGGCTGCGTTCTAATGGGTGTAACAGTACCGGATGGAAGATATGTACCCGCAGGAACAACTTTAACAAAACAGGAAGAGGCGGACAAACTCCCGGTTATAACAGATTCTTATCCGATGAAAGATCTGAATAAAGGCGTTATCCATGTTAATACTCATCTTGCAGATGGTTACAACAAGGCAGGAATTAAGTAATTCTTTGTTAAAAAAAATTTTTAATCAATAAATCGCGACAGAAAGTATTCTGTTTAAACTGATGAAAAAGGCTGCCCTCCCGGACAGCCTTTTTCCTGCTAATTTAGTGAATTATCTGATTATTAGCATTCAACATCTTTACAATGTTTAGCGAAAACAAGGAAATAAGCGAAGCCAACAAATATTGCTCCACCTACAATGTTTCCAAGTGTTACAGGAATAAGGTTATTCATAAAGAAACCTGACCATGTAAGAG
>ERZ795048.451-NODE-451-length-43569-cov-5.602312_pt1 | contig 43569 bp, 38 predicted proteins | sample MGYA00375132_ERZ795048 | MGnify/ENA primary metagenome ERZ795048 (study PRJEB30177, sample SAMN05720225) | activated sludge metagenome | isolation source: Anaerobic digester | place: Hong Kong | collected 2014-12-17 ...
GCTATTTTTATCTGAAATTAATTTCTATGAAGAAACTTGTCATTCTCACGGGTGCCGGCATGTCGGCCGAAAGCGGGATACGAACATTCCGGGAGGCAGGTGGCATGTGGGAAGAATATGATGTTTACGAGGTGGCCTCTCCGATGGGCTGGGCAAAAAACAGTGAACTTGTACTGAGATTCTATAACGAAAGAAGGCGACAGCTTGAACATTGTGAACCAAACTCAGGCCATTACGGTGTGGCTGCCTTGCAGAAATATTTTGATGTGAACGTGATTACCCAGAACGTCGACAATCTGCATGAAAGGGCAGGCAGTAAAAAGGTCCTGCATCTTCATGGTGAACTTACAAAGGCAAGAAGTACAGCCTTCCCGGATCTTGTCTACGATATCGGATACAGGGATATTAATCCGGGCGACATGTGTGAAAAAGGAGTTCAGCTGAGACCTCATATAGTATGGTTTGGCGAGGCCGTTCCTCTGATGGATGAAGCTGTGAAAACAGCATCTGCTGCCAATATCTTTGTTGTGATCGGATCATCTCTTAATGTCTATCCGGCAGCCGGTATCATTGATTATACCCCCGCCGGCTGCTCACTGTGGCTGATCGATCCGAATGATGTATCCGTGCCCGGCGGACTTGATGTTAACATTATCAGAGAACCTGCCTCAAAAGGAGTTGAAATTCTTACCAGAAGACTGCTTGAGCTTAATTTCATGAATCCCGTCAGTAAGAACTTCTGAGATATCATTTTAAAAAAGCCTGCATTTTTATTACTATTTTTACGGTGATGAATAAAGCAAGAAATATTATAGTTGCCGTTACCGGGGCCAGCGGTTCAGTATATGCAAAAGAACTGCTCATCAGACTGAAATCTCTGAAAGACCTTCCGGCTGAAGTTGCTGTTATCTTTTCAGATAACGCAGAATTAATATGGCAGCACGAAACCAATACAGTCTTTACAGCGGAGAAACCCGTGAAGTTATACAGGAACAATGATTTCGACGCTCCCTTTGCATCGGGTTCTTCAAGTTTTGATACCATGATAATCTGCCCGGCTTCAATGGGTATAATGGGCAGAATAGCCTGCGGCAGTTCCGACGATCTTATTGCCCGGGCAGCCGATGTCATGCTTAAGGAGAGGAGAAAACTTATCCTTGTTCCCCGGGAAACGCCTGTTAACCTTATCCATATCAGGAATATGGAAACGCTGACACTTGCCGGAGCAATAATATGCCCAGCGTCTCCTTCATTCTACAGCAAACCCCAAACCATTCAGGATCTGGTTATGACCGTTGTTGAAAGGATTCTCACTCTGGGTGGTTTTGATGAACCTACATTTCGCTGGATGCAGAATGATTGACAAAAAGATCCTGAGTTTCCTGAAGAAGCACCATGTGCTGACAATTGCCACCTCTGTCGGCAAAGAGCCATGGTGTGCAAATTGCTTTTACGTTTACCTTGAGGATGAAAATGCCCTGGTGTTCACAACCGATCCTGAAACACGACACGGAGCTGAATTTCTGAAAAATGAACTTGTAGCAGGATCTGTTGTACTTGAAACCAGGATTATCGGTAAGATCAGGGGCCTCCAGTTTCAGGGTCTGGTTTCAGAAGTGCCGGAAGATTCGGGGTCCAATGCCCGCAAGGCCTATCTGAAAAGATTTCCTGTAGCCATGCTTATGGACACACATCTCTGGGTTATTAAACTGACACATATAAAATATACAGACAACCGATTGGGATTCGGGAAAAAACTGGTTTGGGATATACCCCCGCCCACCAGGCAGGGCACCGCTTAAATGGGATTTTTAAAAGCCATAAATATCCATTAAAAATTACAGCCTCCCTCTCAGGGGGGTTGAGGGGGTCATTTCCCCAGCTGCTGCTTCAGGATTTTTGCTATATACTTTCCCAGGATATCGAACTCAATATTCACAACTGTTCCCTTCCGGATCTGGTGAAAATTCGTCACTTCGTATGTGAAAGGAATAATGGCCACCTGGAATGAGCGGGATTGTGAGTTGACTACTGTAAGACTAACCCCGTTAACCGAAACCGATCCTTTCTCCACAGTAAGATAATCATCCTGAAGAGGTTCGTACTCAAATGTATAATACCAGCTTCCTCCGGATTCCTCAAACGCCGTGCAAACGGCCGTCTGGTCTACATGACCCTGTACCATGTGACCGTCAAGCCTGCCATCGAGTCTGGCACTTCTTTCAAGGTTTACCTTATCACCCGGTTTCAATAATCCCAGGTTCGATTTTTCAAGAGTCTCCTTTATGGCCGTAACTGTATATTCGTTACCATTTATCTTCACTACCGTCAGACAAACGCCGTTATGCGAGATACTCTGATCTATCTTCAGCTCCTGTGTGAACGAGCATTTCATTGTTATGTGCAGATTGTCCTGATCCTTTTCCAGTTTCACTACCGGAGCTGCTTCTTCAACTATTCCTGAAAACATAATCTGATAAAATGGTTAATGGGACAAAGGTAGGAAAAAGTCGTGCAATCCCACCTTCACTAAGTTTAGGCAAGCAAGTGTTCCATCATACAATCGTGCAGTATAATATTGAATTATTTCCGCCTTTTCCTTTTTTCTCTTTTTATTGTCGGATAGCCTTCTTTTTTCCAGGCAACAATCCCTCCCCTGAGAGAATATACCTTGCGGAATCCCCGTTCGTAAAAATATTCTGCAACCCTGATACTTCTCCAGTCGGTGGTACAATAGAAAAGAAGGATATAGTTCCAGTCGATAGTATCCGAAGCGAATTCGAGATTTCCTGAAGACGGAATATTTATTGCATCCCGAATTCTTCTTCCCCTGTACTCAAAAGGCTCTCTGACATCAATAACAAGGGCAGAATCGTTGAGCAGATACAGCATATGGAATTCATAAGGATCAACTGACGTATAATTTGCCTGTTCCGTTACTTGTGCGGGAAGAATAAGTACAATCACAATCTGCAACAGCAATAAAGTGGCAAACTTCTTCATCAGGGACATTCGAAAAGGTAAAAATAGTGTATTTTATTATTTTCGGACAACTCTGCCTTGTACCTTCTTCTGCTATAGCGCTATCTCAGCCCTGAGCAGGTCGGGAGACAGGGATCTGTTAATATCTAATTCACAGCCCTGTGCCAAGTTCTCCCTTTTCATGATATCTTTGAAAGGTGATCGATCGTCAGACAATTGAAAGGATACTCGACGCAGCACAGATAGTCGATGTGATCCAGGATTTCGTGCCCCTGAAGAAAAGGGGTGTCAATTACCTGGGTCTGTGTCCTTTTCATAATGAAAAAACACCTTCTTTTACTGTCTCTCCCTCAAAGGAGATCTTCAAATGTTTTGGCTGTGGCAAAGTTGGCAATGTTGTCAACTTCATCATGGAACATGAACACCTGAACTATCCCGATGCTCTCAGACACCTGGCTAAAAAGTACCATATTGAGATCGTGGAGAAGGAAGTATCAGCCGAAGATCTCGAAAAGCAGAACGAACGGGAGAGCCTTCTTGTACTCTCGGCCTATGCAGCCAGGCAATTTTCAGAAAATCTGTTTAACAGCGAAGAGGGAAAAGCTGTGGGGCTTTCCTACTTCAGGGAACGTGGATTCAGGGAAAACACATTAAAGAAATTCGAAGTGGGCTACAGCTTCGAAGGAAGAGATGCCCTTACAAAAAAAGCTCTCGACGATGGTTACCAGAAGGATTTCCTTGTAAAGTCGGGATTGTCGATAGAAAAGGACGACAGGATCTTCGACAGGTTCAGCGGAAGAGTTATGTTCCCGATCCATTCTCTTTCGGGTCAGGTGCTTGGTTTTGGAGGACGTGTTCTGAAAACCGATGCTAAAACGGCAAAATACCTTAATTCGCCGGAATCAGAGATATACCACAAGAGCCGCATCCTGTACGGGATCTACCAGGCCAGAAGGTCGATATCTCAGGAAGACAGGGTGTATCTTGTTGAAGGATACACCGATGTAATGTCTCTTCACGAAGCCAGCATTGAAAATGTCGTAGCTTCCTCCGGTACTTCTCTCACCCAGGAACAGGTGCGTCTTATAAAACGCTTCACCCCCAACATCACGGTTCTTTACGACGGAGACCCTGCCGGCATAAAAGCCTCTATCAGGGGTATCGACATAATACTTGAAGAGGGGATGAATGTAAAGATCGTCCTTCTTCCCGACGGAGAAGATCCCGACAGTTATTCCAGGAAAGTAAGCAACGAAGATTTTCTTAAGTTCCTCAATGAAAACGAAACCGATTTCATCAGGTTTAAAACACAACTCTTACTTGATGAGGCTGCCAGTGACCCGGTTAAAAAGGCAAATCTGATCCGCGATATTGTCAGGTCCATTGCCATAATCCCCGAAGCTATAACACGTACAGTTTATATTAAGGAATGCAGTACCCTGCTCGGGATACAGGAAGCTGTATTATATCATGAGGTGGGCAAGATAAGACAACAGCGTTCCTTCCAGGACAGGAACCGCTATCCCGTACCTGAAGACCTTCCGGTTCCTCCGCCCATGATACCCTCACAGCCGGTCAAAACAGAATTCACAACATATATCTCTGAAAAAGAAATAATAAGGCTTCTTCTGAAATTTGGAAGCTCAGAACTGGAAAGGCACATAAACGCCGAAGACGGGCAGGAAGAAATAACTGCCGTTTCAGATTACATTGTACATGATATCATTTCCGATAACCTTGCGTTTGATGATCCTGTGCTCCGACAGATATTTGATGAATTCAGATTTGCATCAGAACAGGGAATCTTCATTGAGGACAAGCATTTTGTAAAACATGCCGACCCGGTAATTTCGACACTTGCTGCCGACATGCTCTCCGAGCCTCATACACTAAGTAAAATTTTCGCCAGCAAACAAACCTATGTTGAAACAGAGGATATGAAACTCAAAGATATAGTTCCTGATGCCCTCCTAAAGTTCAAGAGCGATAAGATTAAAGTCCGGCTCCGGGAAATCATGACAAGGCTGGAAGAAGCTGTCAGGGAAGGTGACAACGAAAAGATACTTGACCTCCAGAAAAGGGATCAGAATCTTAAGATGGCTCTCAGGGCAATTTCAGAGAAACTTGGTAAAAGGATTATATTGTAAGGAAGGGTTCTTTTTCAGACACCTGCACTGCCTTAATTATTTTTATTAAATTTGACTGTCAAAGCCCTGTTTATGAAAACCACATCCGGAATCCTGATCCTGATATTTTTCATCGCTGTAGTTTCGTGCACACCAGGGACAGAAGAAAAGGATATTTTTTCACCTGGTTTTTCTACTTACAGAGCCACTGCCACAGGATCAAATGCCCCTGTTGAGAAGATGGAAACCCATTATGGACTGCTTACTCCGGTAGAGATCTGTGTAATTTTCAACAGGTTGGGAATTCCCTATAACAATTCCGTCCTCAATGCAGATTCCAATATGGAGCTTTACCTCAGCAATTCAAAAGCTGCCATCAACACCGGTATCTACGGCGTTGATTTCGGCTACCTGAAAATGTTCGGCATTGGCCAGGAGGTGATCGATTATATGGTTACCATAAAGGAGCTGAGTAACAGGCTGGGCATCCCCTCCGATCTTTTAACTGAACCCATCAGAAGGGTGCGTACCGATATGTCTGATCCCGACAGTATTACTGCGCTCATGCAGAAAGCGTACACCGACATTGAGAACCACCTTGGAGAGAGCGGGCGCGAAAGCACTGCCGGACTAATGATCATGGGGGGCTGGGTAGAAGCAATGTATATTGCCACACAGCTGGTTTATAATCCCGATAATCCCGACCCGCTGGTTGTACAGAAAATAGCCGAACAGAAGTATACTCTTACATCCCTGCTCAGTTTCATGAAAAACTACTACGACGATCCTGTCGTGGTCTATTACACCAAGAAACTAAAATACCTGAAGAATTATTTCGATTCATTTGAGATCTATTTCGAGAAAGGAGATCTGGAAATAGATACGCAAAAGCAGGTCCTTCGATCTTCGGGGGCTTCAAAAATGACCGTAACGGTTGAAACCCTCAATCTTATTAAGGACTATGTTTCGAGGCTCCGGACCGAAATGGTAACACCCTGAAACAGCCTCCTGCATAAATATTTGACTTATAGTAAACATTTACCTGTTTTAACAGACTATGAAACAACTAAAACCAATCCTGGTTATTTTAATCATTCTCATTTCAGCCTCGTGCACCGACAGAGAAAAAAGGTCAGGCACTTCACTGTTAAAATTAAAATCTGACAAAGAGCAGCTGGTGATTCCTGTCGATAAAGGTTTCAGCAAATATGTTTCAGCATATACCTCAGGCATAGTCACAACAGATGCTCATATTGAAATCCACCTCACCCCTGAATTTGCAGCCGTAGCCGATAAAAAACTGACTTCAGGACTGCTGAGCTTTTCACCAGCAATTAAAGGCAGGACTGAATGGGCAGATGAACAGACGATCGTGTTCATTCCCGCCGCTGTGCTTGAACCTGGAAAAACATATACGGGAGAAGTTCATCTTGCCAGACTGGGCAGGGTGGAAGAGCGTCTTAAGGTTTTCCCGTTGCGATTTCAGACTGTAAAAAAGGATTTCATTGTATCAGCAGGTCTGCCGGAGACAGTCGGGGAAAATAAAAACATGTATACCCTGCAGGGAGAGCTTACTGCATCGGATTACATAGATGCCGCAGAAACAGAGAATTACCTGAGCGCAGTAATTGATAAAAGGAAACTGGAAATAAAATGGGATCACTCCGACAGAAAGGTCCATAAATTTACCATACCCTCAATTCCCAGGTCAGATGAGAACAAGGATCTTGTTCTCGCATGGGATGGAACCCGCTCGGGAGCCGACAGAAAAGGTTCTTCTGTAATTCGCATTCCTGCCATCGGAGAGTTTTCCGTTATTGATATAAGGATCTCCAACGGAACAGATCAGAAAGCCGAGATCGCATTCTCAGATGCTGTCGATCCAACCCAGGATATTGAAGGTTTGATATACCTGGATCCAGATTATAATGTAACTCTGAACAGAAAAAATAATATTATTACTCTCATCCCGGATTACCGCATTAACGAAAGCGTCATTTTAAGAATAGAAAGTTCTCTTAGAAGCGCTGGAGGAAAGACTCTCCCTGAACCATGGTCATATAATTTAGACCTCAGTGAAGCCGATCCGGCAATTAAGCTTACCGGCAAGGGGGTGATCCTTCCTTCATCACAAAGTCTTATTTTCCCTTTCTCAGCAGCAAAACTTAAAGCTGTCGACCTGACAATAATCAAAATATTCGGTAATAACCTCCCGTGGTTCCTTCAGGAATCTGATATCAATTCAGGTTATAACATAAAACGATTCGGGCGTCCCGTATACAGGGGAAAAGTCGATCTTGCAGGGAATGCATCCCGGGCCGACGGAGCCTGGGAAATGTATTCAATAAACCTTAACGATTACATAGACGTCGAGCCGGGAGTTCTCTACAAGATAAACCTGAGCATGAGGAAATCGTATGCGATGATCGATTGCCCCATGACCGATGAAGATCTGAGGTATGAAGAAATCCTGAAGCAGGCAGAAGAGAAAAGCGACGAACTGTGGGGTAACCCCGATGTATACTTTGATGATATTTATAACGAGGCATACTACCGGATGCCTTTCATGTGGGAAGACCGGAATGATCCCTGCAAATCGGCTTATTACAGCCCCGACAAAAACGTATCCAGAAACATCCTGGCCACGAACCTGGGACTTATTGCCAAAATCGGAACGGATAACAGGATACGGGTATTGGTAAATGATCTTACCTCTGCCCTTCCTGCAGCTGAAACTTCACTGGATATTTACGACTACCAGATGCAGTTGCTGGCTTCGGGAAATACCGACAGGAATGGTTCTGCCACAATAGAGTGTGGCAGCAAGCCTTTTCTGCTGGTGGCACATAAGGGTAAAGACAACAATTACCTCAGGCTCAATGACGGTAACGCTTTGTCGATGAGCTCATTTGATGTGTCAGGAACCACGCCGGAAGAAGGATTGAAAGCTTTTATCTATGGAGAAAGGGATGTATGGAGACCCGGAGATTCAATCTTTCTTTCCGTTTTCATAAAGGACATTAAGAACAGTTTGCCGCCCGATCATCCTGTAAGATTCGAACTCTCCGACCCCCGCGGCCGGAATATTGACAACCAGATCATAAGACACGAAGGACAGAATCTTATAGTATTCAAAACCTCCACGCCCCGTGATGCTGAAACAGGAAATTATACCGCAAACATCAGGATAGGTGGTGCCCTTTTCACACACCGCATAAGGGTGGAGACCATCAAGCCAAACCGTCTTAAAATAGACCTGTCCTTTCCGGGTGAGATACTCCGGGCATTCCAGGGTCCTTCAAACGGGATGCTGAATGTAAAATGGCTGAACGGATCCCTTGCAAAAAATCTTAACGCATCGGTTGAATACATCCTGAAACATACTAAAACAGAATTTGAACATTACAGTCAGTACGTTTTCGACGATCCCGTTACTGAGTACTATTCTGAAACAGTTAACATCTTCAATGAGGCTATCGACGAAAAAGGAACCGCACTTATTAAGTTCGATCCGGGGCGTCAGTCTTCAGCGCCCGGTATGCTCAATGCCGTATTTACCAGCAGGGTGCGCGAAAAAGGAGGGGATGAAAGTGTTGCAAGGTCGGTAATGAAATATGCTCCTTATCCTGTCTTCGTCGGAATTAACCTGCCCGGTATCAGTAACAGCAACAGAATGCTGTACACTGATACTGATAACGAGGTCAGGATCGTAACCCTCAATGAAACAGGAATCCCTGTCAGAGCAAATGTGGAACTCTCAGTATATAAATTGTCCTACAGATGGTGGTGGGAATCCGACAATGAGAATCTGGCATGGTATATTTCCGGAAGAAGCCACAAACCATTGGTCTCAAAGAGTCTCACAACGTCAGACAAGGGAGAAGGAAGTATTTCTTTTAAAATACCCCGAAACGAATGGGGCCGTTATCTTATCAGAGCTGTTACACGGGAAGGACATACATCCGGGAAAATCATACTTGTCGACTGGCCATGGGAATACGGGATGAAAAGTAATGCCGACGGAGCCACCCTTCTATCGATAAGCACCAACAGGGAAAAATATACCCCGGGCGAGGATATCAGCATAACCTTTCCATCGATGGAAAATGCCACAGCTATCGTCACTGTTGAAAATTCCACAGAAATATTAGATGAGATAAGGCTTTCAACATCAGCAGGCACAACAGAGGTCAGCATTAAAGCAACACCTGAAATGGCACCTAATGTCTATGCCTGTGTTTCAGTTATCCAGCCTCACAGCCAGACTATAAACGATATGCCCGTAAGACTTTACGGAGTTGTTCCGGTAATGGTCGAAAATCCGGAAAGTCGCCTTAATCCTCAGATATCGGTGCCGGACGAGATCCGGTCGCAGAAGCCTTTTGAGATCAGTATAACGGAAGGGTCCGGGAAAGAAATGACTTATACCCTGGCCATCGTCGATGAGGGCTTGCTTGACATTACGGGTTTCAGGACTCCCGATCCGTGGAATTATTTCTTTGCACGAGAGGCACTGGGCGTCCAGACATGGGATATGTACGATAATGTCCTCGGAGCTTTCGGAGGAACTCTCGACAGAATACTTGCTGTAGGCGGTGATGAAGCTCTGACAGATATAACATCGGGCAAAGCTCAGAGATTCGTTCCGGTAGTAAAATTCTCCGGCCCCTTTACCCTGAGGGACGGAAAAACAAATGTCCACAGCGTAACTCTTCCCCAGTACACAGGATCGGTCAGGACCATGGTTGTTGCCGGCAATGACGGGGCTTACGGATATGCTGAAACAGCAGTGACAGTCAGAGATCCCCTGATGGTACTGGCAACAGCTCCCAGAGTAATAAGTCCGGGAGAAAAAGCGTCTCTTCCAGTAACAGTTTTCGTTAATAATGAGAATATTAATGAAATTTCTGTCAGGGCTGAAGGCAATGATCTTGTACGATTTGAAAAAAATACTCTTACACTTAATGCAGGAGGCACCGGTGAATATGATGCAGAATTTATTTTCGAAGCCGCCCGCAGAACAGGAACAGGCAAAATAAAAATAACTGCAGGTTCAGGAGTGGAATCTGCTTCCTATGACCTCGAATTAAATGTCAGAAGTCCAAATCCACATGAAACACGGTCAGAACTTAAAATTTTGAATCAGGGAGAGAAATGGATTACTTCATTCACACCTTTTGGTATTGAAGGATCAAATTCTGCTGTTCTTCAGATATCGGGGCTACCCTCCGTAAACCTGGAAAAGAGACTGGATTATCTTATCACTTACCCGTACGGTTGCACTGAACAGATGACCTCGGCGGCTTTTCCTCAAATCTGGCTGAAAGACCTGTATAAGAATGATCCGAAAGTAGCATCCGAAGCGGCCCTGAACATAAAAGGGGCTTTAAGGGAAATAGCGTCACGACAAATTCAAAACGGGGGAATACTTCCCTGGCCGGGGCATTACCAGCCTGATAACTGGATAACCTCCTATGCCGGACATTTTATGATAGAAGCTGAAAAGAAGGGATATGTACTTTTGCCGGGAGTATTTGAAAAATGGATCAGCTACCAGGAAAAAACTGCCCGTGAATGGAGGCCTGATCCGGCACACCACTATTCTGCAACCGACCAGGCCTACCGCCTTTTCACACTTGCCCTTGCCGGTTCACCCGACAGGGGAGCCATGAACAGGCTCAGAGAATCAGGTAATATGCCTGCATCTGCAAGATGGCTGCTGGCAGCAGCATTTGCAACAACAGGAAGACCTGAGGCCGCTTCAGAATTGCTTGACATAAGAAATCCAGAAAGTGAACCTGACTCCTATCCTTACTTTTATGGAAGCGAGCTTCGCGATAAGGCAATAGTGCTGTATACCCTTCTGCTTTTAAAAAATAACGAACAGACCCTGCCTGTGCTGAACCAGATCTGTGAAAGTCTTAACAGAGAAACATGGTTCAGTACTCATTCTGTCGCCTGGGCTCTTTTTTCGTATATGAAATGGACTGAAATTATACCTGCCGGTGACAGCAAAGCCCTAAAGTTAAGTGTCAGTATTAACGGGAACACTAAAGATATTACGGCAGGCGCTGATGAGGCATGGAAAACCGTGATTGACCTTATTCCCGGTAACAACACAATGACAATCGGGAACAATTCCGGGAATCCTGCTTATTTAAGTCTTGTAAGAAAAGGCATACCGGCAACAACCGACAGTGCAGTTGAGGAGAAAGGCATCTCCATGAAAGCACGTTATACAGATATGGAGATGAACCCGGTGGACCAGAAAGATCTTCCTCATGGAACAGATTTCATGATGATAGTCAGCGTTACCAACACCTCAATGACCAGACTGTCAAACCTTGCACTTACACAAATGGTAGCTTCGGGATGGGAGATCAGGAATACAAGGCTTTTTGAATCGGATTTCGGAATTAAGGAGAGTCCGCATGAATACCGCGATATCCGTGATGACCGCCTGATTACATTCTTCTCATTAACTCCCGGAGAGACGAAAACATTTCCGGTAATTCTGAATGCAGCATATAAAGGAGAATATCTTCAACCTTCAATTTGGTGCGAAGCCATGTATGCCGATAATTTCTATGCAAGAATACCAGGAACAATGGTTAAAGTGAGCGGGGAATAAATTGAAAAGCGCTGTAAAAAAGACAATTCTGGCAATCACTGTAGTGGTTACTGCTGCTGTTCTGCTTGCTCCTGCACCCCGTTTCAGGAAACCTCTTTCGACCGTTGTCGAAGCCGGCGACGGCTCTCTTCTCGGAGCCAGGATCGCCGGTGACGGACAATGGCGGTTTCCTCAGGGAGATAAGGTCCCTGCGAAATTTGAAAAAGCCCTGCTTATATCGGAGGACCGCTTCTTTTATTACCACCCCGGAATAAATCCCGGTTCAATACTAAAAGCTCTTATCCTGAATATTAAGGCCGGGCATATAGTCAGCGGAGGCAGTACCATAACAATGCAGGTGGCACGCATGTCAGGAGGAAACATTGAACGTACATATCCGGCTAAGACAATTGAGATGCTTTCGGCACTAAAGCTGGAACTCTTAACCTCAAAGGAAAAAATATTGAAAATGTACGTCGCCAATGCACCCTTCGGTGGCAATACGGTGGGGTTGGAGGCAGCTTCGTGGCGTTACACCGGTAAACCTCCCGGGAATCTGACCTGGGCAGAAGCAGCATCGCTGGCAGTACTCCCAAACTCTCCTGGTCTGATATTCCCGGGAAGGAATCAGGACAGTTTCAGAGCTAAAAGAGATGCCCTCCTAAGAAAACTTTACAAATTCAAAATCATCGACTCTCTGACTTTAAGCCTTGCCATTGATGAACCTCTCCCCGGTGAGCCTCTGCCGCTTCCATCAGTAGCGCCACACCTTACAGATCATTTTTATCTTACAAGAAAGGGAGAAATCATCAGAACCACCATCGATCACCGGATACAGGAACAAGTAAACGAAATACTGGAAAGACACCAGAAAGAGCTGGAAGGAAATTTCATTAATAATCTTGCCTGTCTGGTGGTAAGTGTCGAAACAGGAAGAGTGCTTGCCTATGCTGGTAACAGCAAAGGCAGTCAGAATGACGAATATGAAAGGGATGTGGACATGATCAGAGCCAAACGCAGCACCGGAAGCATCCTGAAACCTTTTCTATACGCCGGCATGCAACATTCGGGTGAACTCTTGCCAAATACCATTGTCCCTGATATCCCCACTCGCTTTCCCAGCTTTACCCCTGAGAATTTCGACCACACATACAGGGGAGCTGTGACTGCCTCAGGAGCTCTCGCACAGTCGCTGAACATCCCGGCCGTCAAGATGCTGCGGCAATATACTCCCATGCGTTTCCTGGAATTGCTCCGGCAGGCTGGTTTATCTACTTTTGATAAAGAAGCAGGCCACTATGGCCTGTCTCTAATACTGGGCGGGGGTGAAACTACACTATGGGAGCTTACAGGAGCTTATGCCTCCCTTTCAAGGGTGCTTAACCACTATAACCATGAAAATAAATATTTCACCGGCGATTATCATCCTCCCGTGCTCGTTGATGAAGGAAATGACAACCCGGACAAAATTGAAGATCCTTATCCTCTTCTGAGTGCTTCTTCTATATGGCTGACGTTCAACGCTCTGTTAAAAGTCAACAGACCTTCAAATGAAGCCGGCTGGCAATATTTCTCCTCGTCACGTTCCCTAGCATGGAAGACGGGAACCAGCTATGGATTCCGTGATGCCTGGGCTGTCGGAACCACACCTGAATATGTCATAGGAGTCTGGGCCGGTAATGCCGACGGTGAAGGCAGACCCGGACTTACAGGTATCTCTGCCGCAGCACCCGTGCTGTTCGACCTGATAAACATTATGGAACCATCTGGCTGGTTCACCGAACCTATGGAAGACCTGACCACGATAAAAGTTTGCAGAACAAGCGGATACAGAGCAGGTCCCTACTGCAGCGAGACGGATGACATACCTGCCTGTGTTGAAGGACTGAAGAGCGGAATATGCCCCTATCATCAGATTGTTCATCTCAACAGCACAATGACAAGACAGGTGTCGGCAGATTGTGCTTCTCCTTCTGAAATAAAAAATGTACCATGGTTTGTACTTCCCCCTGCGATGGAACATTTTTACAGGTTAAAACACCCTGAATATAAAGTCGTACCGCCGGTTGCAGAAGGGTGTCTGCCCGGGAAGGGTGTACCTGTGATGGAATTTATATACCCTTCTGACGGAGCAAAGATCTTTATCCCGCGCGACCACACAGGAGATTTTACAAGAATAATTATTGAAGTTGCCCATCGCAATCCTTCCAAAAAACTTTTCTGGCATCTCGACGAAAATTATTCCGGAACAACCCGGCATATACACCAGAAAGAGCTCACGGCAGACACTGGTGATCATATCCTGACCGTTGTCGATGAAGACGGAAATACAATAAAATGCAGCTTTACCATTACAGGTGAATACAAGTGATCTCCTGCATTAATACCATGCATTTTTCATTTCTTTCCATAATCTTTGTAACCTTTATATAAAAAACGGATATGGAAATTTTCCCAGTTGTCGATGAAAACGGCATCGAGATCTTCAGTGCACCCAGAAATATCTGTCATGATGGTAAAAGCAAATTGCTACATCCTGTCGTCCACCTCCACCTTTTCAATGAAAAAGGAGATCTCTATCTTCAGAAAAGAGCCTTGTCCAAAGATCTTCTTCCCGGAAAATGGGATACGGCGGTAGGTGGTCACATGAAGCCCGGAGAAAGTCCCGGAGAGGCTCTCATCAGGGAAGCTGAAGAAGAACTTGGACTTAAAAATTTTAAGTTCAGACTTGAAAAGAAATATATCTGGGAGTCTCCCCTGGAGAGAGAATTTGTATATTCATATTCAGGTACTTCCGATGAGACTCCTGCCATCAATCCCGAAGAGGTCGAAGAAGGAAGATTCTGGAAAACCGAAGAAATAAAGATGAAAATCGGCAGCGGTATCTTCACTCCCAATTTTGAAAAAGAATTCAAAGAACTTTATTATATGACTATCAGGAATGATTAATAATGTATCCAAAGACGCTTGAAAATCAATTGTTTTACCCCATCCCCAGGGGGAGTCAATTGATTTTCTTCGCTCCCCCCGGGGTCGGGGTAAACGAAGAACCGGAGCGAAGCGGAGCTCAACGAAGTCAAAATCAATGGAGTTTTATGTACGATTCCTGACACTCATACTTTATTATTATCTTTGATCAAATCCGCCGCTTATGAAAATGACAGTTAAAATACTCGTCCTACGGTCCGAAGTGGAAGCACGACTTTTATCCGGCCTTCTTGAGCAGAGAAACATCCCTCATATGCTTAAGTCATTTCACGATTCAGCCTATGACGGTGTATGGCAGACCGACACATCATGGGGTGCCCTGTATTCCTATAATGAGTACAAGGATGATATCACCAGGATTTATGACGAGATGTCGCTTCCAGAAAACCTCAGCGAAGATGTCTGATCACTTTCAAATTATCTTTTTCAGACATTAATTTCCAGCTACGATTTCATTTCAGAAACACGAAAGAGAAAATGAATGATCCGAAAATCAGGAAACCACTTGATAAACTCATTTCTGCAGCTGTTTTTAAAGCTCACATTCTTCCACTCATTACCAGCAAATATCTATATATTGGTCTTATTACCCTTGCAACAGGGGCGATTCTGAATTTCGCATCGCAGACATATCTTCATAATTACATGATAGAGGGCAAAACCCTTCCCATGCTTTCAGACCTGATCCTTGATAATCTTCCTGTAATTGACCTTTCCCTGATATATGATATTTTCTGCCTTGTAATTTTTGCCATTGTGTTTATTTACATTATACACCGGAAAAAATATAACACAGTGCCTTATATTATCTTTCTTTGCGGCATTTTCTTTATTATAAGGGGTATATTCATTATCCTGACACCTTTTGGAAATCCACCCCAGTTTGAGGGATCAGATCCCCTCTTCAACGGATTTTCAAAATATGAACTGGGTGTTTATCCCTCAGGGCATGTGGGCAACTCATTTCTTCTGCTGCTGCTTGTGAAAGACAGAATTTACAGGAACCTGTTGTGGTTTTGTGTTTTGGTCATAGTGGTGACTCTTTTCATCTCACACGGCCATTACAGCATAGATATATTCTCCGGTTTCTTTTTCGCTTACGCAATAAAATCTTTCGGAGAAAAACATCTTACCATGTTCATTCTGAAAAACCAGGACCGGAATTTTAATTAATTTCTTCTATTATTACAAAAAAATCAATCCGTCTATGAAAACACGCTTAATTTTTATGTCGGCACTGCTGATCGGTTGCGGAGTTCTTTTCTCACAGACCGAGCCTCAGCCCGAATCTGCTGAAGTGATATTGAACCGGGCTTACAAACAGGCTGCCAGGGAAAAGAAAAATGTCTTTGTGAGCTTTCATGCCTCATGGTGCGGATGGTGTAAAAAGCTTGATGCTTCAATAAATGATCCTTCCTGCAGTGAATATTTCAATAATAATTTTGTTTTTGTTCACCTTACCGTTCTCGAATCGAAGGATAAGAAAAACCTCGAGAATCCAGGAGCTCCCGAAATGTACAGCAAGTATTCGGGAGGAAAAGCAGGAATACCTTTTTTCCTCATCTTTGATAAAAAAGGAAAGCTCCTTGCCGATTCCTTCATCAGGAAACCGGGAGATGACCCTGAAAAACCAGGACAGAATGTCGGTTGTCCTGCAACAGATGATGAAATTTCCGCTTTTGTCGAAATACTTAAAAAAACTTCAAATATCGGCGATAACGACATTAAAGCTATTCAGGAAAGATTCAGTAAAAACAGGAACTGATCTTTTTCTGATTTTTCTACATACTATTTCTGATCCTTCCCTCGGGTAATTGCAATAACCTGCCGGTAATCTGGTCTTTTACTGTCAACAATTACCTTAAAGTCTTGTTGTACTAACAGATTAATTTATTATAAGACTATCAGGAATGATTAAAAATGTATTCAAAGACGCTTGAAAATCAATTGTTTTACCCCATCCCCAGGGGGAGTCAATTGATTTTCTTCGCTCCCCCTGGGGCCGGGGTAAACGAAGAACCGGAGCGAAGCGGAGCTCGACGAAGTCAAAATCAATGGAGTTTTATGTACGATTCCTTACACTCATAATTTATTATAAGATGAATAACGCAATTTACAATTTCAGGGAACCTAAAAATGAGCCTGTTCTGACATATGCACCCGGAACAGATGAACGCCGGAAAATATCAGAAGAGATTGACAGGCAGTACAACAGCATTATTGAGATACCTCTAATTATAGGAGGAAAGGAGATACGTACAGGTAAAACAGGAAAAGTCGTTATGCCTTCCGATCACCATCATGTCCTCGCCACTTATCACATGGCAGGTGAAAAGGAAGTTGAGATGGCAGTAAATGCTGCTCTTAAAGCCAAAAACTCCTGGATGAACCTTGCCTGGATGGAAAGAGCAGCCATAATGATCAGGGCGGCTGAGCTGCTCTCCAAAAAATACAGGTATCTTCTCAATGCAGCCACTATGCTCGGGCAGGGAAAGAATATTTATCAGGCTGAAATAGATTCTGCGTGTGAAACAATTGATTATCTGAGGTTCAATTCATATTTCGCTTCGATGATCTATTCTGAACAACCCCTTTCAGACGGGCAGGCCATAAACCGTCTTGAATACAGGCCTCTGGAAGGATTTGTCTATACAATCAGCCCCTTTAACTTCACGGCAATCGCTTCAAACCTGAACACCAGTGTTGTACTGATGGGAAACACGACTGTCTGGAAACCGGCGACAACAGCTCTTCTTTCCAGTTACTATTTCATGAAGATACTTAAGGAAGCCGGACTGCCTGATGGTGTTATCAACTTTGTTCCGGGTTCGGGAGCATTGATCAGCAGTGTGGTATTAAATAATGCTGATCTCGCCGGAATTCATTTCACAGGTTCCAATGCGACACTTAATACTCTGTGGAGGCAGGTAAGTGAAAACCTTGAACTCTACAAATCATATCCAAGGATCGTTGGAGAAACAGGAGGTAAAGACTTTATTTTTGCACACAACTCTGCAAATCCGGTGGAACTTGCTTCCTCAATAGTAAGAGGGGCTTTCGAATACCAGGGACAAAAATGTTCGGCTGCCTCTCGTGCCTATATTCCCGGTTCTTTGTGGGAGTCTACTAAAAATGAGCTTCTTGAAATGCTCGCTGAAGCCGGGATGGGAAGTGAAAGAGATTTCAACAACGTGATAAACGCTGTAATCGATGAGCCTGCTTTCGACCGGATAATGTCCTATATCGAACTTGCCCGTTCGTCAGAAAATGCCCGGATAATTGCAGGAGGAAAAGGAGACAAGTCACATGGTTATTTTATAGAACCGACGGTCATTGTCACGACCGATCCCCGGTTCAGGACCATGGAAGATGAGATCTTCGGTCCTGTAATGACAATATATGTCTATGAAGATGAAAAATATTCCGAAACGCTCAGGTTGTGTGATGAGACTTCTCCGTACGGACTTACGGGCTCAATTTTCAGCAATGACAAATATGCCATGATCGAGGCCTGCCGGACATTAAGGTATGCTGCCGGCAACTTCTACATTAACGATAAGCCTACCGGGGCAATGGTAGGGCAACAGCCTTTCGGCGGGGCCAGGGCATCCGGAACAAACGACAAAGCCGGCAGCCACCTGAATCTCTTAAGATGGGTAAGCCCGAGAACCATCAAGGAGACCTTCCTGCCAACAACCGATTTCAGATATCCTTTCATGGATGAAAAGAAATAAATGACAAAATCTGTCTGCCTGATTAAGTATTCTTGAAATAACCGGATTATTTTATCATCTTCGCAATTGATTTTCAAAAGGGAAGGGTAATCTTGGTTTAATGGATTCAAAGCCTGTTAAAAGGTCATTATTTATTCTCAATCCGGCAGCGGGCATTATGCCCGTGAAGCTGATCCTTACCGCTGAACTGAGACGGCGACGCAATGAACTTGCAACCTTTAAATCTCTCAGCATCGACGAATCAGGTACACGTATCAGAACATCATTCGATGAATATGATTACTTCGTTGCTGCAGGAGGTGACGGGACAGTGAGAACAGTGGCATCGCAGCTCGTTGGAACCGATAAAGTCCTTGGAGTGCTGCCGATGGGCTCAGGAAACGGGTTTGCACGCGAGTTCGGATTCAAACCCAATATCCCCTCATTGCTGAAGGACATTAATAAATCAAAGACCCTCACCGTTGATGTGATAATATTGAATGACCTTCTCTGCCTTAACGCTGCAGGCATCGGGCTTGACAGTTTTGTCGCCCATTCGTTTGACAAGCTGGGTACCAGAGGCCTGTGGTCATATGCTTATGTCACATTCAGGAATTTCATCAGGCTCAAACCGGTGCATGTGAAGCTTTTACTTCATGAAGAGACAATCGAGGAAGATCTTTTTGTATTGACGATTGCAAATACACGTCAGTTTGGAAACAATGCGTATATAGCACCTGATGCAAAACCCAACGACGGTATCGTCGACATTGTTCTGATCAGGCCCTTCCCCAAAATAAAGGGGCCTCTTCTTATATTCAGACTTTTCAGAGGGACTCTGAATAAATCCAGATATGTCAGATATATCAAAACTGACAAACCTTTTTCCATCCTGACAGAAGAAAAGAAATTTCATATCGACGGAGAACCGGTTGTTTTCGGGGGTGAAGTGAAAGTCAGCCTGAAAAGAGACGCCCTGTCAGTTCTGAGAACAATGAGAAACAGATTCATCAGTTAATCCGCAAAAAATTATTCAGATTCCTGGTGTTTTAAAACTCCGGCAAAGTTATTTTTCAACCGATTGTCCGGTATTTATATTTTCCGTAATTTGCAGGTAAATAAATTGTATGCATCATGAAAAAAGAGCTTGTGCTTAATTTACTGGCTGTATCAGCCCTGCTGTTTTCAGTGTGTTCCTGTGCTCCGCAGCATAACACCCTCAGTTCCAAAGAGAAGAAAGAAGGTTGGGTACTTCTTTTTAACGGAAAGGATTTTACAGGCTGGCGCCAGTGTAACGGAACTGCAATGCCCTTAAACTGGACAATCGATGATGATGCAATGAAAGTGTTTACCGGCGAAGGCAAAAATCCAGGTCAGGGATCGGGCGGCGACATTTTGTACCATTTAAAAAAGTACGGCAACTTTGAATTGTCTCTCGACTGGAAAGTGGCTGAAAAAGGAAACTCGGGAATCTTCTACTATGTCAGGGAAGAAGCCGGGAAACCAATTTATTACGCGTCCCCCGAAGTTCAGGTGCTCGACAATGTAAATGCAACCGACAACAAGGTCGACAGCCATCTTGCAGGATCTTTGTACGATATGGTTGCTGCTGATCCTGCAACTGTGAATCCTTCTGGAGAATGGAACAATATTGTGATCAGGGTTAATAACGGCAGTGCAACACATGTTCAGAACGGCATTAAGGTAGTGGAGTATACCTTGTGGACTCCCGAATGGGATACTCTGGTTGCCAACAGTAAATTCAGAAATTTCCCCGGTTTTACAGAAGGGATTTCACATGAGGGTTACATTGGTTTGCAGGACCACGGATATGAAATATGGTTCAGAAATATTAAGATCAGAGAATTATAGCTGATTTTTTAAGAATCCGGGAATCAACTTCAGTTTCGGATTGTCTTTAACAATAAAACCGGTACCTGAAAAATGAAAAGGACAGTTTTAATAACTATCGCGGTCGTTGTTGGTGCAACAATCGTTCTTCTGATAATCAACAGGATATTCTCAAAAAAAGATGACCTCAATATCTTTGCTGAAGCAACAGAAGGTATCTTTGAGATAACCGTATCAAATGCAGGCGAATTGCTGGCCGAGAATTCGACTGACATATACGGTCCCCAGCTTGTTGAATCTTCCGAAGAACAACAAGGCGGAAACCAGCAAAGAGGAGGAGGTCAGAGAGGCGGAGGCGGTGGCGGCGGACGTTCCGGTGGAATGGGCGGCGGCAGCCATGGCGGCGATTTTCACATGATGGATTTCAAGATAACCGATATCGTTGCTGAAGGAACAATAGTAAAAAAAGGTGACTATGTTGCCCAGCTCGACAGAACAAATTATCAGAACACCCTTACCGACGCACGCGAATCCCTTAAAACACTTCAGGAAAACCTTGAACTTAAAATCCTTGACACTGCTATGTCGCTGACCAGTCTCAGGGATGAGATCAAAAACCAGAGATATGCCGTAGAGGAGGCAGCAATAGACCTTGAACAGTCAAAATATGAACCCCCGGCCGTTAAAAGAAAAGCCGAAACAAAACTGAACACACAGCAAAGAGCTCTTGAACAGCTGCTTCAGTCTTACAATCTCAGGAAAACACAGATAGCCACTGATATCAGATCTCAGAAGCTCGCTCTTGAAGATCAGGAGTTGCTGGTTCAAAATCTTGAAAATTTCCTTGCCCAGTTTACTGTCAGGGCTCCGTCTGACGGAATGATAATCTATAAAAAAGACAGGCTGGGAAACAAAAGAAAAGCAGGGTCATCGATAAATCCTTTCGATAATGTGATCGCTACCTTGCCCGATCTTAATTCCATGCTTTCCAAAATGTACGTAAGCGAGATCGAAGTCAATAAAATAAACCTGGGGCTCAAAGTGCATATCACTGTCGATGCCCTGGCCGATAAATCATATACAGGAACCGTAATAAGCGTTGCAAACGTGGGAGAACAGCTTCCAAATTCCAATTCTAAAATGTTTGAGGTAATAATTAAGGTCGACGGATTTGATCCTGTACTCCGCCCGGCTATGACAACATGGAACAAGATCGTTCTTAAAACCATTCCAATGGCTGTTTATGTTCCTCTCGACTGTGTTCACACCGGCTCCGACAGCATAACTTATGTCTATAAGAAGAACAAAACAAAACAGATAGTTGTTCTGGGTGAGTTTAACGACAAGCACGTTATAATTAAAGAAGGTCTTGAACCGGGAACCCCGGTTTTCACGATTGAACCTGAAGATGCTGAAGAATTCCGGGTAACAGGAAAAGATCTTATTACCCTGAGCAAAGGTTCCTGATCAGACATCCGGTTTATATCATACATAATTACTTTTTCTGAAGCTTTCTTTTTGGTTTTTAGCTTTTAAAGGATTATTTTTGATTGTGCTTAACTATAGTGTTAACAAACCTGAAAAGCTATGAAACTAAAATTTTTATTGCCTCTGCTTATCCTGGCAGCAGCTCTGGTATTCCCCGGGTGCAAAAAGGGTCCTGAAAAACTTATCGCCAAAACCTGGAAAGTGACTAATGTCATGACAAAAGGCACCATCCAGGATTCTGTTTTTACGGTTCTGAAAAATCAGCTGATGAATGCCGAAATGACATTCACTGAAAATAAGTACACGATGACTTCGGGTGGGAACGCGATAGAGCATGGAACATATTCTGTCGTAAACGATATTGTCACTGTTACAACTGAAGAAGGGATGAATATGAATGCAGTGGTGACAAAAGAGACTCTTACCCTCGACACACCTGATTTCATGACCACTTTGCAGCCAAAGTAATTTTAACCCTCTAATAATAAGCAAAGTCATGGGACTATTTGATAAACTGTCAAAAGCCGTTACGACGGCAAAAGAAAAAACTGATTACAATACACTGGTCACAGCATCCGGAATAAAAGCGACGGACCTCAAATATTCAATGTCCACGGATGGCATTCTGACTGTTTCGGGTATTGTAGCCGACGGAGCTACGCGCGAAGCCATAGTTGCTGCACTGAAAAAGGCAGAGGGAGTGAAAGAGGTCAAAAGCCTGCTTGAGGCTGAAGATCTGACGGAAAAAAGGATAATGATGAAGGTCGTTACCCGAAGCTCCAATCTTAACATTCGCAAAGGACCCGGAACAGAATTTGATATAGTCGGAAAAGCTGCACATCATTCCAATGTTCAGCTTTTAAAGAAAACGTATCCTAAATGGTATTTAATAAAGTCTGAAAACGGAATTGAAGGCTACTGTTCGACCGACTACCTGGCCCAGGTTTAATTCACTGCGAGTGCCGTAGTGAACGCATAAAAAAGAGAGAGAATGTTTGCTTACACATTCTCTCTCAGTGTGGGTTGTACTGGATTCGAACCAGTGACCCCTACCCTGTCAAGGTAATGCTCTAAACCAACTGAGCTAACAACCCTTACCTGCGCGTAAAAATAATAAAATATTATTTCCCTGCTATCTTTATCATCCTCCCGGCACTAACTTTATCGGTCAGCTCCATATTGTTCAGCAGAGCCATCTCTTCCATCCTTGCCTGGCTGACACCCAGCGCCGAGAAGGCAGAAGACAATGTCCCGGACCTCGGAACAGCCTTAACGATTATCTTCTCCGGAGTCACATTTATCCTCGCAGGATCGGTTAGCCTGGCAAAGCTGCCCATAGTTGCCGAAAAAGCATTGGTGTAGGTTGAAAAGTTCGGCTCCGCAGAGACACCATGGAAGACATATATCAGGTTGTTGTAACTGATGAAATATGACATCACAACATTTACCGACTGAGCCCCGGTATTCTGGTCAGTTACGGTCTGGCTCGACAGTGTTGCCAAAGCAGGCAGTCCGTTTACCGTCAGATCCCTGCTGTCGCTAAGGGTTAGACCAAACTGAGCCAGAGCTGTGTCGGCAGCAGCTTTCAGTGTCTTCTGTTGCGCAAGCATGAACACTATCAGCGCATTCCCGTCGGAAGGGGCCATAGTAACCTGCATGGGTGAGTTCTGAAACTGCCATGCAGTGGGATAGGTGAACTGGAATTTCAACTCCGGATGAAAAAAAGTCGACCCCGCAACATAACCCTGCCTGGGATCTTCTCCATAAACAAGTCCGTTAATAAGTTTCAGATACCCGTCGTGGTTCACGGTATATTGCTGAAGCCTCAGGCTGTCCTGCCACCATTGTGCATTTTTATAAACAGTGTTGTAACGATCACCCGGATCGGGATGTGTGGACAGGAAAGTAGGAACTCCACCCTCGCTTTCGGAAAGCTGCATCTTATATAACACCTTGAAGAATTCAGCCATCTGCTTTGCATCATAACCCAGCAACGAGGAATACTGAACTCCCAGACGGTCAGCCTGACGTTCGTCGTCGCGGCTGAACTTCAGGAAGAGAAGCTGCATGCCCTGCATTGCATAGTCGGCATACTGAGCCAGCCTCTCTGATGCTATCATACTGCCTATCAGTACCAGCTGCCCAAGCATCTGTTTGGTTTGCTGGCTTGCCGAATGACGTGCAGTAATATGCCCCATCTCATGTCCGATCACACCCGCCAGCTCGGCTTCGCTGTTAAGCTGCGCAAGAATACCACGGGTAAGGTAAATATAGCCTCCGGGTACTGCAAATGCGTTTACAACAGGCGAATCCAACACCTTGATATGATACTGTAAACCAGGCCGGTGCGATATTTTACCCATTCGGGTGCCCTGCTCCTGCACAAATGAAGCAAGTGCGGGATTCTCATAGAGACCAAAAGTCGACAGAACCTGGGGATCATAAGAGGCTCCAAGAGCGACCTCCTGGTCTTCCGACATAAGCATGATCTGTCTTTTCCCCGTTACCGGATTGATGGCACAGGATACGATCAGCAGTATAACTGAAAGAACTGCTGCCAGCGTAAAAAAGATTTTATACTTTTTCATTTCAGTATTATTAATTTACAACTATTCTATAAATCAGAAACGACCAGAACCGGTGACTGACCGGGAGCACAAAGAATCTTATGCTAAAATAGAGAATTTATGTGCAACTTCCAACAAAGAAAGTACCGGCCAATCTTTTAAATCTCTATATTTCAAGTTTACCATCAAGAACTATTGCAAGTACAGTAAGGTACTCATCTATAACAGTGTCCGGGACATCAATGAACACCAGTCCTGCATTGCTGCTCCAGTAAGGTTTCAGGTACATTTTCCAGGATAATTTGGTACCATTGCCAACAACGTAGATTCTGTTTATTTCATTCCGGACACCGGCCAGCATTATCTCTCCCCCCGGATTTCCTCTGAAAAAAAGGTAAAGCATAGTGCTGTCGGCACTTATGGTGGAAGGACCATGAAAGCACCCTGCAGGTAATCCGGCTCTTGTGCCATAAATGGCTTCCGCATGTTTTGATGTCCATTTACCCAGTTCTTTGAGTATCCTCACCTGCTCCTCAGGTATGGTCCCGTCTGCTTTCGGACCTATGTCAAGGAGAAGATTACCTCCTTTCGACAGGCATTCTGCAAAAATTGCGATTATCTGACCCGGAGTTTTGTAATTTCTGTCATTTTGCTGATAGCCCCACGAGTCATTCATCGTCATACATAGCTCCCAGAACCTGTCTTCAGGCTTTGAAACAGGTAAACCCTGCTCGGGAGTGGCATAATCACCGTAGCCCTGCAGTCGTGAATTGATGATTGCACCAGGATTCGCTTCCAGAATCATCTCCCTTATCTCCTTTGCTTTCCATTTCTCAGCGCTCTGCTCCCAGTCGCCGTCAAACCACCACAGGTCAGGGTTGAAATTTTTGCTGATCTCCTGAATCTGAAAGTGATTAAAGGCCGTGAATTTCTCCCACCTGGTCTGATCTTCCGAATATCTCTTTTCATTTTTTGTGAAATTGGGATAATCGGGATACGACCAGTCGAGCAATGAATAATACAACCCCGTCTTCAACCCTTTTTTCCTCAGGGCATCACAAAAAGGAGAAACAAGATCCCTGGCGGCCGGGGTTTTCTTCACAACATTCAGGTCGCCTGCCTTTGAATTCCACAACGCAACACCATCATGATGCTTTGAAGTGAGGACAGCATACCGTGCTCCCGATTCTTTTATAAGCTCAGCCCAGAATTCAGGATCATACCGTGAAGCAGTAAAACCTTTCAGCTGCTTCATATAATCTTCATAACCGATGTAACCGTTATAAAATGACCATGACTCATCGATGCCGTTTACGGCATAAATGCCCCAGTGGATGAATATTCCGAGTTTAGCATCGCCAAACCATTGCATCCTTTTATCTTTTTCTGCTTCAGTCTCCTGAGAAAATGCAGTAGCTGTGAATGCTGCCAGGATAATGCAATAAAACAGATTCTTTAAATTCATAAATGTTGATTTATTAATTCCTGTCCCTCGCACGGTGAAAAAGCCAAAACCTCAGGTTCAACAAAGATGGGCACCAGTAAACGCTGTAAAGGAATAATGAATATTAAGAAAAATCGAATCCTGACACATAGGCCGGTGCATCGTAGAATTTCTCCTTTTCCTCATCAGTAAGGTTCAGGAACCTGGCATAAACGAGCCCGGGTTTTGCATTCAGCATCCGGTTTAGAGCTCCCATTCTTATCTCGGTCCTGAGCGTATCGTAGAGCTCGCTCCGATCATCGAGCCAGGTAAGGGCCGTATTGAATCCTTCCTCAGCACATACCGATTCGAAAAGAGCTGTAATAGCATCCTCTCGTCCCTCTTTGAAGTAAATGGCATCAAATACAAGGTATCTGAACTCGCCCGGACGAAAAAGACGTCTGTAGTATGGCGTGTACGGAAGTACGTTCATCATAAGCCATCCCCATACACCGGGAACGTCGTACACCTTGTACGAAGAAGGAATAGCACATACGCCTGCAATGATCTCATTGTCTTCCTTGAGGACATAGTATCTGTTACCGTAAAAGGCGTATTCATCTGAAAAAAAGGAATATCTGAAATAAAAACTGTTTAGAAGCTCTTTCATCCGTGCTTTATCAGAATCATGAAGTTTGCTTACCCTTCTGTCAGTCGCGGGATTAAAGCGGCTGAAAGCCACGGTAAGAAATGACCGGATATATTCATATCCAGCCTGATGGACAAGGTTTTTTGACCTTTCATTCATACTTTCAATAAAAGCATACATGATATGCTTGCTCTCTTCAAAAATCCCGGGAAGCTCAAGCAAATGAGGCTTGCTGAATATTTCCAGTGTTTTCTGCTTAAATGTATCGTCGGGCTCCGACCTGATAACATTCCGTTCTTTATGCCTCCACCCAATATCAGACTGATAGGTAGTCTGAAAAGCAAGATACCTGATATAGGTTGTCGGATAACGCAGAGCCTCCTGTCCTGAGATCCTGAAACAGGCCCCCACTGTTCCGGTGACCTTGTTATTCCTGTAAAGAGAGATGAACCTTATCTGATCACGGTAAGCTGCAATTTTTGAATCTATGTTCTGAAGTGAGAACCTGAGGCCTCCTTCCGATCCCTGTACAGCATGATTCAGAATATCGAGTATCCCTTCGTCGGCATGATCCGATACTCTGATTTCCAGACCATGAAATGTCAGAAGGTTTTTTTCAAGCATAAGCAGGTTCCTTTACTGGTTTGCATTCTGGTCAAGTGATCCGAAGACTCTCTGTAGAATAGGTGTTACCCTTGCCGAAACTTCTTTCCTTATTTTCAGCTCTTCTCCTTCCACCTTCAGGAACATCCCCGAAAGAGCCTTTGTGGTCAGAAAATCGTCGAGATCTGTATTTACAGGCGTAAGTCCGGCTATCCTCCCGGCTATGCTGTTTGCCAGGGTATTCCACTTTGATGTAAGAGTGTTCCAGGAATCTTTTGTGGATATGTTTCCGATAATCTTTTTTTCTGTCGAAGCCTGGATTTTAGGTTTATAAAGCTGATAAAGCTGGTCGTAGGTGGTGCTTCTCAGGTAGGTGGTGGCTGCATTATCGGGACCCCTCAGGATGTTGAAGGCATCGGAAATTGTCATTTGTGTTATACCCGAGACAAATATCGGGGCCACTTCCCTGGCGGCATCTTCTGCAGCTCTGTTGATCCGGAGAATGACATCATCAACAAGCTGCTGGCCTCCCGGAAGTTTTGACAGGTTATCAACTATCACTTTTGCTTCGTCGGGCAGAAGGATTTTCACCGCCAGATCGCGGTAATATCCATCCTGTACTGACAATTTTCCGGCTGAATTTTTTGCACCTGTTATGAGTGCTTCCTTTAGTCCGGCTACAACATCAGCTTCTGTCAGGGCAGCGGTGCCGGAGGTCTGCAGTACATTCATCAGTTCGGCACAGCCCGCCGAAATGAACATCACAATAATTAGTGCAGCAATTTTTATTTTAAGATTTTGCATAATGTATATATGTCAGTTAATAGCATTATCAATACTGCATTACCGGGAGAAGAGCAGCCGAAATAACCAGGTCTTCAGGCGTTGTAATTTTAATATTCTCCCTGTTGCCTTCAACAAGGTTTATTTTCACCCCTGTCTTTTCGAGCACGGTAGCATCGTCGGTGAACTCCGGGAGATACTCCTGAAGATAGGCCTTTTTAATCAGTGCTGAAGAAAAAACCTGGGGTGTCTGTACCTGCCTGTACTGCAGCCTGTTAACTGGCAGGCTCCCTTCTTCGGTAACCATTCTGAGGGAATCGGTGGGAGGTATTACGGGAATCGCATTTCCTAGCTTCTCTGCAGTTTCAAAACATTTTTCAATAGTTGCGATACTTACAAAAGGTCTTACTCCGTCGTGAATTGCTACCAGGCTGTCGTCGTCAACAAATTTCAAACCATTTTTCACCGAAAAGAACCGTGCTTTCCCACCTTTGACGATTGTATGAGGTATGCTGAAGGAATAGCGCTTTTGCAGATCGTCCCAGAACCTGAGCTGGTTTTCAGGCAGTACCGTTATTATCTCAATCTCCTCAGAAAATGCCTTGAAACGTTCGAGAGTATGCATCAGGACAGGTTTTCCTGCAAGCTCGAGATACTGTTTGGGGAGCTCTGCACCCATTCTTTTGCCTGTCCCCCCGGCAACAATCAACGTGTAAAGTTTCATTCCTTTGTATATAAGAATCGTCGTATACTGCGTTTTGGCGTTTTGGCGAACTCTTCAGTATGAAGTCTGAATTTACTTACCTGCATGTAGTCGGGGATCTTATCATTGACATCCTTCCTGATGGTTTCCAGCAACTCCGCTACCTTCTCGTCGGAGATATTGTTGTTTTTCAGCATGTCAAAATCGGGGAATATGAGACCAATAAGCTTATTGTCCTCCATAATAACCAGCGATTCAGTTACATAGTCCATGTTGTTGATCACCGCCTCTATCTCTTCCGGGAAAATGTTCTTGCCTGAAGGACCCAGGATCATGGTCTTGCTTCTGCCCTTTATGTAAATATTCCCTTCATTGTCTATAACTCCGAGGTCGCCGGTATGCATCCATCCGTTTTCATCAATGATCTCTTTTGTGGCTTTTTCATTCTTATAATAGCCCAGCATCACGTTCTCTCCTTTCAGGATGATCTCTCCCAGTTCCTTCTGAGGATCAGCAGAATCGATCGTTACTTCAAGGGTGTCAACAGCTTTTCCTGAAGCCCCGAGTTTTGTGGTATCCCAGGAAGTGTAGCTGATGAGAGGCCCGCATTCCGTCATTCCGTAACCGACAGAAAAACGCAGACCTATTTTCCTGAAAAAACGCTCTGCTTCTGCATTAAACGGAGCACCTCCGATAACTATCTCCTTGAACCGGCCTCCGAATGAAGTTTCCAGTTTTTCACGTATTTTCTTATGCAGGATAGAATTGATCCCCGGTATACCCAGAAGGAATTTCATGTGCGATTTGCTGATAACCGGGAGTATCTGTTTCTTGAATATCTTTTCAATGACAAGAGGCACGGAAAGTATTAGTTTTGGTCTTATTTCCTTGAAAGCCTGCAATATGATCTGCGGAGAAGGTGTCTTGGTAAGAATAGTTATATGGCAGCCGTATGTAAAAGGAAAGAGGAACTCAAAAGCACAGCCGTAGGTATGTGCCAGAGGAAGAAAAGAGACAAGGGGATCTCCGGGTTCAAGCGGCATATTCTTCTGGGCAAACCTTACGTTGGCCGCCAGACTGTTATGAGATAACATTACTCCTTTCGAGAATCCTGTTGTTCCTCCCGTATAGCTGATAACGGCGAGCTTGTCGTTAGTGATGTCCGGGAATTTAATATCATCCGGTTTCAGGTCGGGATACAGTTGCTTATATTTATCTTCAATACCTTCCCAGGCAGTTTTTATTCTATCACTCCCGGCAGTCAAAAGACTGAAAGAGTCGAGCGAGACCACTCCGCTTATCTGTGGCATTTTTTTCTGATCCAGAGACTCAAAGATCTTGTCGTCGGCAAACAGCAAAGATGAATCTGAATGAGTGATCAGATTCATCAAATCGTCGGGTTTGAAATCAGGAAGAATAGGAACAATAACTGCTCCGTAAGTCACTGTCGCCAGATATACCGTACACCAGTTTGCCGAATTTCTTCCCACAAGCGAAATCTTGTCTCCTTCTTTTACACCTGCTTCACGAAAGACAATATGGAATTTCAGGATCCTGGCGGCTATCTCCCTGTAGGAATAGCCCTTTTCCCTGTAGTTCGACAAAGCCTCAATATCCCAGTTTTGTTTGATGCTCTGTTCTATATAACCGATAAGACGTTCCCTGATCATAGAGTTTTGGTTTGGTTAATAATGACAAATTTAGTATATGCAAAACAATTCATGCCGGTATCAGCGTCTTTTTTTGCCTGGAGTATGCTGACTCAGATAAAGAACATTAAAAGGATAGCCAGGGTAGCTACCAGGTTGACCACCGTAAAGAAGTAATTGTAGTTCTCACGGTTTTTGCTGAAAGGACCGAGTTTTCTTGCAAGGATCCCTATGTTTGGCACGAATAAAACTATAAGAAAAGCAAAGAATTCAATTCCCATAAAAACCTCGACGAGCCCTCCCTTGACAAGCGCAGAAAAATATATTACTACAAGTAGTATAAGCAGGTAAAGGAGATATGTAGCTTTTAACATAAGTGTTGAAACCAGCCGGCGCTTATGCAGCTGGTGCGGCTTGAGGTATGCATATGCGAGTGCAAATACAAGCACAATGAAGATTATACCAAGAATATGATTCAGTATAACAGGGAAATTTGACATAGGCAATCCAAATTTACCACAAGATCATGTTATTCCATTCGTCCATATTAATGAACTTGCTCCCAGCACAGCTGCATTCTGTGTGCTAAGCTGCGATGCAAGAAGTTTGACCTTTCCTTTATAGATACTTAAAAGGTTCTCTTCCATGTATTCCTTGGCCGGCTCAAAGATCAGATCCTTGGCCAGGGCCAGCCCTCCGAAAAGGAATATTGCTTCGGGATTTGTATGGGCAACCACGTCGGCCAGCTTAAATCCCAGCATTCTTCCTGTATGCTGAAAGGCTCTTATTGCCAGGTGGTCTCCCCGTTTGGCATAATCATGTATTATTTCTGCATCAAGCTCTTCGAAGCTGTATTTTCTCAGATCGCTGGGTTCGATGCTGTCGGCCATGATCTTCAGAAGAGTCCTCTTGAGACCTGTTGCCGAGACATATGTTTCGAGACAGCCCTTTCTTCCGCAACCACAGTCACGGTTGGAGGGGCCGGGCCTGATGGCTGTATGCCCTATCTCTCCCGCAAAACCGTCATGACCATAAACGAGCTTTCCGTCAATTACGAACCCGCTTCCAAGGCCTGTTCCAAGAGTGATCACAACAAAATTTTTCATGTCCTTTGCGCCGCCGTAAATCATTTCCCCTACGGCTGCTGCGTTTGCATCGTTGGTTACAACAACAGGCAGGCCGGTATGCTTGCGGAATAGATCTGCCAGAGGTATTATCCCTTTCCAGGGAAGCCCTGCCGCATGTTCAATGGTTCCCTTGTTGATATTCCCCATAGGCGCTCCTATACCAAATCCTTTTATGTCTAACGACCCGGGTATCTTATTGGAGGCAACCATGATTTTTTCATAAAGAGCAGCTACAAAAACTTCCACCTCTTCATAATGAGTGGTCTTGAGTCTGTCTTCAGCAAGAATGTTCCCTTCACGGTCGGCAAAACCAAAAATAGTATTCGTGCCACCAATGTCGATACCGACAGCTACTTCCTTACCAGGCATTGTATACGATTAAATTATTGATATGTAAATATACCATTTACAAATTAAACAGAAAATAAGCTTCTCCGTCTGATTTGCCAGCTATAATTTCTGTCTGATGTATTGTTCCAGCTCCTCCTGAACAAGGGGTTCTTTCTGAAATCCCCCGCCCAGATGCTGCCAGTATGCCTCTGCATATCCGACATCCGCCATGGAACCGTATTTGCGGTTCCCTTCCAGAACGAAACCGAAGAAATCATCAATCTTATGCATATGTCTCATCAGCTCTATCTGTGAAACATGAAATTCAAGCATTTTTTTCTTTGTTTCAATAACGCCGGTTACGTCAACAAAAAAATGGGGAGCTTCTATTTCTGAACCTATTGTATCGGAAAGAGAAAAGGGTGAAGTATGATACAGCAGAGGTGTTATTGCAAGAGGCTTTTCTGGAACAGGAACGGGATCAAGGGAGGCGACCATGGCTGCAGCTTCGACGATGTTTGCTGTGGCCCGGTGATCGGCATGATAATCAAATGGCAGATGGGTGAAGATGATCCCGGCTTCAACCTTCCTTATCAGTGAGATGGTTTTCAGTCTAAGCTCCCTGGTGTCGAAAAGAAATCCGTCAGTTTCACCCAGCGAATAGTAATCGGCATCCAGTACCCCTGCTGCCTTTTCTGCCTCCCCGAACCTGACACTTGCAGTTTCTTCCATGCTCATGTTACATCCGCCAAGGTCTCCTCCCGTCATGGTTGCTATGACGATCCTGTAGCCTCTGTCGTTTAAAAGCTTCAGAACACCTGCATTCCAGGCTTCGGCATCATCGGGGTGGGCATGCAATGACAACACTACCTTATTGAACTCTTGTTTCATGGCTGTTTCCCTTTATTTTGTTCTTATAAAAATTTTATCGTTCCGAAATATTCAGGCCTGTGAAAATCAGGATTTGCTGTATGTATTGGATTCCATGACAGGTAATGCGGAACAGTAAGACTGTCGCCGCATTTGTAAAAATTAGCTTTGAAGGTAAGACCCCTGGAAGATTCTGCTTTATGATGAGTAAAAGAACTCAGAGGTATTGCAATAACTATATCCCATGAAAATCGACCTTTAATTTCCTTCACGGCCTTTGTGCCGGCCGATGATCTTCTGCGGATACCTGAGATCACTGAAGCATCGGCTCTCATGTTTGTTTCCCTTGATTTCCCTGATCCCATAAGGCAGGTTCCTATACCATTGAATTCGAAATTATAATAGATCCCGTCATCAGCCGGCGAAACAAAGAATTCAACACATGAATCCTCATAAACCTCATCATTGTCGGTGGTCTTCTCAGCCTTGAAATAGTCCTCGGAAACATAATATTTCAGTACTATTTCTCTGGCTGTATGAGCTATTGCAAATTCAACATCCGGACGGTAACCGAAGCCCGGCCAGTTAATGCAGCCGACAGAATTTCGTGTTAATGTATCGAGCTTCTCCGATATTGAATCCAGGTCCGGATAGGCAGAGCCAAATTCCAGTAAGACAGCTTCTGTAGTTTTCATAATACTTCTGATTTGTTCAGAACTTAAAGAACCAGAAAAGTCATATAAATTTTCAGTGTCATCTGCATGACAGCCTGCTGCAGTTAAACGGATATTAATTCTTCAGATCGTTCCAGATAAGGGCAGCAGATCCCAGCACGGCACCATTGCTTTCTGAAATTTCAGATGGCAGGATCTTCACCGTATCTTTCATGAGAACATAATTATTCTTTTTCAGGTATGCTCTCACGGGTTTGAAAAGCAGGTCTCCGGCCTGGGCAAGTCCGCCGAATAGAAAGATCGCTTCAGGACTTGAAAATACAATTGCGTTAATAATCCCGAAGCCCAGTATCTCTGCTGTTTCGTTCATTGCCCTGACAGCTACCGGGTCATTTTTTGCTGCAGCTTCTGCAATTTTTTTGGAGGTAAGCTTTGAAGGCGGAATATCTCTTAAGGGGCTCTCATCACGCATCTCGCTCATAAGCTGAATGACTGTCTTCACCAGTCCGGTTGCAGAAGCATAGGTCTCGAGACATCCTTTGCGGCCGCAACCGCATTCCCTTCCGTTGTGCACAACTGTCATATGACCCAGTTCACCGGCAAATCCTGTATGACCGTAAACCATTTTACCGTCGATCACAATACCACTGCCAAGACCGGTACCCAGAGTAAGAACAATGAAATCTTTCATTTTCTTTGCCCCTCCGAATATCATCTCCCCCATCGCTGCTGCATTTGCATCGTTGGTAACAGCAACCGGCACATTTATTTTCTTTTTGATAAGATCGGCAAGAGGCACAATACCTTTCCACGCAAGGTTGGGAGCATGTTCTATTGTTCCCCTGTGGTAATTTGCATCAGGTGCACCGATTCCAATCCCTGCAAGTTCGTACTCTTTCTTTGCAGCCAGTAATTTCCTGATTTCAGCCGTAAGCGTTGTAACAAAATTTTCAACCTTCGGATAATCAGTAGTTTTAAATGTGCCATGTGATAAAACCTTGCCCGTTTCGTCAACAAGTCCGAATACAGTGTTTGTTCCTCCGATATCTACGCCTGCAACAACTTTTTTCATATTTGTAAATATTTTAATATTAGTACTATCTGCCGGGCTTTGTGCCGGTCACACTTTTCAAGGTCTTAATATTCCGGGTTCCTATGTCCCAGTCCTGGTTAACCCAGTGGTTCTCACCCACAGGTATTTCGCGCGGGTAGAAGGAAACAGGTTCCGGCTGAATTTTGTTGTGAAAATCTCCAGTTGTCCATTCCCCGTCGCCGTTAAGGTCATATATTACCCTGAGGCGATAGGTTCCCTTGTCGATATACATGAACTCAACTTCACCGTCATTATCACGCGTTATCTCCCGCAACACCTTGTCCTGGTTGCTGAGCAGATGCACGATCCTCTTCCCTTCAAAGTTATTAATATTTAATATAAGTCTGCCAAATGTTTCGTCATTCCTTACGCTAAAGCCGGATCCCGTTGAATCCGTAACCTCACCGTAAATATTACCGAATGCTGCAGAGTCGGCAATGAACAAATATCTTTTCGACTGCTGAAGTTCTGTGATCAGTCTCAGCCTGCAGGCATTATCCGGATCCTTTTCAATGGTATAGGGTACTCTTAATCTGTCCTCGCCATTCACCTCGAAGAGACTTATTCTGGCAGTATCGGGTTGCCGAAAAGGTGTCTCTGCATTGAAGAAAATATTCTGTGACGGGCGGAGCGATCCGGTCGACAACGACGAGGTGACTTTTAAAGGAACGCTTCCCTGTCTGCCTCTCGGAGCACGGGGTTCAAGATAACGTAACAGGACCGTATCCTGTTTTCTTACAGTGTTACCCAGCGAATCGGTAAACGGATAAGCTGCAAGAACTTTCAGCTGGGCACTTGAATAGACGGTGCTGTCTGTAAGCCATACGGTCAAAGTGTCTCTCTTCCTGCTTTTCTCCATGAACCATGCACCGGAGTGGGTACCTGGTATCGAGAAATCAAATCCGAGGGTGTCGGGAGGGACAGAGAGTGTAAAAATGAGCTTGTACTTCATTGCCCTTGCCGAAGAAGTCAGATACCGTGTTTTCTTCAAAGGCTTGAATAAAAAGAGCTTGTGTTCCCCCCGTATTACCGTCGTGTCGGCAACTTTGAGTGCTGACGGACCCTTATTTAAGGAATCTGCTGCCGGTTTGGGGATATAGTTCCTTTCAATTGTGACACTGACGAGCGAATCTGAAAATGCAATTTCTTCATCGGGAATATTGAAGTTCTTGCTGTTGTCTGCATCCCTTAGAGCAAAAAGCCTGTACACGCCTTCTTTTACATTGTCAAACCTGAAATATCCTGTCGGGGTAACCCTGGTAATATAATCAGGAAGCCTTTTCATAAAGGCCGAATCAGAGTGATCCCTGTACAGGAGGACAAGGGTGTTTTCAGGGGGATCGAGGCTGAAGGAGGAAAGCACGTTGCCGGTAACGGAAAGTGAATCAAGTGCATCGCCCGTTGAGAAAACGAACTGAAAATTGTCTATGGGATTAGCTTCATTCAGGTCGCGTATGGCATCCTGGAAATAAAAAGTATAGGTCGTGCTGTCGCGAAGCTTTTCATCAAATTCAACAACCACGCTTTTACCTTTGAGGGTTATAACCGGACGTTTCTCCAGGGGAGGAGATACCATGAATTTCTCGTTGACCTTATCGAGAGTTACAAATTCATCAAAAGTTATACTTATTCTGTTCGCGCTGAAATTCGTGGTTCCTGAAGCCGGCTCGCTCTTTACCACTACCGGAGGATCGGTATCCTTTGGGCCTCCCGCCGGTGAACTCACCTTGGCACATGATGCAATCACCGCAAACAACGGAATGACAACAAGAATATGGTAAGAAACCGTCCGCCTCATAAATGCATCATAACTGGCCATCTGCAAACATACATTATTTTTCCGATCACATTAACCAGCCTTAGCAACTTTAGTCACATGTAAGTTTTGTTCTCTTTAGTTGCTTATTAAACATATTTTCTACCTTTGGATATCAAAAATTCAAAATTGTCATGCACTTCTTAATAATTCCATGGGATGTTAATCCTGAAATATTCCGCATAGGTTCTTTTGCCGTAAGATGGTACGGTCTTTTGTTTGCTTCAGGGTTTCTGTTTGGCTATATGATAATGCTGAAGATTTTCAAGAATGAAAATCTGAATGATGCCCTGCTCGACAAGCTTACTCTTTATATGGCCCTGGGTGTAATTATAGGGGCACGGCTGGGCCATTGCCTCATATATGAACCTGAGTATTATCTTGCAAAACCATTGGAAATTCTGAAGGTATGGAAAGGAGGCCTTGCTAGCCACGGAGGGGCAGCAGGTATATTAATAGCTACAGGATGGTTTGCCTGGAAGGAAAAGAAGAACTGGTTCTGGATACTTGACCGTGTTTCAATAGTTGTCGCACTTGCGGGATTCTTTATAAGAATGGGAAATCTTATGAATTCAGAGATATACGGCGTCGAAACAACACTCCCCTGGGGATTTGTATTCCTCCGCAACGGAGAAACTGCACCAAAACACCCGACACAGATATATGAGGGCCTGGCATACCTGCTGATATTCATCCTCCTTTACAGGATATACTGGAGAAAAAAGGGAGAACATATACAGGGTCTGCTGATAAGCCTTATCTGTATTCTCATTTTCACAGCACGGTTCTTTATTGAATTCCTGAAAGAAGACCAGGTAATGCGCGAAGCCGGGATGGTACTTAACCTTGGACAGAAGTACAGTATCCCGCTGATAATAGCAGGTATTGCGGGACTGGTGTTGAGTCTGAGATTTAAGAAGAGGGCTCAGATAAAAAAGGTGTCTGCTTCCTCAAAATCCCGTTAAACAGCACCTCAAGAATAGCTGTAAGGCGTTTTTCAATATCCACTTCTTTCTTTTGCCAGAAAAGAGGTACCTCAAGACCTTTCAGTGTTGTCTGAACAGCCAGGGCAGTATACTCACTGTTAGCCACATTGAAAACCTTCTTTCGTGCACCATCCCACAAAATAAGCCTGAGAATGGCAAGCTCCTCACGGTCGTAACGTGATCGTATTCTTTCAATGAAATCGAAGTGATCCAGGTTTTTGTCAAAGATGGCATTATAGTAATTGGAAAGTTTTTCGAATGCTTTCATCCTCACAAAAACATAATTTTTCATCTTACCGACCGGAGATTCGACCAATTTAATTGCTGTAGTAAGCTCATTCCTAAGTACATTGGCTTCATGAAGCACCACAGCTTCAAAGATATCTTCCTTACTTGCAAAATAGTAATAAATAGAACTTTTACCCATTTTCAGCTCCCGGGCAATCTCTTCCATAGTGGTTTTCCTGAACCCGTAACGGCTGAATATACACCCTGCAGTCGCAATAACCTTTTGTCTAAATTCTTCTTTGTTAATCATATATCACGATTATTAGGGAACTCTATCCGCTTAATGCAAAAATATAACAATAATCTTTTGGTTCAAAATTTTCGAATAAACCGGTCGATTATTCGAAAGGTGTTTCCCTGATAAATGAATAACCTGCTATTTAAGCCATTTCTCCAGCCAGTCAATGGCATAATCCTGCATCTCCGGAGTGAATGAATGAGGGACATCGTACCATTTTGTCTCATAACGACCGGCAGCTCCTGCTTTCGAATAAATTCTTTCTATCTTTTCCGCTGAAGCTTTCATCGCATCAATAGTATACAGCCGGTCCTGTAAACAATTGATTATCATCAACGGTCCGGGAACACCCAGGGAAGCGACATCAGGCAGGTCGAGGAACTCTGTCTGACGGGGAACATATATCATCCAGGTATGGTGCCGGAAATGGTCTTTCATCTGCATGCTGTACGAAGTCATCCATCCGGCATCTATACAGGCGCTTACACGGGGATCAAGGCCAAAGAGATGTGCGCTCCTGAAACCCCCGATGGAGAGCCCCACGCAGGCTATCCGCGAAGGATCGACCTCCGGCCTGGTAAGAAGATAATCTACAGCTATACGGTCGCCATGGAACATCACACCCGGCCAGGTGGTGCCGGAACCAAAAAGATATTTAGCCATAGCATGTTCATATGAAGAATATACTTTGTTCTTCGCCTTAACAGCCGTATTTATATCAGGTGAATTAATATCCGGATATCCTGATTTGAAATATTCCGAAAGCAAATCCAGATCTATGCGCTGTGAGCCGAAGTAAAAGGCATCAGGACACAGTACAACGAATCCGCGTCGGGCAAGTTCATCAGCATAAGGCCGCCCCCCATATAATTGCTCTATGAACTCTTTAAGCACCTCAGGCTGATTCTCCGTTTCAACTATCTTTTCCTTTCCGAAATAATAAAAACCTCCATGGTCGTGAAGTGCAATTACTGCGGGAGCCGGCCTGGTAAGACCATCAGGTATAAGCAGATAGGCTTCTGTCTTGCGGAAGGTGGTCAGTGAATACCGCACCTTTAAGCGTGTATACCCTTTCTTCTTTGTTTCTTCGAGTATGACCGGCTCCAGGGCAACAGGGTCAGGAGAATATCCAAGAACCTCATTCATTTTTGCCCTTGCCAGAATTTTCCATTGTTCCATTTCAGGCCAGTCTTTTTCCAGATACGAAAGTGAACCGGATCGCGTATCGGCATATCTCTGAAATTCAGGATATAGCTGTGCCATATCATTTTCGGCAGGTTGAGCAGTAAGCAGGCTGGCAGTCTGTAAACAAATCAACGATAAGAACAATTTCAGCGGTTTCATTTTTTTATATACAATTTTAAACTAATAAATGTGGTGTATACCCAGAAGTGATCATACTAAAATAATAAAAATTACGGGTACTTCCTGCTGACCCGCGGCAACATAAAAATGACCCCTTCTCTTTGTCAGAAGAAGTCCTGTAAAACTGGCGCGCCAGATTCTGCACAGAATATTATTGAATTAACAGCTCCAATGGAATCATAACGGATATATAAAAATTCTTAATTTTATAGGTCAGAACAAAATCAATTTGAAGGTATGAGGGTGGGAAATGAGGATTATCAAAGTATCTGGACCGACAGTTCAGATCCTCATGTTGTAAAGGTGATTGATCAGAGGATGCTGCCTTTTTTCTTCCGGACAAAAGAGCTGCGGAGTGTGGATGATGTATATGAGGCGATTGATAATATGACAGTCAGGGGCGCTCCTCTTATTGGCGCAGCAGCTGCATTCGGAATATATCTCGCCACTCTTGAAATGACCGCAGCAACAAATGTTCGCGACCATATTCAGAATGCGGCCCGTTATCTAATCTCATGCCGGCCTACAGCGGTAAATCTGTCGTGGGCAGTGAATTATTCCATCAGTAAACTGTCAGAAAACATGTCGCCTGATTCATTGCAGGATCAGGCCCTTAAAAATGCAATTGAAATTTGCGAGAGAGAGAAGGAATATTGCAGGCAGATAGGTGTCAACGGGTTAAAGATCATTGAAGACATCAGTGAAAAGAAAAAGGGAGAACCTGTCAATATTCTCACTCACTGCAATGCCGGGTGGCTGGCGACAATCGATTATGGCACCGTAACTGCTCCTGTCTACCGGGCTCATGATAAAGGGATCCCTTTACATATATGGGTTGATGAAACCCGCCCCCGAAACCAGGGAGCCAGGCTCACTGCCTGGGAATTACAGCAGTACGGTATTCCTCATACAATTATCACAGATAATTCCGGGGGTCACCTGATGCAAAAGAAGGTGGTTGACGCTGTGTTTGTGGGCAGCGACCGCACCACAGCCACCGGTGATGTGGCAAATAAAATCGGAACTTACCTGAAGGCTCTTGCAGCCAGGGATAACGAAATCCCTTTTTATGCACTTTTCCCTTCATCAACGTTTGACTTCAGCGTAAGAAAAGGCATTGACGAAATAGAAATAGAGGAAAGGGATCCTGAAGAAGTTATTTACGTCTCAGGTCTGGATGACGGTGAGATAAGGCAGGTAAGAATATGTCCGGAAGGAACAAAAGCGCTGAATCATGCCTTCGATATTACACCTGCCCGGCTTATAACCGGATTGATAACGGAGAAAGGTATCTGCGGGGCCGGAGAAAAAGAAATTAAAAAAATGTTTCCGAATAAATTTAAATGAAATGGACGGGATAGTAAAATTCAACTGTCACTGGACTCAGTCGGGTCCTGTTATTTCCGACGAACAATATGAAATAATCAATTACTGGAGGGAGATCCTATACAACATGGACCTCATCGGAGCTTATGAAAACGGCGTCGGCTTCGGTAATCTGAGCATGAGGATCCGGGGAGGCAACCAGTTTTTTATTACCGGTTCTGCTACCGGTGAAATACCAGAGCTTGAACCCGGTCATTATGTAAAGGTTAATTCCTTTAACATCGACGATAACGCGGTTCAGTGCACCGGACCACTGAAAGCTTCATCTGAATCCTTAACGCATGCAGCAATATATCTTGCTGATCCCGGAGCCAATGCGGTAGTTCATGTACACAGCATCGACCTTTGGAACGAACTGATATACAATGTTCCGACAACAAATCCTTCAATGGAGTATGGTACTACGGGACTGGCAAGAGACATATTCAGGCTTTTCAGCGATTCTGATGTTATAGAGAAAAGAATAATTGTCATGGCCGGTGACCGCGCCGGGATCCTTAGTTTCGGCAACGACATGGATGAGGCTGTAAATGTGCTCATGTCGTACATCAACAAGGAAAAGGAATGAAGACCGGGATCATCGGGGGTTCGGGTCTGGAGAATCCTGAAATACTGAAATCTCCTGAAAAAAAACATGTTACAACTCCCTACGGGGTACCGTCATCTGATCTTATCTGCGGAACCATTGGCAGCAGTGAGATCGTTATTCTTTCACGACACGGCTTTGATCATAGCATTACACCTTCAAAGGTCAACAACAGGGCAAATATCTTTGCTCTCATGGAGGCCGGTTGTGAAAGGATCATTGCCACCACGGCCTGCGGAAGTCTCAGGGAAGAGATCGGAAGAGGAGATGTTGTGATACCAGATCAGTTCATTGATTTCACGAGGCACCGGACGGTGACTTTTTTTGAAGAATTTGAGCCGGGTAACATGAAACATGCTCCGATGGCGGATCCCTTCGATCTGAGGCTGAGGTCATTAATAATTCAGACCGCAAAAAGGCTGGGACTTTCAATCCATGAAAGGGGAACGGTAATTACTATTGAAGGGCCGAGGTTTTCGACCAGGGCTGAGTCGAAGATGTTCCGTGCCTGGGGTGCCGACATAATAAACATGTCGGTTGCGCCGGAAGCTGTTCTGGCGAATGAACTGGGCATTCCTTATGCAGTAATAGCCATGAGCACCGATTACGACTCATGGAAAACGGATGAGCAGCCTGTTACCTGGGAGGCGGTCCTGGAGGTCTTTGAAAATAACGTTCATAATGTTCTCCTGCTTCTTGAGGAAGTCATCGGGGAAATTTAGAACGACACTCTCTTTATGAAAGACATATTATTTTTTTCCCTTTGTATTGATCCCAAAGGGCAGATAAAGAGGGCAGAAACTTACAAAGCTGGTAAGTACAAAGATCGCTGCAACAATAAGAAGAATTAATGCCAGTGTTCCTGAGATTACATTGGTGAAATAGAGTATAAGCACAACAGCAGCAACTAATAATCTTATTACTCTGTCAACAATTCCCATGTTTTTTTTCATATCCTTAGATTTTAAGAGACGACTTTTTGGTTCTGATCCTGAAACCACCTTTGCGGAACCTTCTCAGGATCAACCCGGCGACAGCCAGAATCAGGACAGTAGTTATCATAATCAAATTTAGAATGAAACATCTGTAAGGGTATTTTGTTCAATGCTATTACGGGATAACTCTTGGAAAATTTGGAACTAATGGTTAATATTGCAGTCCGGTTAAACTGATTGCTGGTTACCGGTTACTGCTTACTGGTTTGCTGAATTCTACAGTTCTATATAACTAGTAACCAGCAACCAGCAACTAGCAACTAGCAACTAGCAACCAGCAACCAGTAACCAGCAACCGGAACGGGCCCATAGCTCAGATGGTTAGAGCACCTGACTCATAATCAGGGGGTCACTGGTTCGATCCCAGTTGGGCCCACCTTAGAATCAAAGAGTTACAACCTCAAAATTGTAACTCTTTTTTTATGGTGCCAGTTTGGTGCCAGTTTTTATGATTATTTCACAGTCTTATCCTAAAAATACCTTGTGGATCAAATGATGACTGCGTTTTAAAACTTCCAGCCTTCCAATTTAAAGAACTCTTTAAGGCTAATACACTTAATATCATATTCTTTGCAGATGTTTGGAATATTATGTGAGTTTGCTTTATAAAGTTCAGATGTAATCAATATTGATTTATTACAAATTGCTAATGCTATAACAAATGGATCAGCTACTGGTAATCCTGAAGTGATGTTTTTGAATTTTATCAGTTCTTTATGATTCCGTAGAATTTCTGATACATAAGATTGTTCCTCAAGAGAGGGAGCTCTGAATATAAATTTGTATTTATCTGCAATCGCCTTGGCTTCGTCATCCCGCTTTTGCAATTCTCTGTATACTTCCCTTGTTGAAATGATATCACCTTGTCTAATTAAACCATCAATATTTTCCCACAGAGTAACAAATACCTCAGAATAGTAACCCTTTAGATCAATTATTGGTCCTGTATCAATAACATATTTTGGATTGAAGAATCCAATCATCTGAATATAAGCTTTTCGAGTTTCGGGATATGGTTGATCTTCGTACTAAGAAATTCAGATGCTTGGTATCTGGAAATCTTACCACTATACATGTTCTTTAAAACCAGAGAAGAATAATAATGTCCAAGTTTTGAAAGCTTGATATTATAGTGGTCACCTCCTTTTGATTTCCTAGCTTTGGGTACGCTAGCAAGCCATTGTTTTCTTTTCTCTGAATAGTACGACTGACTTGCCATATTTAAATCAAGCAGCTTCCTCAGAATAACCTCCTGACTCACTTTAAACTTATTAGCTAATAATTGAAGTTGATTGTCCTTAATATCATTAAGATCAATATCATATTCCTTCAGTTCTTGAACTAATTCATTGTTATTTACAAGTATTAAAGAAGCTATTTTGTTACAACTGATTTCAATTTGATTAGTAGATTGATATGTATACTCATTTGATATACCGCCCATTGAATATAAAAGATGGCTTAACTCATGAAATAAGGTGAAATTCTTACCTGTATCGGTAGTTTCCGAGCTATTAACGATTATAATTGGGAATTCGGTGTCAAAGAGAGAGTATCCTCTACAGTAATTTTTAAGTGTCTGTTGAAAAACAAACACCCCGTTTACCTCCAATATGTTCCTATAATATTTGAAAGCTTCTGTGGAATCTTTGAATTTTGATTGTTTCTCTTTGTTGATTG
>ERZ795048.456-NODE-456-length-43293-cov-14.062584_pt1 | contig 43293 bp, 37 predicted proteins | sample MGYA00375132_ERZ795048 | MGnify/ENA primary metagenome ERZ795048 (study PRJEB30177, sample SAMN05720225) | activated sludge metagenome | isolation source: Anaerobic digester | place: Hong Kong | collected 2014-12-17 ...
CTGGACGAGCTGCGTGTAGAGTGCCGGTGATATGGTCATGGTTCATCACCTCCTGTCTCTCGTGAAGTATCTGTAGGGTGGATCGGAAAGGATGTAAAGGGGGTGGTGGGGTACAGACACAAAAGCCTCTCTTCACAATCGGCTCATGGTGGTGTAAGCATAATGACCGTATATCGGGAGCATAGGGAAAGACCCAGCGATGATACCGAAATCCCAGGATCTGATGAAGGCCGAGAAACAGGTGCTGACCGGGGTGTATGTGCGTCTCCTCGTGCGCTACACCGGGCGGTTTTCGCCCGACGAGGCAAAGGCGCTCGCCGCTGCGGTGACGAGCCGCATCTTCCGACTGGAGCCGGCGGATGCGGCGACGGCCGAGTATATCCGGGTGCATGAAGACGTTATCGATGAAGAGGTCAGACGACTCGTAAGCGACCTCGAGATCAGGAAAATCGTCTCCGACACCGCCGTGCTCAGGGTGGTGTATATGCAGAGACAGCGGGGATGCAAGGACGATACCCTGACAGGCCCCGTGGATTACCTGAAAGAGATCGGGGTGTTCCTCGAAGGCGAAAGGGCCCCGACACCCTCGGGCTTCATACAGGCGGCAAAGACATTCTACGAGGCCACGCCCTGGTAGAGATTCCCTGGTGTGGAAATGAGCGCTTCCCGGAGGCAGGAGAGCATTCTCATACAGTGAGGTGACATGTTCCCGATTCGTGACGACAACCCGACCTTTCACCCATCCGTTGTGGCCTATGCCATCATCGCTCTCAACGTTGCGTCGTGGATATTCCTCCAGGGGCTCGGCACGTACCCCCAGCTGGCCGTGTCGATCTTCAAGTTCGGGGTGATCCCGGGAGAGCTCATGCGCATGATCCCACCGGGGACCTCGGTGGACGTGGGACCAGGATTGAAATATGTCGTGGAGGCGACTCCGAACTTCTTTTCCGTGATCACCCACATGTTCATGCATGCCGGCTGGCTGCACATCATCGGCAACATGTGGTTCCTCTATGTGTTCGGCGACAACGTGGAGGACTCCATGGGCTCGGTCCGGTTTGCGGTGTTCTACCTCCTCTCCGGGCTCTTCGCCCTTGCGCTGCAGATAGCCGCCCATCCCTCCAGTGCAGTCCCCATGGTGGGGGCCTCGGGCGCCATCAGCGGCGTCATGGGGGCGTACATCATCATGTTCCCCCGGGCACCCGTGCATATGCTCGTGTTTTTCGGAATCTTCTTTACCCGTATCGTGGTACCCGCCTTCTTCATGCTGGGCTACTGGTTTCTGCTGCAGCTCGCCGGCGGGTTTTTCGCCCTGGGAGGCGGGGGGGGAGGGGTGGCCTTCTGGGCCCATGTGGGCGGGTTCGTGGCCGGGATGATCTTTGCCAAGGCCTTCTGCAACCCTGAAAGGACGGACGCCTGCCGGCAGCGGCGGGGGGTGCTCCAGGGGATCTTCAGGAGGGTGAAATAGAAGCCCGCCACCGCCCTCTTGATTTCACCGGGCTCATTCTATATAGTCATGGGTCACTTTATATTCGATATCCGTAAGGAGAATGACACAATGAGTGCAACCAGCAAACACGAAAGACTCAGGCAGTGGGTTCAGGAAATCGCCGACATGTGTCGGCCGGAATCAGTCCACTGGTGCGACGGCACCAGGGAGGAGTATGACCACCTCATGAAGGAGATGGTGGCCGGGGGGAGCACCACACAGCTGAAGAAGCGCCCCAACAGCTTCCTCTTCCGTTCGGATCCGAGCGACGTCGCCCGGGTGGAGGACCGCACCTACATCAGCACGCCCGATCCGGCCGAGGCCGGACCGACCAATAACTGGATAGACCCCCTCGAGCTCAAGAAGACCATGATGGAACTCTACAACGGGTGCATGAAGGGCAGGACCATGTACGTGATCCCGTTCTCCATGGGGCCCATCGGCTCGCCCATCAGCAAGATCGGCATCGAGATCACGGACAGCCCCTATGTGGTATGCAACATGCACATCATGACCCGCGTGGGCACCAGGGTCCTGGATGCCCTCGGCACGGACGGAGAGTTCATTCCCTGCGTCCATTCCGTGGGTGCGCCGCTGGAGCCCGGACAGAAGGACGTCCCGTGGCCCTGCGCCCCTATCGAGAAGAAGTACATCAGCCACTTTCCTGACGAGAACCTCATCTGGTCCTACGGCTCGGGCTACGGCGGCAATGCCCTGCTGGGCAAGAAGTGCCTGGCGCTGCGCATCGCCTCGGCCATGGCCCGGAGGGAGGGATGGATGGCCGAGCATATGCTCATCCTGCGCCTGACCAGCCCCGAGGGCAGGCAGTACCACATCGCGGCCGCCTTCCCGTCCGCGTGCGGCAAGACCAACCTGGCCATGCTCATGCCCACGATCCCGGGCTGGAAGTGCGAGACCATCGGCGACGACATCTCCTGGATGAAGATCGGCCCCGACGGCAGGCTCTACGCCATCAACCCCGAGGCGGGCTTCTTCGGGGTCGCGCCCGGGACATCCTATGACTCCAACCCCATGGCCATGGACACCCTGAAGGAGAACTGCATCTACACCAACTGCGTGCTCACCGATGACGGCGACATCTGGTGGGAGGGCATGGACGGCGAGCCCCCCGCCCACGGCATCGACTGGAAGGGACGCGACTGGACCCCGGCGTCCAAGGAGGTCGGGGCCCATGCCAATGCCCGCTTTACCGCTCCCGCCAGGCAGTGCCCGTGCATCTGCCCGGACTGGGAGAAGCCCGAGGGCGTGCCCATCGACATCTTCATCTTCGGGGGCCGCAGGGCAGGGGTGGTGCCACTCGTGAACGAGGCCTACGGCTGGGACCACGGCGTGTTCCTGGGGGCCACGGCATCCTCGGAGACCACGGCGGCCAACATCGGCGACATCGGGGCGCTCAGGCGCGACCCCTTCGCCATGAAGCCCTTCTGCGGCTACAACATGGGCGACTACTTCCAGCACTGGCTCGACATGGGCGACCGGCTCGGCGCGAAGGCACCGCGCATCTTCTACGTGAACTGGTTCCGCAAGAACGCCGCGGGCAAGTTCATGTGGCCCGGCTTCGGCGAGAACAGCCGGGTGCTCAAGTGGATGTGCGACCGGGTCGACGGCAAGGCGGGCGGCCGCGAGACCACCATCGGCCTGCTCCCGGGGGAGGGCGACCTCGATCTGTCGGGTCTGAAGGTCGACCCCGAGAACCTGAAGGAACTCCTCAGGGTCGACGTGGAGGCATGGAAGGCGGAGATCCCCAGCCTGGAAAAGCACTTCGCCCAGTTCGGCGACAGGCTGCCTTCACGCATGAAGAAACAGCTCGACAACCTGAAGAAGCGCCTCGGTTAGGGGCGGAGAAGGAAGTCGTGAGCGAGGCCGGACCCTTCTGCGGGCCCGGCCTCGTATCCATGAGCGACGATTTTCCCCAGGGCAAGCCCCCTGCGAACTACCTGCATCCCTCGTCCGCCACGCCGAACAGGCCTGCATGGACCACCACCGGCATCCCCCCCATGACCGCCCGCCGGAAGTATATGCACTTCCTGTCGACCTGGCCGGTCTTCGGGTTCGGCCACCAGATCGATAGCCATCCCGATTCCTCCCTGGCGTACCTGGCCTTCATCTCCGCATAGCAATAGGCGCCGCGGGAGTCGCGTATCAATGTCTGGTCCTTTCCCGCCAGCTGGGGGAAGATCGGGTGGAACAGCACGATCCCGTGCATGTCGGTGATCACCACATAGCCTTCCCCCCTGCAGAACCGGTAAGCATAGAGGTCCTTGAACCCATCGCTGCCTCTTGCCTCGATCACGGCAACGGCATGGTCCACTGCGACCATGAGTTCATGGTGTCGGATGAGATCATCATGGACAGAGGTGGCCGGCGCGATGGAGCATGCGGCCATGAGGAGCAGGAAGGAACCTCGGAACTTCATGGCGTTCTACCTCTGCAGCGGTGGGTCTCTGCATGGACCATTGCCTTTTCATAATAGATATCTCCGGGGTCGATGCAAGGGGGGGAAAGGCTCCATGCCGACAGTTTTCATTCCTTGGCGGGGGTGTCTCCCCAATGGTATAGGGAGAGTGCATGACAGGGGTACATACAGGATGATTCGGAAGTTGTCCTCAAGGGAGGTTTGCCTGAGTGAGTGAGAAGGATAAGAAGGGTGCCGGCGGGAAGGGAGTCCGTCTGCTCAGGGGCCTGGCCTCTCTACGCATCACCGAGGCCATCCTGCTCTGGATCGCGTTGATGTGCATAGCGGCCACCGTCATACCCCAGGCACCCTACAGGCCCACGGCAGGAGTTTCGCCTGCGGGCAGGGTGATGATGCTCCTGAGCCTGAAGGACGTGTTCCACTCCCTATGGTTCCTGGCGCCCGTGGCGGTGCTTGCCCTCAATATGTCGGCCTGCATGTGGGTGCGGATGGGACGGCGGGGAAGCACACGCGGTGGGGCCATGCCGCGGACCTCTCTGAGCGAGGTGAACCTGCCTGCCGGCAGCGACCTTGAACGCGTGATGGAGGGGCTCCGCGGGCTCATCTCTGCAGGCCGCGCACCCGCTGTCAGGGACCGGGAGGAGCCGCCCGTCCTCATGGGGGAAAAGGGCTCCCTGCGGAGGTTTGCCCCGCTCCTGGTCCACGGCAGCATCTTCTTTATCCTGGTGGGTGTCGCCCTGGCCTTCACGGGGTTCAAGGGCACCGTAGAGATCCCGGAAGGGGAGACGAGGGACGTGGCGACCCTGTACGACGGCACCCCCGTGCACCTGGGTTTTGCCCTTCGCTGCAACGCCTTCGACATCGAATACTACAAAAACGGCATGCCCAAGGAATATCGATCCAGGATCACCTTCATCCGCAATGGCCGGTCGGAGCAGGAGAAGTCCGTTCTCGTGAACCACCCCGTGAGCTTCCAGGGCATCCTCTTCTCCCAGAGCGGGTACAACCAGCTGGCCGAGGCGTCCCTGACCGTTGAGGGCCCTTCCGGTGCCCAGAGCCTCTTGGCTGTGGAGGGTTCGATGATCGAGGTGGAGGATACCCCCTTCCGCATCCATGTCATGCGCGTGGTTCAGGACATGATGCGCATGGGGCCGGGGGTGCAGCTTCTCGTCGAAGGTCCTGAAAGCAGGCAGGTGCTCTGGCTCTTCAGGGATATCAAGGCGATCTCAAAGCGATACCCCGGCATCACCGACAAGGTGCCCCAGTTCAACCCATCCCTGATCAAGCCGTATACCTTCGTTCTGGACGGGGTGACCATGAGGAACACCACCATCCTGGGTGTGAACAGGGATCCGGGGGTGCCCTTCGTGGCGGTGGGGGCCGTCCTCTTCATCGCCGGGATCACCATGATCTTCCTCATGGCCCACGAGAGGGTATGGGTCCTGGTCGAGAGGGATCGGGGCGGGCTCAAGGTGACCCTCGCCAGGAGGATCAACGGCAGACCCGTGCCGGTGGACGTACACCTCGTCGAGCGGGTGAAGGGTCTCGGGGGGAGGTCTTCATGAACACCACCATCCTCTCGGCGGTCACCTTCGTCTATCTCGCTTCCTTCGTGCTGTTCATCGTCTCCGAGGCGACTGGGAAGGGGGGCTGGGAAAAGGCAGGCAGGTTAGTCGCCCTGGGCGGCTTTTTCCTCCACACCGCCGGCATTGTCCTGCGCTGGGTGGAATCGCACCACGCAGGCATGGGCCATGCCCCGCTCTCGAACTTCTACGAGTCGCTGGTCTTCTTCTCCTGGGCCGTTGTCTTCCTCTACCTGGTCTATGCCTGGAGGCAGGCCAGCGGCATCATCGGGGCCTTCGTCATGCCCGTGGCCTTCCTCCTCATGGCCTATGCCTCCTTCTCGCCGTCGGTGGACTCACAGATCAAGCCGCTCATCCCGGCGCTCAAGAGCAACTGGCTCATCGTGCACGTGATCACGTGCTTCCTGGGCTATGCCGCCTTTGTCCTGGCCTCGGTCTTCGGTATCATGACCCTCATGAAGGGAGACAATCCGGGGAGGAGCGGTGCCGTGGCCGGGATGCTCGACAACTGCCTCAAGACCGGATATATCCTCTTCACCCTGGGCATCGTCACCGGCTCGGTCTGGGCCCACATGGCCTGGGGGAGATACTGGGGGTGGGACCCCAAGGAGACCTGGGCCCTCATCACCTGGCTCATCTACACCGGCGCCATCCACGTGCGCATCCGCGACGGCGCCCCGAGCAGGAGGTTCGTGATCATCCTGATCATCGGGCTGGCCGGCGTCGCGTTCACCTACTTCGGGGTGAACTACCTGCCCGGCCTGCACAGCTATCAGTAGGCGGAAGGAACCCTTCATAAGCGTCAGGACACAAGGTGGACGTGGTTCACCCTCCTGTCTCGAGAAAAAAGTGGCGGGGCGTGCACGCCCCGCCGACTGTTTTTATCGCCACTATGGATAAAGTACTATGGCTTTCTCCTGAATATCCTTGTCCTCATCCCGATGGCCGTGAAGAAGAGGCCGATGAGGAGGGCGCTTGTCCCGGGGCCGGCCTGGCCGCAGACCGTGTCGATGAAGCAGGTTCCGCCGCTGCTGCTTGAGCCGGAGCTCGCGGGTTCGGTGAGAACGCCCGGGTCTGTGATGATGCCGTCGGCGACCCCGTCGGAGTCGGTGGTCGCGTCTCCGTCGGTGAGGGTCAACGTGATGATCTCATCGCCGTCGTTGCTGCCCATGGGGATCTCGGTCCAGCCTGCGGAGGTGATTTTATAGTACTTGGCGCTCGTGGGCACGTTCTCCGGGAAGACCAGGGTTACGGTCACCGATGCCCCGGCATCCAGACCGGTCACCTGGAAGCGCATCGCCCCGTAAGGACACTGGATGGAAGAAGGCCTGTTGGTGGTCGAGAGGGACGCGTCATCGTCGCTCATGACCGAGACATTGGCAAGGTCGCCGTCGGAGGTGTGGATGAGGACGTGCTCCGAGCCATTTGCATGGCGGGGATAGGCGGTATCGGAATCCTGATAGTCCGGTGTGCCGTCCTCGTCGAAGTCTGAAGAGGTGTCCACGATCTCTTCGCTGTCAAGCACGCCGTTGCCGTTGGAATCGTCCCCGTCGATGGCGCCGTAGATGACGATCTTGTTGGCATCTACGTAGGTCCACCCGGCCTCCATGACGTCGATGTCCGTGGTGCCTGCAGGAAGCGGGGTCACCTTGATGATGGTGGCGGAACGGCTGCAGGCGCCTGCGTTGTGATCCCAGTCGCTATCGTAGGGCCAGATCACGTCCTGGACGCTGGACTTGCTCGACTGGTCCGGGGCGTTGGGATATTTCTGCGGCACCACGACCCTGAACGGGCCTTCGCCGTCCAGCTTGTTATCGTCGGTGAGCACACCGGCATCGAGGTAGACACCGTCACGCTTGATGGCCAGGATGGCCTTCAGACCGCCGGAGACCGTAATGGCGTCTCCGTGGGAACGACCCGAGCAGGAAGACGCGCTGTAGTCGCACCACCCCGAGTCGGTGTTCTCATTTACGTCGGCCTGGAGGTCATAGTAGTAGGTGGCCGGCGGGTACTGGTAACTCTGACCGGGGGTGTCCCCGTAGACGTGGTACATCTCGATGTCCGCGTCGTACTCCAGGGGGTGGTACTGGGACCACCCGTCCGGGGCATACACGACTATGCCGTCCGCATCGGCAAGGTCTATGGCCGCATCGTCGAGGAGATCCTTCATGGGCACGCCGGAATAGGAGGCATAGAAGTCTCCCGAGCGTGCGGTGTTCATGAGCAGGAACTCGGTGTGCTGGTCCATGGCCTCGATCTGTGCCCGCGTGTAGACCCGGTACGGTGCCGGGACCTTGGTGGGATCGTCGTCCGCATTGCCCGGATACCTCGTGGCCAGGATCTCGATGATGTTCGTATAACCGTCCCCGTCGGAGTCGAGATCCTCGATCTCGGTCAGGGCGCTCGTGCTCTTCCCCCCTGTGAGGTAATCAAGGCCGTACTCATTCAGGGTGTCCATAATGTTTCCCGAGGCATCATAGCCATAAGAGTAATGGCACCACTGGCAACTGCCCAGGGTAGTGGTCTTCCCGCCGCTTTCGTAGGAACCGCCGGTGTGACACAGGGCGCAGTGGTCGAGCTTTGTGCCGGCCTTGTCGGGATAGACCGTGAGGAACTTCGCCGTATCGCTTTCGCCTTCGTGATGATAGGCGCACCAGGATGCTGACGGGCTCGTACAGAGCACGACAGCTGCTGACAGGATTACCAGAAAAACTCTCTTCATAAGACTCTTACCTCCCCGTATGTTCTCCCTGGGGATCCATGTACCCCGGGTTACAGATCCATGCTCATGCGCAGGGTCAGCACGTTCTCACGCTCGATGTAGTCGATGCTCCCATCGGTGTTGACACGTACGCGGATCGGATCGGACAGGTCGGTCCACGTATAGTCGCAGGTGAGACGCAGCATGGGGAACAGGATCCAGGTGATCCCCATGCTTGCGGCATCCGCGTCGCGGACCGAGACGTTCGCCCCTTCGGTGATCCAGTCCTTGTCACCATTGAAGTGCTCATAGCGCCCGGCCAGGATGACGGCACCATAGGTCCCCTCGTCGGGATCGAAGAACCGGTCGGGATGGACGGGATTGACCACGCCCTGGGCCAGTGAGAAGTGCTCACCGGTCACGCACCAGGCACCGCTTATGTACCACGAGGAGAAATCCGCATCCTCCGGGTCCCTTGTGGCCGTCTCGAGGTCGGTGTACTTCAACAGGATATATTCTCCCGTCACCGCGAACGTACCGAGGAGCCACGCCGCCTCCACGCCGCCCCGATAGCGGTTGCCGACATCCTGCAGGACACCGAACTTGGTGTTGTGGGTCAGGGTATAGATGTTCCTGCTCGACAACCCCGCCATGCCGGTGCTTTTCACCTTGAGATCGATGTTGGTGGTGTCGATGGCGGCATAACTCGCTGATGCCCCGACCTGAAGGTTGCGCAGCGCATCCACGCCGGTTGCCGCCAGGGGCCTCACAGCGACCCTGCCCGTAACCTCGGGAGAGTCATGCTCGCTGCCCCGGGTGGCGCCGTCGTCGCCGTCGCCGTTGAACAGGCCGATGCCGAAGTTCAGGGAATCCTGGAAGGAACTGCCCCTGTACATGATCCCCATGTCCCGCTGGGGGGTGAGGTAGTATCCCATGGAACGTTCCGCAAACCACTGGGCCTTGTCCGTCTCCTGCCATTCGAGGCTGAACGGCTCCTTGAACTGGCCGAAACGGACAGCATCCATGCCGCTGACGATCCATTCGCCCCAGGCGTCCACCAGGTTGCTCGTTTCGTTGCCCTGGAACTCGTACTCGAGATCGAACCTGAACCACCTGGTGGCCTGGCCGGCGAAGATGAGTCGCGCCTTGCGGATGTCGAAGCGGTTGTCGGCCCGCTCCCCTTCCGCGTAGGCACGGTAATCGGCCTGGAACGAGCCGCCGAGCCTGAGCTCCATCCCGCCTTCCTCTTCCGAACGGATGTAGAATCCGCCCTTGTACCCGGCGAAATAGATCCGCTCGGCGGAGCACTCCACGGGAGCGAGCATGATCGCGATCATTGCCATGGTCAGGAACGTCAGGAGACCGCCCTTATGGATAACAGCAAATAATGGCATATATCTCTCTATGTTCAGATTAACATATATAACTTATGATAATAGTTACAAATAGTAACAAAAAGACATACCAGTTCCCCTTTGCCCGTGTCAACCTCCAGAAGGCCGCCCATGGAAAGGGGTTGCATTTCCCCGGACAATGCGGGATAGACCTATCGTTCGAAGATGCACGGAAAGACTCGATACAACAAGAAGGAGGCGTACCCATGCCAAGACATCTCATGATCCGGAACAGGGTGTTTTCATATGTGATGCTTGCAATCCTCGTGCTCGGGATGGCCCCTCTGCCCCTCATGGCGGACACGGGCAAGGAGATCGACGTGAGTGCGGACGTGGCCCTGGAGAAGTTCACCAAAGAGGTGAGGGGGGCCGAAGAGTTCCTGAAGATCTCCAAGGGGGTTCTGGTATTCCCCAAGGTATACAAGGCGGGCTTCTGGCTGGGAGGTGAATACGGCGAGGGGGCCCTGCGGATCGATGGAAAGACCGTGGACTACTACAATATGGCCGCTGGATCCTTCGGCTTCCAGTTCGGAGCGCAGGTCAAGACCGTCATCCTCGTGTTCGTCGACCAGGAAGCCCTGGAGAGGTTCAGGAACAGCGAAGGGTGGAAGGTGGGCGTCGACGGCTCGGTGGCGGTCGTGGATGTGGGGGTGGGGGAGAACATCGACTCCACCACCTTCAAGCAGCCCATCATCGGCTTCGTTCTCGACCCCAAGGGCCTCATGATCAACCTCAGCCTGGAGGGAGCCAAGTTCACGAAGATCTCCCGCTGAAGGGTTCCCGGATATGCCGTGAAGATAGCCCTCATCCAGCTGCCCCTGCAGTCGCACGACTATGTCTACTCCCAGGAGAACGTGCCCCTGGCCGCCGGATGCCTCGCCTCGTTCCTCGCAGGCAGGAAAGCCCCCGTTGACGTGGAGATCTGCCCCGGGACCGTCATGAACCTGGGCGGCGACGCCGCCGTCATGCGCTGGATCGAGGCGGCGCAGCCCGATGTCGTGGGCTTCAGCTGCTATCTCTGGAACGTGGAGCGCACCCTGTATCTGTGCGGGCTCGTCATGGAGCGCCTGCCGGGATGCATCGTCGTGCTCGGCGGACCCGAGGTGACCCCGGACAACGGTTTCCTCCTGGGACATGAGGCATTCCGCTTCGGCGTGACAGGCGAGGGCGAGGGCACGTTCCATGACCTCATCCGGGCACTGGCCGCAGGCCGGAAGGATTTTCGCGACATCCCCGGGCTTGTCCTGAGAACCGATGCCGGGACGGTCTCCACCGTCCCGAGGGTTTCGGCGGAGGACCTGGGAGCCCTGGAGTCCCCCTACCTCTCGGGCGTCATCGGCCCGTCGCTGCGGGGCACCATGCTCATGGAGACGGTGAGGGGCTGCCCCATGCGCTGCACGTACTGCTACTACCACAAGAGTGCGCCCACGGTGCGGGCCTTTCCCGTGGAGAGGTGCGCAGCGGAGGTGGCCTGGTCGCGGGAGAACGGGGTAAGCGAGCTCACCGTCATCGACCCCTGTTTCACCAGAAGGCCGGACATCGGGCTCCTCCTGTCCGCCTTTGCCCGGGAGAGGGGGCCGGACCAGACGTTCAGCTGCGAGCTCAACGCCGAAGACCTGACCCCTGCCCTGGTGGACGGCATGGTCCGTTCGGGTCTGGCCCACGTGGAGATCGGCCTCCAGAGCACCAATAAACAAACGTTGAAGAATGTCGGCCGCCCGTTCAGGAGCGAGGTGTTCACGAAGGGCGTCAGGACGCTGCGGTCGGCCGGCGTGAGGGTCATGACCGACATCATGGTGGGACTGCCCGGCGACACCCTCGACGACGTGAAGCGATCCATCGACTTCGTCCTTACCAACGGTCTCTGCGACGACCTCAGCGTGTACCCTCTGAGCGTGCTGCCGGGGACCGTGCTCAGGGCCACGGCGGAACGGTTCGGCATCCGTTCCATGGGCGAGCCCCCGTACCTCATCACCTCCAGTACCACCATGAGCCGGGACGACATCAGGAAGGCCTTCGCCTATGCGGAGGAGGTTTCCGGGAGGGACCACTTCCCGGTGGAGCTCCCCAGGCTCCGCGGCGGGGCGGCAGGCGCCGGTCCCGTGGCCAGGATCGTCCTTGGAGGTCAGGGCGGGGTCATGCCCGTAGCACCCCACGAGGCGGGCCAGGCGCTGTGCATAGAGGTCCGGGAGAAGCTCCCGGATCATGGGATGGAGGGCGTCGTATCGGCCCTCGAGCCTGTCCTGGCGGAGAACCCCCATACTCTGCTGAGCTGGATTATCCCCGAGGAGTCCTTCCATGGCATCGAGACCGTCAGGGTCCTGGCTGAGGCATCCGGCGGCGCTGCACATCCCGTGGACCGGGAGTACATGTCGGCCTTCACCCCCAGGCGTTCGGTCCAGCTGTTCCTTAAGGGCAGGACCCCCGCAGGGAAGGACACCTATACCCAGGTCCCCCTGGAGAAGGACCCGTCGAGGCCGGTATGGGCCGGCCTGCCGCCCGAGGCAGGACTGGATGAGGAGGAGTTCCACCGGGAACGGATGGCAGGCATCCTGGGATACCGTCCCGAGATCCGCTTCCACGACCTGGAGGAGACCCCGCGGGATGCCCTGGACCCGCTGCTGGCCACCAGGGTGATGCCCTGAGGGGACGACCTCGGTCAGTAGTACTCCAGCAGGCCCGAGCGCAGGGCCTCGGCCTGGATGACCCGCTGCCACGTGCTCTTCATGGCCTCCGATACGGCCAGCTCCAGGGCCTTCCCATAGATCACGTCCGTGTCAGGGGGATCGTCAGCCAGGAAGGCCGACATGAAGAGTGCAAGGTCTTCCCGGCCGAGCTCCATGTCGGGGTACACCGTGCCCCTCTCGATGACGATCTTCTTTCCCGAAGCGAGACGCAGTTCCCGGAAGGGGTTGTGGTAGGTCACGCCCGGGCGCACCGTGGCAAGGGCATAGGACACCTTCGCGGCATCGGGCGGGGTGCCGAGCGTCCTCAGGAGGTCCGCAGTGAGGGTGATGCGGCCCCGGGCGGTACTCACCGACCAGCGGGCAGGATCGGCCCCGCCGGAGATCAGCCCGGCCTCGATGCCCTTGACGGCCTCGGGTCCTGCCTCGATGTGCAGAGCCCGGATCAACCCCGCCCCGGTGACCTCCTCGAAGGGCTTGGCCATGAGAGGAGCCCATCTCCTCCGGGAGGACCTGGACTGGAAACGGTGGCGGTAGATGAGCGAGCAGTAGTTGATGCCCAGGTCGATGCCGTGTTTCCGGGCATGGCTCATGAGCTCCAGGGCGGCGAGTTCGGACTCGAGGATCCCGACCTGGGGTCCATGGAGGAAGGTGTAGCCTCGGTCCGCGAGTCTTTGCCGGTTGTATGCCGTGCAGCGGATCTGGTGGAGGTTGAGGTACGACACGCCCGCAAGGGAGAGTTCTTCCAGCTTCTCCTTCATGATCCCGACATCATCGGGCACGGCCGGTATCTCCACCGTCACCGCGGGGATGACGCCCGCGGCCAGGCGCACGGGGGAGAGATCGTACCCCGTGGCCACGATGTTGAAACGGATCTCGTCCAGGCCGGCATCCGCGAGCCGGCGTACCCTGTCACGGGTGAGCAGGGTTCCGTTGGTGTACATCCACAGGTAGATATCATCACCAAGCCGTTCCTTGATGGTCGTCACGAACGAAAGGGTCCTGTCGAAGCCGAGCAGTGGCTCGCCCCCGCTGATGCTGGCCCCCCGGAACCCGAACCGCCCCAGATAGTCGGCATAGTCTTCGGGGTCGGAGAAGGTCAGCGTGCTGGTGCCGGGTTCGTCCCGGTTGTCCTGGTTCGTGGGGCAGAAGAAGCACCCGGCGTTGCAGAGGTTGTTGATGAACAGGCACGACCATGCCCCTTCACCGCACAGGGAGCACCCTGGAGAAAGCCTTCGGAACACGGGCTTGGTGCGGTTGAACCTGTAATCCATCCCCCCTCCGGCCAGCAGTCCCCGGCGGAGACGCTCTGCCTGGGCCGCCTGACCCGGGTGGAGCCAGTTCATGCCCGAGGGATGGTCCTCCTCGTTGTACCTTAGGATCGAATCATGGTCGAGTTCGGGCACCAGCATAGCGAGCCTTCCGTGTCTCATCCACCGTCGTCGATGGGAGATCAAGGCGGCTATATGCGATATTGCGTCTGCGGTCAATCCGGGAAACGGGGGGCACGTTAACGGGAAGATGTTCTCCAGGAAATCTCTGGAAGTGTCGATGAGATTCTGCTAGAGGATGCACCGGAAACGACCATGCACCAGGAGTGAAACAGGAAACCATGCCCATAGTCGTGCAGACGACGCTGCTGCTCGTCCTTTCGAACCTCTTCATGACCTTTGCCTGGTACGGCCATCTGAAGAATCTGAACACCGCCCACTGGTATGTCGCGGCGGTGGCCAGCTGGGGGATCGCCCTGTTCGAGTACCTCCTCCAGGTACCGGCGAACCGCATCGGGTTCCAGCAGATGAGCCTTCCCCAGCTCAAGATCCTGCAGGAGGTCATCACGCTGTCCGTGTTCGTGCCGTTCTCGATGCTGTACATGCATCAGCCGCTGAAGCTCGATTACCTGTGGGCAGGGCTGTGCCTGGTGGGCGCGGTCTATTTCATGTTCCGGGTCTGAGGTCCCGGTCGCTTAGGTTCGTGGTGATGTCGGGCGCTCAGAGTGCCTTCCCGACCGGCAGGTCCCTGAGGAGCCTGTTGGCCGGTGAACCCTCCATGGCCTTGTTGAATTCCCTGAGTATCTCCTGCAGATCACCCGCATCATCAGGGCAAGGCAGGTACGGGCTGTCAGATTCCTTTCCCTCCAGGGCCTCCACGACCATGGCGGCGGTGATGGAGTCCGTCCCCCTTGCAGGTACATAGGCCGGTTCTTCATCACCGGAGGATGGATTCGTCTCGAGGATGATGCCGGCGGCACGGAGTTCAGCCAGGAAGCCATGGATCAATATAAGGGGCAGTTCAAACTGCTCCGAGAGGGATGATGCCGTCGGTCCTGGTTCACCCCTGACGAAGTTCATGACGATGGTGTGGGTGATCTTGAGGCTGAGGAGCTTCTTCAGATAGGGTTTTTCCCCCTGTCCGAACCCGCAGGTGTGGACGTTCTGATAGCCGTATGAAACCTCCGCCCCGAAGAGCACGATGAACCAGCTGATCTGCAGGAATGCAAGAAACAGCGGCAGGGCTGCAAAGCTTCCGTATACGGCATTGTAATGCGCCACGCCGATCTGGAAGGCGATGTAGATTCTCTGGACCACGATGAAGATGATGCCGGCGAGCCCACCCGCAAGGATACCCGAGGTGTACCTGATCTTCCTGTTGGGGATGAAGATGTACAGGAACGAGAGGAGCACCCAGATGAGCAGGAAGGGGATCAGGCGCATGATCATGTCTATGACCGGCGCAAAGATGCCCGACAGGCCGAGCTCCTCGGTGAGGGTGCCGAGGTGGGTGACCACCATGACTGCGGCGCTGCTGGAGGTGATGAGCAGGACCGGTGCGATGAGCATGATGGACAGGTAGTCGCTGAATTTCCTTCCCCAGGTACGCTGCCTGGTCACCCCCCAGATGTTGTTGAAGGATTGTTCGATGTTGCCCAGCATCTTGATGACCGCCCACAGGAGGACGATCACCCCGGCGCCGGCCAGGACACCTCCCTTGGTGCTGTCCAGGAGGCGATTCGAGAAGTCGATGATGTACATCACCACCTCCTGTTGGCCGGCAAACTGTTCCATGAGCCGTTCCTGCAGGAGCTTTTTGAAGCCGAATCCCTTGGCCACGGCAAAGACCAGCGCGGCCACGGGCACGATGGACATGAGGGAGTAGAAGGTCAGTGCGGATGACCACAAGGAACACTCGTCCGAGATGAATTTTCTGAACGATATGAGCAGAACCCGCAGTGCCAGGATGAGCTGTCGCCTGCTGCCTGAGAGGTCCTTGAGCCGGAGCCTCCAGATGCCGTCCGCAAGAAACGACCTGAGATCCTCAACGGCCCTCGATGGCTCCCTCATGGCCCGTCACCTCCAGATCAAAGTCAATGCCGCGAAGCCGGTGCGCATGCTCACGGTATGTACCTGTTTCTCTTTAGCATGCCTCTGCCGACTTGGGTAGCAACTTTCGGCCGGACATGGGTCCTGATCATGCCCTTCATGTCGTAGGAACGGAATCATAATAAAGGAGAACCGGATGCCCACATCCGGTTCTCCTCAGATGATGCTCCAACTCGGAAAGGTCAGTGCTGAACCTTTTCTTCGATGCACACCTCGATGGTGAAGTTGCCGTTGTCGGTCTCGAAGGGGATGGCGATGATGGGCTGCTTGGTGATGTGGGAGATGGTGTGGTTCTTCCCGGTGATCACCGTGGGGATGGCCCCTTTGAGCACTCTGCCCGAAGCCTCCAGCTTCTGTCGTGCCTGACCCGAGACGATGTTCAGGATCTCGCCCACGGCGTCCTTGACCTCGTCGTTGATATTCGGGACCGGCTCACCGAACATATTGCCCACGATGGACAGGATGCACTGCTCGGAGAAACTCACCGAAAGGGTGCCCCGGGCCTCCCCCGAGAGCCCCACGATGCCGGAGACATCCCCGCTGGCCATCTGGTCTTTTTTCAGGAACGGTTTACCTGCCGCAGCGCTGGTAAAGGCAAGCGAGGACAACACATGCAGTGTCGCCTCAATGAACGGGTTCACAAGTGTCACATCCATACATACCTCACTCTACGATTGCCTGCCGTTGGCCGACTATCATGATATCGGCAATGGTTTTGAAAAAATGTAAGATAAAATTCGTTCTGAAGAAACATACTTACCCCATGGCTCACCCGGGGAAAGAATCCTTCATCCCCTGCAGGAGCCGCCGCTGCTGAGATCAGAATACCTGTTTCACCATAGCCACATAGGTGCCCACGGTGTTTCCGCCCGCATATGCCGCAATGCCGAAGAAGGAATGCAGAGAGCCTTCCTTGACGATCAAGGTGAGCAGCAGGAAGTTGGCAAAGGTGATCATGCCGCTGAGGATGGTTGCACTCCAAACCTTCCTTTCAGCCACCGATCTCGTGTAGCGGGTGACCAGGAGATCGGTGATGATCCCTGCGATGAACAGTGCGGTGAGCTCGAGAATCATGATGGTCATGAGGTACCTCCTTAAAGGTGCTCGGGAAAACCGGGTCCACCCCGAACGCACAGGTGTGGGCCTGTGCGCACGATGAGTGCCGCCCCTTGCAGGTGACGAGCAGCCCATGGAAAGGAATCGTCATTCACGGGACGCATGCGCCCCGGGCATAGGGAACGGCCTCTGAGCTGGTTTGTGAATTGAGTCGCGCCTGGTTTTCAGGATGGCCCCTGGTGGGCCGGCGGACTCGGGTTATGCAGGGTCTTCTCCGTCCGGAGAGGATTGATCATTCAAATGGGTATGTATCATGAAGCCGGTACTTCTTTTTTCCCACCCTGCCCGACCAGCTCAAGGGGGAGGCTCACAGAGTTCCATACACACCTCCTGATGTAGATTTACTCCCTTTCCCAAGGGAGCCCTTTATCATCTCATATACAGCCGTACATGTCAACCGGCTCGGGGTATCTCATCGTGGCTCTCTCCTGTAGAACGAAAGCACATGAGGATTTGGGCAGGCAAAGGACGCTGTCTTCTCCCCGTAAGACGCATACGTTATCGAATGTCCTGCCTGAGGGAGGTCATGCTTCAGCCCCGGCATCGGTTCAGAGCGCCGCTCTCCTTGTCGGGGCGGTCAGCCGAGGTGCTTGACATAGATGATCTTGCTGTCGCCCTTCGAGTAGTAGTCCTTGAGCACGGCCTCCTGCTCGTAGCCGGCGTTCATGTAGAAACCTTGTGTCGGTTTGTAGAGGTCCCGGGAGGCCGTTTCAATGTAGATGCGCGCTCCGCCCATTGTGCGGATTTTTTCCTCGGTCCGCGCCAGCAGATCCCCTCCGATACCCGAACCCTGACGGTCAGGGTGCACGGCTATCCAGTAGAGATCGAAGCTGCCCTCGGTGCAGATCACGGGTCCGAAGCAGGTATAGCCCAGAAGTGCTCCGCTGCCGTCCTCGCAGAAGATGAAATAATAGCCGCTGAGGGACTGGCCCTGAAGCCCTGCATCCACCAGCTCCACGGCGACATCCACCTCTTCGCCGGTGAAGAAGCCCGTGGACTCCACGACCTCCCGCACTGCCCGGAGGTCTGAAGGGAGAACGGTTTCGCGGTAGCTCAGCTTCATGGACTGTCTGACCGGTCGAGGGTGCGAGCTCCGGATCACGAGGAGAACGCGTCGTTCACGATACGGGCGATCATGTCACAATAGGGGACGCCCGCTTTCACGGAAGCGGCCCAGAAGCCGCCGTTTGGGGAGATGCACGGGTTGGCGTTGATCTCCAGGACCCAGGGATTCTTTTCGTTATCCACACGGACGTCCACACGGGCATAACCCTTCAGGTCGAAGCACTCCCAGCATTTGTGCGCGAGGTCGACAAGCCGTCGCAGCAGCGGGGCGTCCTCGGGTGGAAAGTCCAGCACCCGTTCGGTGCCCTCGTATTCCGGGGATCCCTCGATCCACTTGGCCTTGTAATCGACGATCCTGGGCATGTGGTCCGCATAGTCGAAGGTGATCTCCGCCGGCGGCAGTACCTGCGCCCCGTTCCCATCCGAGGCCAGGAGGGCCAGGTTGAACTCGCGGCCGTCGATGAAGTGCTCGGCGAAGCACGGCTTCTTCAGGTTCTGTTCCTTCTGGCGCAACAGATCGAGGAGCTCGTCCAGGGTACTCACCTCCACGACGGATTCCCCGTCAAGACCTATGGAAGCATCTTCCCACTGGGCCTTCAGGATATACGTGGAGGGGAAGGGGAGGTCGCATTCCACGGGCTTGCCCGGCACGACCCATTCGGGCGTGGGTATGCCGGCATAGCGCATCCATCTCTTTGCCAGGATCTTGTTGGAGGTGAGGTACATGGCGTCGGACCCGGCGCCGGTATAGGGGATGCCCATGAGATCCAGGTACGAGCAGGCAAGGTGGATGAGCCTGCCGTCTCCGTGCACACATTCCACCAAGTTGAATACGCACATGGGATGAAGTTTCTTGATGCGGGTGGAGAAATCCTTTTTGTTGATGTCGAAGGGCATGGCCCTTGGCTTGTAGCCCAGCTTTTTCAACTCGGCCTCGACGGCCTCCACCTGGTCCAGCACGTCCCAGTCGTCCGGACCTGCATCCTGGGGGACCGGCTGATGGAGGATAAGGACGGTCCTGTTCATGCCGCGTCCCTGCCGATCCTCTGGACTGCGCTGTCAAGGATCCCGGCTATGAGTCTCTGGTATGGAATATTCAGAAGTGAGCAGATGATGGGCAGGTCGGAGTGCACCGGATTGAGACCGGCCAGAGGGTTGACCTCGATGAAGTTGGGGCTGCCTAGGCTGTCCATGCGGATGTCCACCCTCCCGCCGTCCCTGCATCCGAGGGCCCTCCATGCAGCCAGAGCCACAGAGGAGCATGCCTGCACGGCCTCCTGCTCAGGGATGACATAGTCGATGAGCTCTTCGTAATTCGCCTTTGTGTGGTATGAGTAGATCTTTTCGCCTTCATGGTGTTTCCGGAACAGGACTTCCATCACGCCGATAACATATGCATCCCTGTCGGTCCCCACGATGCCGGCGGTGAATTCCCGGCCGGGGAGATAGGTTTCCACGAGCACCGGCTGTCGGAACTCATGCATCAGTTTTGCACATAGTACCGACAGTTGCGCATGGGTGTCAACCCTTGATGACTCGCTGATGCCTTTCCCTGTTCCCTCTGCCACGGGCTTGGCAAAGAGCGGGAAAGGCAGATCGAGTCTCTGCAGATCCTCCGGATCTTCGATGACGGCATAGTCGGCAGTAGGTATCCCCGCAGCGCGGACGACGGTCTTGGTCAGACCCTTGTGCAGGGTGAGAGCCAATACGAGGGGATCGGAGAAGGTGTAGGGGATCCGATAGGCGTCGAGCAGGGCGGGCACCAGGGCCTCGCGGCCCACTCCGTACATTCCTTCGGCGATGTTGAATACCAGATCCCAGGTATCACCTGAGGCGATCCGCCTGACGAGCTGGCGGACATTACCGATGCGGTCGGTGGTATGCCCCAGGGCCTTCAGGGCGTCATCGATGCCGTCGATGGTATCGATGCGATCGAACTCGGCGGTCTCCTCGTACCCGTAACCTTCTCTCAGGTAGTCGTCTCTGAGGTCGTAGGTGATACCGATATTCATGCGTCAGGGTGCAGCGTCACACCCGGGACGTCTGTCAGGGTACCGGTATGTGTTGCCCTCGTAGTTCCTCAGTATGATCCCATCGTTGTCGCGGCCCTGGTAGTAGTCCGGAAGGAGCGGGATCTTGCCTCCTCCGCCGGGCGCATCCACCACGTAATGCGGTATGGCATAGCCTGAGGTATGGCCACGCAGGCCTTCGATCATCTCGATACCTTTTTCCACAGGGGTCCGGAAGTGGGACGACCCGAGGATGGGGTCGCACTGGTAGAGGTAGTAAGGCCTCACCCTGACCTTGAGGAGTCCGTGGTAGAGTTTCTTCAGGGTCTCCACGCTGTCGTTGATGCCCTTGAGCAGCACGGTCTGGCTTCCCAGCGGTATGCCGGCATCTGCCAGGAGGTTGCAGGCGGCGCTCGTCTCCGGAGTCAGCTCGTCGGGATGGCTGAAGTGGATGCTGATCCACAGCGGCTGGTACTTCTTGAGGATGTTCATCAGCCGTGCGGTAAGGCGCTGGGGGAGCACCACCGGCACCTTGGTCCCGATGCGTATGATCTCCACATGCGGGATACGCCGGATGCTGGAGAGGAGATAGTCCAGATGGCTGTCCGTGAGGGTGAGCGGGTCTCCTCCGGAGAGGAGGACATCGCGGATACGGGGTGTCTGCTCGATGTATGCGACGGCCTGCTGCCACTGGGTGAAGCTGCCCTTGAACCTTCCGTGATTTCCCACCATGCGCGATCGTGTACAGTACCTGCAGTAGGTGGAACAGAATCCCGTGGTCAGGAACAGGACCCTGTCCGGGTAGCGGTGGACGAGACCCTGCACCGGGCTCTGGTCTTCCTCTCCCAGTGGATCCTGCGCCTCGCCCGGTGAGGCGAGATATTCGTCGCCCACCGGGACCACGGTCCTCCGGAGTGCCTGGGAAGGGTCTGAACGGCTGATGAGACTGGCATAGTATGGGGTGATCCGTAGAGGGAGCCCCGATGCATGGCGGACGATGCCGCTGTACTCGCCGTGCGTGAGGCTGACGATGCGCTTGATCTGCTCGAGGCTGACGATGCTGTTGCGGATCTGCCAGTGCCAGTTGGACCAGTCTGCCTCGGTCGCCTTCGGAAAATATTCACGCAGAAAACGGCGTGAATGCTGGCTTACGGGGATACGGCCGATGGCCGGATACTTCCGCGCCGGCTCGGTCTTGAACAACAGGTCTTGGACGAGGGCCTGGGATATCGATGGGGGCTCCTCGGCAGGTTCGGTACCCAGTGGGTCGGCATCTTCCAGGGAGACAGACACTGCAGGACCGCTGTTCTTCATCACTCACTCCTCCTTTGGGGAAGTATCGGCACGCTTCGGATTGATGATAAACGATGATTGCTGGGGATGATTAGTCCATCGGGGAGTAGGGGTTGTTTGCCCGAAGGTGAGTTCATCGGATAGTCGTCAATGCGTTACGGCTTCGGTCGCCCGAGCCGCTCTCATCAGGAATGAATAACCGTTCACCCTCACCTGCCTGCCCATGAATGGCCTGTTTCCTGCCTTCTGTGAGACGTTCCTTCCGCCCATGGAAGGCCTTATCCCAGCCTTCTATGTGGCGTTCCTTTGAATTTTCTTTTCATCATTCTCATCAAAAATGCAAGAGAGAAAATGCAGAAAATGAAAAAAAATTTTCTGCCTGTTCCGCCGTTCCTCTTCTGCGGGGGTATCGTGCTGTAATGGCTTGAATGCTTGTATTCATGCCTGTCTTTTCTTCTCATGCCGGAGGTGCGCATCCGTTCGGCCCGACGGGAATAGTTTGCCGTGGGAGGTCCGGGGTGATGTGTGGTATGAATGATATGGACGGCACATTTCCTACAATGCGGAGTGATGCAATGCAGGGTGATGATCTTGAGAAGCTCGCCATCGAAAAGACCGCCAGGGACAAGAGAGGCCGCAGGCGACCCGGACACTCCTACCTGATCTTCCTTATCTCGGCCGGTGTTATTGCGGCACTGATAGCAGCCTGGGTGCTTCTCTCCCGCGGGCAGGAGGTGAAGGTGGCCACCGTCGGCGAGCTCTATCCGTCGCAGCTCCTGTCCACGCTGAATGCGAGCGGCTATGTGGTGGCGCAGCGCAAGGCGGATGTGGCCCCCAAGATCACAGGCCAGCTGGTGGCCATCATGGTGACCGAGGGCAGCATCGTCAAGGGTGGGGAGCTCATCGCCCGGCTGGAAAACGCCGATACCAGGGCGCTGGTTGAGCAGGGCAGGGCGAACCTGGCCCTTGCGAAGGCCAGGCAGGAGCAGGCACGGGCGGAGCTCGACAATGCCGGGCTCGACTTTAACCGGAAGAAGAATCTGGCGGCCTCGGGCGCGGTTTCGAAGGCCGAGTTCGATGCCGCAGAGGCCCGCTATGCAACTGCGAAAGCGAGCGTGGATGCCTCCCGGGCCGAGATTGAATCGGGTGAGGCGGCCTTGAAGAGCGCGCTGGTCTCGCTGTCCTATTCCGAGATCAGGGCTCCGTTCACGGCCGTGGTGCTCACCAAGAATGCGGATGTGGGCGACATCATCACACCCTTCGGTTCTGCTGCCAATGCCAAGGCCGCCGTGGTATCCATAGCCGACCTGTCGTCGCTTGAGGTGGAGGTGGATGTGTCCGAGGCGAACATCGGTTCCGTGCATGTCGGACAACCGTGCGATATCCAGCTCGACGCCCTTCCGGAGACGAGGTTTGGGGGCGTGGTGGACACCATCGTACCCACCGTGGACAGGTCAAAGGCCACCGTGCTCGTGAAGGTGCGCTTCCTGAAACGGGACAAACGTGTCCTGCCCGAGATGAGCGCCAAGGTGGGCTTCCTCTCGAGGGACCTGGGTCCCGATGAGCTCAGGCCCCGGACCATGGCGGACGCCCCTGCGGTCCGTGGGGAGGGAGGCGGCAGGTATGTTTTCGTGGTGGAAGGGGAACATGTCCGGAAAAGGCGGGTGCGCCTCGGCGAGAGCTACGGTCGTATGGTCGAGGTGGAAGAAGGCCTGAAGCCGGGCGATACCGTCGTGGTCGATCCTCCCCGCGGCCTCAGGGACGGGAAAAGGATCACCGTTCTCGAGCAGTGACCATGAAGAGTTCTTCATCGATCGTCGAGATCAGGAACGTCTCCAAGAGCTACCGGCGGGGCAGCCGTGTGGTGCCCGTCCTCTCGGACATCACTTTCGACATCGCCCGGGGGGAGTTTCTCGCCATCATGGGGCCCTCGGGTTCCGGCAAGAGCACGCTGCTGAACCTCATCGCCGGCATCGACCGGGTCGACACCGGGACCATCAAGGTGGGAGACGAAGACATCACCCTCCTGTCCGAGACCGAGCTCGCCCGCTGGCGTGCAGGCAATGTCGGATTCGTCTTCCAGTTCTACAACCTCATGCCCGTGCTCACCGCCTTTGAGAACGTGGACCTGCCGCTGCATCTCACGGGACTCTCAAAAGCGCAGCGTCGCGAGCATGTGGAAACGGCCCTTGCCATGGTCAACCTCTCTGATCGCATGGACCACTACCCGGCCCAGCTCTCAGGCGGCGAGCAGCAGCGCGTGGCCATCGCACGGGCCGTGGTCATCGACCCGGCCCTGCTGGTGGCGGACGAGCCCACTGGCGACCTGGACCGCGCCTCGGCCGAAGACGTGCTGAGCCTCATGGAGCGACTGAACTCCGAGATGGGCAAGACCATCGTCATGGTGACCCACGACCCCCATGCAGCCCAGCGGGCCCACCTCGTGAAGCATCTGGAAAAGGGTGTGTTCAACTCGGTATGATCCTCCCCAAGATGATCATGAAGAACGCCTTGAGGCGCAAGGTGAGGACGGCGCTCACCATCCTCGCCATGGGCATCGCCATCCTCGCCTTCGGCCTCCTGCGCACCGTGCTCACGGCCTGGTATGCCGGGGTGGACGCATCGTCGGCCTCCCGGCTCGTCACCCGCAACTCGGTCTCGCTCGTCTTTCCCCTGCCGCTGGCGTACCAGGAAAAGATCCGCCACGTGAACGGCGTGGGGAAGGTCTCCTACGGCAGCTGGTTCGGCGGCATCTACATCAGCGAGAAGAACTTCTTCGCCAATTTTGCCGTGGAGCCCGCAAGCTACCTGAGTCTCTACCCCGAGATCGTGGTGCCCGAGAAGGAGAAGGCAGACTTCCTCCGGGACCGACGGGGGTTCGTGGCGGGCAGGAAGCTCGCCGATCGTTTCGGCTGGCACCTGGGCGACATCGTGACACTCAAGGGAACCATCTACCCAGGCAGCTGGGACTTCGTACTCAGGGGGATCTATACGGGACGCAGCCGGACCGTGGACGAGACCCAGTTCTTCTTCCACTGGGATTACCTCAACGAGGAGGTCAGGAAGACATACCCATCCATGGCCGATCAGGTGGGGTTCTTCATGATCGGGGTGAAAGACCCCAACCTCTCGGCCGAGGTGGCCCGGGAGGTCGATGCCATGTTCGCCAACTCCCGGGCAGAGACGCTCACCGAAAGCGAGCGGGCCTTCGTGATGGGCTTCATCTCCATGACCGAGGCCATCGTGATGGTCATCCGCATCGTCTCCCTGGTCGTGATCATCATCATCCTGGCCGTGGTGGCCAACACCATGGCCATGACCACCAGGGAGCGCATCGGGGAATATGCGATCCTCAAGACGCTGGGCTATTCAGGGTGGCACATCGGGGTCCTCATCATGGGCGAGGCCATGCTCATCGCCATGACCGGCTGTCTCCTCGGCATCGCCATGACCTATCCCGTGGTGAGGTTCTTCACCACGGAGCTGGGGGCATACTTCCCCATCTTCTATGTGGAGTCCCTGACCGTCTGGCTCGATTTGGGGACAGCGGTCCTGGTGGGCATCACCGCAGCGCTCATACCCACCCGTCAGGCTGTTCGCATCCGCATCGCCGAGGGCCTGAGGAGGATCGGCTGATGGCGGTCCCCCTTTCGTACAACCTCCGCAACCTCTGGGCCCGGAGGCTCACCACCTTCCTGACCGCCTCGGGCATGGCCCTGGTGGTCTTCGTGTTCGCAGCCATCCTCATGCTGGCCGAAGGCCTGCAGAAGACGCTCGTGCAGACCGGCTCGCCCGATAACGTGGTGGTCCTGCGCAAGGGGTCCACCGGCGAGGTGGACAGCGGCATCGACCGCAGCCAGGCGGCCGTGGTGGAGACGATCCCGTCCATCGCCGCCGACGGCAGGGGAGGGACTTTCATGGCCAGGGAGGTGGTGATCCTCATCACCCTGCCGAAGAAACCGGGAGGGGTGTCGAACGTCACCATCCGAGGTATGGGGGAGGACTCGCTCGCCCTGCGGCCCCAGGTTAGGATCGTTCAGGGGCGCATGCCGAGGTTCGGGGTGCCCGAGATGGCGGTGGGGACGAGCCTTGCCAAGAGATTCAGGGGACTCCGGGTGGGGGACACGCTCTGCTGCGGACTGAGGAACTGGCGGATAGTCGGGATCATTGACGCCGGCAACACGGCGTTTTCCTCCGAGATCTGGGCTGATGCGGACCAGATCATGCAATCGTTCAGGAGGCCCGTATATTCCTCTCTCATCTTCAGGCTGTCAGACCCGGAGAGGTTCGAGTCCGTCAGGTCCTTCATCGAAGGGGATCCGCGCCTGACGCTTATGGCCAAGCGCGAGACCGTCTTCTATCTCGACCAGTCCGAGATGATGGCAAAGTTCCTGCGCATCCTCGGCGTTTCTCTGACCGTGATCTTCTCCCTGGGCGCCATGATCGGCGCCATGATCACCATGTACGCCGCGGTGGCCAACCGCACCGCCGAGATAGGAACCCTGCGCGCCCTGGGTTTCCGGCGCAGGGCCATACTCGCAAGCTTCCTCATGGAGTCGCTGCTCCTGGGATTCATCGGAGGATGCTTCGGACTCTTCTTCGCCTCCTTCATGCAGATCCTTACCATCTCAACAGTGAACTTCCAGACCTTCTCCGAGCTCGCCTTCCGGTTCGCCCTGAGCCCCGGCATCATCCTCCAGTCCCTGGCCTTCTCCCTCGTCATGGGCCTGGCAGGCGGCTTTCTGCCCGCCGTGCGGGCCTCGCGCATGAACATCGTGGAGGCCCTGCGGGCGAACTGAAATGTGCACCCCGGCGGTACCCCGAATATTCCGGTTCAGTGGTGGGGGTGCACTCGTAGGACGGAAAAAATCCAACAACCCTTGCATAAGGAACTTTTTCTCCTTATAAATTGGAACAATATGACATGAGGAGTTCCCATGAGAAAAAAGAATCTGAAGTTTGTAGTCACGATCAATGCTGCTCTGGAGATCAAGAACGGCCAGGCACAGGTCGTGGTGAAGGATGTCAAGGTCAAGCCGTCCAAGCTATCCCTGCCGGTGGAGGCCCCAGTGGCAGGGAAAGAGAAGTCTGCCAGGAAGAAGCTGGGAAAGCCTATCCACGACATCGTTCTGGAATCCGCAAAGAAGGTCTCCAAAAAGGCGGATGAGGGAATCTTCTCGTCCGTGGATCTCTTCAATCAGGCCATCAAGAAATACCCGGGGCTGAACAAGAAGAGCTTCAACACGACCGTCATATCGGCGGCCCCGGAACACGCTTCGTGGAAATATTACCGCAACGGGAAGGACTATCTGATCTATCTGGGAAAGGGAAAGTACAAGCTGAGGGAGTCTGCAGGATAGAGGGCGTCTTCATTCCGATTCCGCACCTTGTTTTCTCTGCACCCATGATTACTTTATCCGACATGACAGAATGTCTTCGAGACGGGCATGCGTTTACTCCCGATGTACAAGCGGATCTGTATCAATAACCTCTATTGATTCGGTTGACAAGCGGAACCGGCCATCGTGCCGGGGAGCTGAAAAAAGTCATGCAAGGAGGGGGTATCATGGCAGTGTGCAGAATTCTGTTGGTGATCGGTGTGTTGGCAGGAATGACCATGTTCGGGACCGGATGCTCGATTGATCTCAACAATCCCTATGCGGATGAATGGGACGTCCAGATCGTGGGTGATTCGGTCTTCGATCTTTCCGGGGACATCCACGATGTCCTGCAGGATCTTTCCGGGAGCAGCTACAAGGACAGATCGGTGAGCGGTGCCAAGATCGCGGCGATCCAGAGCCAGTTGAATACCGCGCTCAAGAGGAAGACCCTCAAGACGGTCATCGCCGATGGCGGAGCCAATGACATCCTCCAGGGCACCATGGACTGCGACTCGGACCCGCTGACCACGGGCTGCATCGATGTCCTCGACTACATCGGCGACAAGATGGAGGTCATGCTCGAGGCCATGTACAACAAATCGCCCAACGATTGCGTGTGGCTCGGGTACTACCATGTGAAGGGCGACGAGATCGATAAGAACGAGGCCATCGATTATGCCTATGACTGGATCTATCCGGACATCTTCGCCTCCACCAACATGGATGCGGTCCTCGTGGATCCCAGGGATGAAATCCTCCCATCGCATATCAAATCGGACGATATCCATCCCACGTATGCGGGATCGGAGATCCTGGCCAACCTGATATGGGATGAGATGGTGGCGGGGAACATGTACCGCTAGAAAGATGAAGCCCCAGGCCTGAAGGTCGTGCCGTCCCCGCGAGAGACGGTTGACCTTCAGGCCGCCGAGATCCGTATCGAGATACCCAGAAGGGATCAGAACGGCCGGAGTGATGAACAAGAAGACTTTGACAGGATTGCTTGCAGGTATTCTGCTGTTCGGTGGTGCTCTGTATTATTTCCACACAGGGGAAACAGAACCGGTCACGTTGCCCGGACCTGTGTCAGCGGTACGACCGGCATCGGGGCAGACAACCCCTCCCCCAGTGAAGGCCGCCCGGGATCCGGTCCGTTCATGGGGAGGCTTCATAAAGAGGGGTGCCGCAGACGAAGTGCACCATCCGAAGGACATCGAGGAGATCAAGAAGCAGGTCTACGACCTCAATATCGAGACCGTGGAGGATATCCCCCTGCTGGACAGGGTCGTCCAGACGGGGGGCGCCCCCACCCGGGACTTCTGGCTCGGCGACTGGGTCAGCGTGGATGACTGGAAGGACGAGGCCAACGGGTTCCTCCTGCAGCCCCAGGAGGACGGCACTTTCATATCCTTCCCGGACGAGGCGACCACCCGGACCTACACCTTCTTCGAGATCCCCCGGACCTATACGTACGACCCGGCCAAAAGGGAGTTCTTCTGGGAGACCGACTATTACGGCAAGACCATCTCACACAGGATCAGGTTCATCAACGACAATGTCCTGGCCATGATGCTGATCAGCGGGAGAAAGGTCGTGCTGGACCTCTACCAGAGAAAACCGACTGAAAGCGAGTAGGGCGATCAGTCGCTGATCTTCCCCTGGATGCGGATCATGAATTCCGGCCGGGCCGCATTGTCCGTCTGCACATAGATCGTGTCCCTGATGACCCCGGCCTTTTTCCTCTTGTTTTTTACCGTGATGAGGTACCCCTTTCTGCCGGCCCGGGTTGTCTCCCTGTATGCATAGGTGATGTCGCGCCCTTTTTTCGGCTTCAGTCCGGTTATCCTGAACGGATAGTCAGGGGAGGGAATGACCATGGAGGATCCTTCCAGGGTTTTACGCCAGGACCCTTCCAGCATGATGGTGTGCATGGAGATGTCGGCGAACTTTTTGACATAGCAGGAGATGTCGATGGTCCATTCGGGGTGCTTGGGATCGTTGGTCAGTGCGCGGACGGTTCCCGTAATCTCTTCGCCGCCCCGCCGGTTGGTCAGGAGGACCATCTGGATGACGCCCTCTTTTCCAGCAGGGATCTGGCGGCTGTAGGATTCCACCAGGCTGCCGCAGCAGGCCTGCACCTTCTTCAGCTCGAGATCCCGCCCTGTGGTGTTCCTGACGATGAAGTCGTGCCTGACCATGTCGAACTGCAGGACCGGCTCGAACACATAGGTGCTCTTCGGAGAGTCCACGACGGATTTCGAATACACGGGTTTCTCGGGGAGGCCGAAGTAGAAGTGCGTCTTCGGTTCTTTCCCTGCAGGAGGGGTGTCTTTTATGGAACACCAACCCCAAGTGATGGCGACCACCCCTATCAAACCCAGCAAGAGACAGGTGAAGAAGACCTTCCTTTTCATGCCCCCTCCTTTCCGGTCACGGATAATCACCGCACCAGCGGTACATGGCCATGAGACCCGATCATTGCAAAAGAATCCCTCCAGGGGATCGTATTCATCTTATCATAAGTTCATGAGGAAGGATGATTAAAAGTGTCGGGAACGCGACCTTCAGGGAGAGGTCTCCTTTCCCGAGCAGCTCTTCTCATCGGGGAATTTGACAAATTACCGCTCAACGTTCATCATGGTTCTCATTCCAGGAAGATATCCGTGTGCGGGGAGGTTGTTATGAAATCGATTGCCAAGGCGGTTCTTTTCCTTTTGATGGCATACCTGATGTCCGGCTGCGCATCCGTCAAGCAAGGCATGTTTGACTTCATGATGTCGGCCGAGCGCTCAAGGTCGGACCTCAAGCCGGGGATCGTCCGGATACAGGACCAGTCCATGGCGTATCTGGAGCGACCAGGCAAGGGCGAGACCATCGTGCTCATTCATGGGTTTACGGGAAACAAGGATCATTGGACTCGTTTCGTGCGATACCTCCCCGAAGACTATCGAGTACTCGCCTTTGATATGCCGGGCCATGGAGACAACGAGCAATCGATCGAAAAAACCTATACCGTCGATTATATGGTGTCGACCCTTGATCAGGCGGTGGATGCCCTGGGGATTTCCCGGTTCCATCTTGCAGGCAGTTCCATGGGGGGATGGATTTCCATACTCTATGCTGCCCGATATCCTCAGAAGGTACGATCCCTGTGCCTCATGGACAATGCAGGCCTCATGAATGTATCGCCCCGGCCGAGCGATCTTCAGCTCGAGGTGAGCAAAGGACACAATCCGTTTTTCATTACCTCACGGGAAGACTTTGACGAGCTCTTCGGGTATGCCTTCCACGAGCAGCCTTTCTACCCCTGGCCCATATTCTCCGTGCTCTCCGACAGGGCCATTGCGTCGAACACGTTCTACGAGAAGGTCGGGAATGAATTCCTGACACGGTCCACCGACATCCAACCCCTGCTGCCCGGACTCGAGATGCCCGTATTAGTCATCTGGGGGGATAAGGACAGGATACTCCATGTGTCCACCACGGAGGTGCTGAGTAAATCACTGCCGCGTTCCGAGATCGTCATCATGAAGGATTGCGGCCACATGCCCATGGTGGAGAAACCCCGGGAAACAGCGGAGTATTATGTCAACTTCCTGAGCAGACAAAGGCTCGACCTATGATACTCCCTTCCTTTTCGGATGACCTCTACAGCGAAGAGGTTCTGCCATGAGTTCAGGTTTGTATCCTTTGAACCTCTCCCCGCCAGATATCGGCTCCCTGAAAGGGATCTGCAGAAAACGCTGAGCCCGCGTGCGTCCATCTTCCAAATGCACGTTGACACCGGACACACCCGTTTCTATAGTCGGAAGGGATACCATCGAATAAAGGATGAGTCCGACGGAGTCATGGCCACACTGAGCCTCAAGGAATGGCTGAAACGGGCGGAGGGCGATCGGCGCTTCCGGGAGAATGCGACCTCCATCACGCATATCCCGGCGTCCGAAGGCAGTTTTGCGCCGTACCCGTCCTGGGTCCACCCGCGACTGAAGGCGGTCATGGAAAGTCGCGGCCTCAAGCGGCTCTACTCCCATCAGGCCCGGGCCGTCGAACTGGTCAGGCAGGGCAGGGACGTGGTGCTCGTCACGCCCACGGCCAGCGGCAAGACCCTGTGCTACAACCTGCCCGTGCTCCAGCGTATCCTTGAGGAGCCGGAGACGCGGGCCCTGTACCTTTTCCCCACCAAGGCCCTGGCCAACGACCAGATGCACGAGGTGCACGGCCTCATCGGCGAGCTCAAGGCGGACATCAAGACCTTCACCTATGACGGCGACACGCCGGACGACGCACGGCAGGCCATCCGCAAGCAGGGCCATGTCGTGGTCACCAACCCGGACATGCTGCATACCGGCATCCTGCCGCACCATACCAAGTGGCAGAAGCTCTTCGCCAACCTGAGATACGTCGTGGTGGACGAGCTGCACGTCTATAGAGGGGTGTTCGGCAGCCACCTGACCAACGTGTTCAGACGCCTCAAGAGGGTGTGCCGCTTCTACGGCACGGACCCGGTCTTCATCTGCTGCTCCGCCACGGTGGCCAACCCGGGGGAGCACGCGGAGAACCTCCTGGAGAAGGAGGTGACCCTCATAGACGAAAGCGGGGCCCCGAGGGCGGCAAAGACCTTCATCCTGTACAACCCGCCCATCGTGAACCGGGAGCTCGGCATCCGCCAGTCGGCCCTGACCCCGGCCCGCAAGATCGCGGGCGACCTCATCGGCAACCACATCCAGACCATCGTGTTCACCACGAGCAGGCTCAACGTTGAGGTACTCACCAAGTATCTCAAGGACGGCTTCAAGGAGAAGATCCCGGGCAGGGATCACTTCGTGACCGGCTACCGGGGTGGCTATCTGCCCAACCTCAGGCGCGATATCGAGAAGGGTCTGCGCGAGCGTTCGGTCATGGGCGTGGTGAGCACCAACGCCCTGGAACTGGGTATCGACATCGGCGACCTCGAGGCATGCCTCATGGCCGGCTACCCGGGCTCCATCGCCAGCACCTGGCAGCAGGCGGGCAGGGCGGGCCGCAGGGCCGGCCACAGCCTAGCCATCCTCATCGCCCGGAGCAACCCTATGGACCAGTTCATCGTGGAGAACCCGGAGTACTTCTTCGCCCGCTCGCCGGAGCACTGCCGGGTGAACCCGGACAACCTCCTCATCCTGCTCCACCACATCAAGAGCGCGGCCTTCGAGCTGCCCTTCGAGGAGGGGGAGCGCTTCGGGAAAGAGAATCTCATGGAACTCCTTGCCTATCTCGAGGACAAGGGTGTGCTCCACCGGGTGGACCAGCGCTGGCACTGGGCCGCCGAGAGCTACCCGGCCGACGAGGTGAGCCTGCGGACCATCAACCCGGAGAACGTCGTGGTGGTTGACACCACGGATACGGGCAGCCATAAGGTGATCGCCGAGGTCGACTGGGACAGCGCCTTCACCACGGTCCACGACGACGCCATCTACATGGTGGAGTCCCAGCAGTACCACGTGGACAAGCTGGACCTGGATCGCAAGAAGGCCTACGTGCGCAGGGTGGACGTGGACTACTACACCGACGCCATGACGTATACCAATGTGCGCGTCATCGAGGACTTCGAGAAGAAGACGGGGGGCAGCGTCATCGTGGAGCACGGCGAGGTGCAGGTGGCGCGCAAGGTGGTGGGCTACAAGAAGATCAAGTTCTACACCTCCGAGAACGTGGGCTACGGAGACGTCGACCTGCCCCAGAAGGACATGCACACCACGAGCTACTGGTTCACCATCCCCTGGGACCTCCTGAGTTTCCTGGGCCTCAGGCGCGAGGAGGTCATCGACGGGCTGGCGGGCCTGGCCTACTGCCTCCACCACATCGCGGCCATGCTCGTCATGGCCGACATCAGGGACCTGGACCGGTGTATCGGCGACAAGAGCGGCGAGTGGTTCGTGCGCTACGGAGCCGACCGCAGGGTCATCACCGCCACCCCGGAGGCGCCCATGAACGTCATGGAGAACGCCTTCGACCCCACGGTCTTCATCTTCGACGCCTATCCCGGGGGCATCGGATTCTCCGACCTCCTCTTTGCCCGCCACGAGGAGCTGCTTGCAGCGGCGCGCTCGATCATCGGGTCGTGCCCGTGCGAGCACGGATGCCCCATGTGTGTGGGGCCGGCCCTTGAGGTGGGTCCCTCGGCCAAGTCCGCGGCCCTGCAGATCCTCGGGCTCATGGACAGGCCATGAGCCTGAAGGACCGCCTGGGGCGTCTCACCGGGGAGAGCCGGAAGCCGGCTCGGCCCGATCCCCGGCAGGACACCATCAGCGATCTCCGCAGGAAGATCGATGAGGTGATGAACCGCAGGGACCGCCTGGTGCGGTCCGATCCGGCCTCATCCAGGCGGCCGGGTATGCCCCTGGAAGAGGCGGTTACCGGAGAAGAGGTGGTGACCGATCGCGGCAGGTTCTTCTTTTCCCGCAGCCGGATGGAGGAAACGGACCGCCATGGCCATGCCCTGATCCGGGACCTGGCCCTGATCGACATGGGCGGGGTGGGCATCCTGGCAGGGTCGGATGCCTTTACCGGGTTTTCCCCCGAAGACGCCCTGTTCATGGACACCGAGACCACCGGGCTGGCCGGCGGCACGGGAACCTTTCCCTTCCTCATCGGCCTGGGGTGGTTCGAGAGCGGTACGTTCGTCACCTGCCAGCTCTTCGCCCGGGACTTCCCCGAGGAGGCCCCCATGCTCGCATACCTGCAGGAGCTTGCTGCGGATAGAAAATTCCTGGTGTCCTTCAACGGCAGGGCCTACGACCTGAACCTGCTGACGGCCAGGTTCATCCTCAACCGTCAGCGCGACACGCTCTCGGGCATGCCCCACCTGGACCTGCTCCACCCGGGCAGACGCCTCCTGCGGCACCGCATGGACAATGCCCGGCTGGTGACCATCGAGGCCTGCGTTCTCGGACTCGAGCGCGATGGGGATGTGCCCGGCTGGGAGATTCCCCAACGGTATTTCGAATGGCTGCGTCGACGGGACGGAAGACTCATGGAGGACGTGTTCCGGCACAACCGTTTCGACATCGTGTCCATGGCATCGCTCCTGAAGCATCTGACCGATCTGGTGGGGTGTGGCGCTAACCCGGAAGGGCTGCACCACGGCGACGTGCTGGCGGCGGCCCGGCTCCACCACGAACGGGGGGACCTGCTCTCGGCCCGGAGCCTGTACGAGGGCATACTCCTGTCTCCTGACCGGGAGGTCTCCCTCGCGGCCCGGCGCTCGCTGTCCCTGATCCACAAGAGGGCAGGCGCATGGGAGGAAGCGGCCCTGATCTGGGATGCCATGCTCTCGCAGGATCCGTACGATCCCTTCGCCGCCGAGGAACTCGCCAAGTATCACGAACACCGCAGGCACGACTACGGGCGGGCCGCCATGATCGTGCGGACCGTGCTGGAAGGCTGCTCTTCGCTGAGCGATGAGGAGCGGAACGCCTTCGAACACCGGCTGCACCGGCTCGCCTTCAAGGCCTCGTCCCGGTAGGACGGGACCAGGCCCCCGGCCGGAAACCGTTTGTCGTTCCTGGCCATTGCCTGGAGGTGCAGGGTCATGATAAATAATGATATTTCCAGCATGAAAGAGGCGAGGGCCATATGGAGCACATAGTCAAGAAGATCAAAGATCTGGCACAATACCACAACGAGGTGTCGCCCGAGCTCATCAGGGCCAAGGACATCAAGCTGGGGCTGCGGAACACCGACGGCACCGGCGTCGTGGTGGGCATCACCTCCAAGGGAACCGTGTTCGGATTCAAGCGGCTGCCTGCCGAGGACGGCCGCGGCACCATCGTGCAGCCTGCACCGGGCAAGCTCCTGTACTGCGGGTATGATGCCATCGAGCTCGCCAGGAGGATCCACGGGGAATACCGGTACGGATACGACGAGGTCTGCTACCTCCTGCTGACCGGAGAACTCCCCACCGAAGGCGACCTGAAGAACTTCTCGAGTCTCATCGCCCGGAACAGGGCGTTGAACAAGTCCGAGCGGAGCATCATCATGCAGGAGGCCGAGAACGAGAACCAGATGTTCGCCCTGCATTCGGTCATGTCCCACCTGAGCAGGTGCGACCCCAAGCCCGTGTCCACGGACATCAGGGACGTGACCGAAACCTGCATCCGCCTCCTGGCAAAGGCCCCCACCATCGTGGCCTACAACTACAACGTATCCAGGTATCGCCAGGGATCGAGCCTGCGGATCATCCCGCCCGACCCCGAACTCTCCACGGCCGAGAACTTCCTCTACATGCTCAGGGGCACCAGACCCCACAAGCGGGAGTCCATGCTCTTCGATCTCTCCCTCATGCTGCACGCCGAGCACGGCGGGGGAAACAACTCCACCTTCACGGTGCGCACCGTATCAAGCAGCGGGGCGAACACCTATATGGCCATCTGCTCGGGCATCGCATCGCTCTCCGGCCACCTCCACGGCGGGGCAAACGAGGCGGTCATGCGCATGATGCGGGACATCAAGAAGAACGTAAAGGACTGGGAAGACCACAGGCAGGTGCGGAGGTATCTGGAGAAGATCCTGGACGGCAAGGCCCATGACCGTACCGGCAAGATCTACGGCATCGGTCATGCGGTGTACACCATGAGCGATCCCCGGGCGGAGATACTCCTGGAGAAGGCTGAAGAGCTCGCCACGGAAAAGGAGATCATGGACGAACTGAGCCTCATGAAGCTGGTGGCCGCCATCGGCAGCGAGCTCATCTACGAGCGCAAGGGCCAGGTGGTGGCCCCGAACGTGGACTTCTACTCCGGGTTCGTCTACAAGATGCTCCGCATCCCCATCGACATGTTCACCCCCATCTTCGCCATGGCACGGATCGCGGGGTGGTCTGCGCACCGCATAGAGCAGATCATCCAGGCCCGGCTCATCAGGCCCGCCTACGTGAGCTCGCTGCCGAAGGAGAACGAGTACGTGCCGCTGGATGAGCGGGGTTGAATGAGGGTCCTCGGCGTATGCCCAGGGATCGCTCCCTTCCCCCGATGAAGGCGGATCAGCCCCATGTATGATCCGCTTGCCATACTCCAGGGGCTTATCTTCTTCGGGAGCGGACTGAGCCTCCTCATGGGAGTGTCGGGCATTGTCACCAGGGAGATCGACAGGGTGAACATCCTGTCGTTCCTGCTCCTGACGTGCAACGCCATTATCATGCTGAACGTCGGCCTCAGTGTCGATATGGTGCAGGCACGGTACCCGCTGACATCCTTCCTGTTCCTGACCACGATCTATGCCGTGGGTCCCCTGAACCTGTTCAGCTACCACTCCCTGATGGATCCGGAGCAGGACATACCCTACAAGACCAGGCTCCACATCCTGCCGGCGTCTGTGGTCTTCTGCTCGGAGGTCCTGTTCCAGTTCCAGGGGGACACGTTCAAACGGGATATGATCGCCGGAATCTTCGATGCCCCGATGAGCAGTCCCTTTACCATTATCCTCATGATCGGGGCCGTCCACGTCTTCTGTTACCTCTCCTACCTCTCGCTCATCGAGTTCTCTTTGTGGAACAGCCGGGAGATACGCTCGGAGGTGAGGCTCATGGCCGGGCTCAACATGGTCTCGAAGGTTACGACCATTGGGCTGGCTGCAGGCCTTGTCCTCGGGAGACCTTCCCTGGTGGTGGCCGGGGGGATTCTCCTGACCTTCATCCATGTGGTTATATTCCTGGCCAGTCGCCGCTACCCCCAGTTTTTCCAGCTCCTGAAAAGGGAGATAAAACGGAAGCGCTACGAAAAATCGCTGCTTTCCGGGGTCAATACAGAGGTCATCTATACGCGCCTCATGGAGCTCATGGGGGAAGAGGAGCTCTACAAGGACATGGAGCTCAACCTCAAGACCGTGGCCGACCTGCTCGCCATCACCCCGCACCAGCTCAGCCAGTTCCTGAACGAAAGGATCAACCAGGATTTCCGGAACTTCGTGAACTCCTTCCGGGTTGACGAGGCCAAGCGGCAGCTCGCGGAACACCCGGACAGGGGCATCCTCGAGATCTGCTTCGAGTCCGGATTCAATTCCAAGTCCACCTTCAACACAGTCTTCAAGAAGCAGACGGGCATGACGCCCCGGGAGTTCCGGGTGAACCGGCGGCAGGATTCCTAGAAGAGAAGACGACGGATACGGTACCGAGTGACCTTCCCGAACGGCGACCTGTGTCCCGCCCACCCGGGTCCAAGGATCCCATTGACGCGGTACCCCCCGAATTGGTACGGGGTGCCATGACTCCCACACCACGATCCACGCGCATGCCCCGGGAGCTCAGGCTGTTCATCGCCGCCTCGCTGGCCATGGGCATGGCGTACAGCATCATCGATGCAACCTTCAACAACTTCCTCAACGACCGTTTCGCCCTGAGCGGCCTCGAGAGGTCCTTCCTGGAGTTTCCCCGGGAGCTCCCGGGCCTGCTCGTGGTTTTCGCCTCGGCGCTGCTCTGGTTTCTCTGCAGCCGCAGGCTCGCCGTTGTGGCCATGCTGCTGGGTGCCGCAGGATCGGTGCTCATCGGTTTCGCCTCACCCACGTACACCGCCATGGTGTTCTGGCTGTTCATCTACAGCCTGGGACAGCATATCTTCCTGCCCCTGGCCTCCACTATCGGCATGGAGCTTGCCCGGGAAGGCAGGACCGGCCGACGCCTCGGCCAGCTGAACGCCTTGCGGAACCTGGCCGCCATTCTCGGGAGCTTTGTCGTGTTCTTCGGGTTCAAGCACCTCGGGCTGACGTTCCACCACACCTTCGTCATGGCTGCAATGGCCTTTGTCACGGCAGCCCTTCTCCTGTTCGCCATGAAGCCGGAGCAGACACAGCCCCCCGCGCTCCACCTGAAGCTCCACCGGGAATACCGCCTGTTTTATGCCCTGTCGGTTCTCTACGGATCGCGCAAACAGCTGTTCATCACTTTTGCACCGTGGGTGCTGGTCACCGTGTTCCATCAGCCGACGCAGACCATCGCCACCCTCCTGACGCTGGGCGGGGTGATCGGCATCGTGTTTCAACCTCTCCTGGGATGGGCCACCGACCACCTGGGCGAGCGCATCGTCCTCGCATCCGAGGCGGTGCTCCTGGTCTTCGTATGTACAGGCTATGGATTCGCCGGATACTGGTTCTCCGAGCATACCGCCTTTCTCATCGCGTGCGGGTGTTTCCTCCTGGACCAGATGCTCATGTCGGTGAACATGGCCCGCGCCATGTACATGAAAAAGATCGCGCGTGATGCCTCGCATGTCCAGCCGGCGCTGACCATGTCGGTGAGTATCGATCACATCTTCTCCATTACGGTCGCCCTGATCGGCGGTGCGATCTGGAACCGCTTCGGCTTCCAGTACGTGTTTCTGCTCGGCGCATGCATCGCCCTGGGGAATCTTGCGGCCGCACTGCAGATCCGGTTCCCGCACAAGCTCGATTCCTCTCCCTTGTCGAACTGAAGGAGATCCTCGAAATCCTGGTCCGGGTATATGATACGGGCCCCCTTTTATGTCCCGAATCATAATTCCGGGCGACAGGGACATGGAATCGATCATTCATGTCATCATACAATAATTGAATTCTGTTCATTTTATAGTATAAAGAGTGGAGGCCGCCATGGGTACCGACGGAACTTGTGCAACCATCTTCATCAGGTCGACCTGCGAGGAGGTGTTCGACCTCATCATCGATACCTCCCGCCACCCGGAGTACGTGAAGGGGTATGTGGACCAGGTGAGCGGGCCCCGGATATTGAAGAAGGGCACGGAATTCATCTGGAGGGTTGACCTGTACGGGACGGTCTTCAGGGTGTACAGCTTTGTGAGCACCCTGGAGTATCCGAGGTTATACCAGGAAAGGATGCATGTGCCGGGCCTTTTCAGGGTCACGCTGACCGATGTCCTTGAAAAGGCGGAAGGTGGCGTGCGCTTCACGAGCACGTGGAGGTATGCGCCCGTTTCCTGGAGCGCATCCGGGCTCCTCGCCCAGAGGCTGATGAACGGCCTGAGCACCTTCAGGGAGGGCGCCCTGGAGACCATTGACGGCATGAAGAGACTCCTGGAACGGAGTGCATAGGAGTCCCTGTTCTGCGGTGTGTACCATCACTGTACATGCTGCTTGATTCTGGAGAGAGTGAGGAAGGGGGCGTACTGATGACGAGGATCGACTCTGATTTTTACAGCATGGGATTGAGGTGCTCGGCCTGGCTCTACCTGCCCGACGGGGTTGCAAGGCCGCCCGTGGTGGTCATGGCCCACGGATTCGCAGGCCAGAAGGACTTCGGCCTTGAACCTTATGCCGAGCATTTTGCGGACCGTGGGATGGCAGTCCTTCTCTTCGACTACCGCAACTTCGGCGGCAGCCAGGGGGAGCCCAGGAACCTCGTGAATCCCTGGAGGCATCTCGCTGACTGGAAAGCGGCCATATCGCACACCCGCTACCTTCCCGAGGTGGACGGTTCCCGGCTTGCCCTGTGGGGAACCTCCTTTTCGGGCGGGCACGTGGTGGTGACCGCCGCGCAGGTCCCGGGCATCAGGGCCGTGGTGGCCCAGGTACCTTTCGTAGACGGAGTAGCGACCACCATGCAGTTCTCCATCCCGTACCAGATCGAGGGACTCTACCATGGGATCAAGGACCTGTTTCGCTTGGCCGCAGGAAAGAGCCCCCACACGGTGCCGGCCGTAGCGGAGCCCGGTACCTTTGCATGCATGAACACCCCGGATGCCATGGAGGGCTACTATACCCTCGTGCCGGCTGACTCCCCCATGAAGAACGAGGTCCCGGCCAGGATCTGCCTGATGGTGTCCGCCTACAGGCCTGTCTGGTTTGCGCGCAGGGTAGGCTGCCCGGTGCTTCTCATGTACGCGAAGAATGATTCCCTCATCCCGCCCGAGGCTGTGGAACGCATGGGCGCAAGGATCCCCCGGGCCGAGGTAGTGGGCCTGCCCGTGGGGCACTTCGACGTATACACCGGGGATCTTTTCAGGGAAGTGGTGGAGAGGCAGGCCGGATTTCTGGCTATGCACCTGTCGTAATGCTCAGATAGTGTGATGAATTCGAATCCGTGGTCCCATGCAGCGGGTTGTGAATAATCTCTGTATTCTCACAGGAGGTGTGAGTGGAACATTTCAGGATGTACATCGGGGGTGAGTTCGTCGATTCCATAAGCGGCAGGACCAGGGAGGCCATCGATCCGGGAACGGGACTGCCCTTCGCCACCTATGCCTACGGGGGGGTCTCCGATGCCGAGGCGGCCATCGATGTGGCGCGGAAAACCTTCGACTCGGGCGTCTGGAGCTCGCTGGCCCAGGATGAGCGCTCCCGGGTCATCATGGACTTCTCGGACAGGCTGACCAAGTACATCGTCAGGCTGGCCAGCTATGAATCCATGGACTCGGGCGGCATCATCAACCGGACCGGTGCCGAGGTCGTCGGCGCATCCATGACCGCGCGGAATTTGGCCTGGCATGCGGCCCGCAGGTTCAAGTGGCACGAGGAGGTCCGCGAGCCGGCATCGCTGGCAAGCCCCGGCAGGAACTACATCCGCAGGGAACCCGTCGGTGTGTGCGTGGGCATCATCCCCTGGAACTTCCCCTTCGGCATGGCCATGTGGAAGATCCTCCATGCCGTGACCATGGGTAACTCCATCGTCCTCAAGCCGGCCTCCGACACCACGCTGAGCGCACTCATTCTGGGCGAGGTCCTCTCCGAGAGCGCCATCCCCAGGGGGGTGGTGAACATCATCACCGGTCCGGGCGGCGAGATCGGCGGGACCCTGTGCCTGAGCCCCAAGGTCGACAAGATCGCGTTCACGGGCAGCACCGAGGTGGGCTCTCAGATCATGAAGATGGGCGCCGAGACCATCAAGAAGGTCACCCTGGAACTGGGCGGGAAATCCGCCAACATCATCTGTGAGGATGCAAAGATGGATCTGGCCGTGGACGGGGGCCTGTTCGGCACGTTCTTCCACACCGGGCAGATCTGCGAGTCCGGCACGAGGATCCTCGTGCAGCGGAAGATCTACGACGAGTACATTCAGCGCTTCATCGACAAGGCCTCCCGGATCAAGATAGGCTACCAGCTTGACCCTGCCACCCAGATGGGGCCCATGGTGAGCGAGACCCAGCGTGCCACCACGGAAAAGTACGTCCGTATCGGCCTCGACGAGGGTGCGCGGCTCGCCTACGGCGGGAAAAGGCCGGAGGGAGACCTGTTCGCCATGGGCTACTACTACATGCCCACGGTCTTCGTGGATGTGGACAACTCCATGAGGATCGCCCAGGAGGAGATCTTCGGCCCGGTGGTGTGCATCATGCCCTTTGATGACGACGACGAGGCCGTTGCAAAGGCCAATGACTCCATCTACGGCCTGGCGGGCGGGGTGTTCTCCAACGACATCGGCCGTGCCGAGCGGATCGCTGCGAAGGTGAAGACCGGCACCATGTGGATCAACGACTACCATGCCTTTGCCGACCTCATGCCCTTCGGCGGGTACAAGCAGTCGGGTGTCGGCAGGGAGCTCGGAGAATACGGGCTGTCCGAGTACACCCAGATCAAGCGGGTCCATGTCTGTCCCCACACGGACGGGACCCAGAAATACACCTTCCCCATCATGTTCGATTATCCCCAGCCTGCGAAAGCCTTCCTCTTCGAGGGACCCACCAGGATCGTGGCCGGGCCGGACAGCATCATAGCGCTCCAGTTCGAGGTCAGCAGACTCAACTGCAGCCGTGCCGTGGTCATCACGGACAGGGGCATCAGAGACGCCGGGCTCCTCGACAAGGTGGTCAAGGCCCTGGGCACCCTGTGCGCCGGCGTGTTCGACGGGGTGGTGGAGGACTCGGGGTACACGGTGGTGGACAAGGCCGTTGACTATTGCCGGGGTGTGGGCGCCGACATCCTCGTGAGTCTTGGCGGCGGGAGCTCCATGGACACGGCCAAGGCCGTGGCACTGACGCTGACCAACGGCGGCAGGGCCATCGACAACATCACGCTCTACAAGCTCTGCGACCCGGTGATGCCGCACATCGCCATCCCCACCACGGCCGGCACGGGCAGCGAGGTGAGCAACATCGCGGTGATCAAGAACGAGGAGATCGGTCGGAAGTTCAACATCGCCGAATTCGTCATCGCACCCAATGTGGCCATCCTCGATCCGCACATGACGATCAGCCTGCCCAGGATGCTCACCGCAGCCACGGGCATGGATGCCCTGACCCATGCCGTCGACGGGATGTGCTCCATCATGCGCAACACCGTCTGCACGGGCCACGGGCTCAACGCCATCCGCCTCATTGCACAGTACCTGCCGAAGGTGGTGGAGAACCCCGGCGACGTGGACGCGCGGATGCAGATGCAGATCGCCGCTGCCATGGCAGGCTGGGCCTTCTCCATCCCCTCGACCATCCTCACGCACTCGCTTGCCCACTGCATCGGCGCCAAGTACAAGATCCACCACGGAACGCTCTGCGGGCTCTTCCTGCCGCACGTCATGAGGTTCAACCAGGAACTCTGTTCAGAAGAGCTCACCATGGTGGCCGAGGCCATGGGCGTCAACGTGAGTGGCATGTCCGGGGTTCAGGCGGCAGGCGCGGCTGCGGATGCCGTGGAAGACCTCATGAAGAGGATCGGCATGCCGTTGAGGCTGCGCGACCTGGGCATCGCTGAGGCAGATATCCCAATGATCGCGCTGGATGCCATGACCGAGATCCCCACCCTTGCCAACCCCCGGAAGTGCACGGTGGAGCTCATCGACAGCGTGATCAGGCAGGCATTCTGAGAGGAAGACGATTCTCTATCCGGACGATGGATGATTATCGAGGGGGCATGGTCCATGGCGGACCCGGTTGCCTCCACCGGGTCCGCCCCTTGCAGGACAGCTCAGTTCATGAGGTCATTCATTCCCGGGGCGAAATGGAGTAGAATGGTTTAAGGCGGTTCATGTTCATGAAATGGAGGTGAGCCTCATGAAGGCGAATGTCATTGTCATCAATCCTCAGGACAATGTGGCCGTGGCCCTGGAGGATATCCCGGAGGGGACCGAGGTGAGGCCCCCTGCCGGTGATACCTTTACGGCCCTGGAGAAGATCTCCTACAGCCACAAGGTGGCCTTGGTGGACATTCATGCGGGCCAGACCATACTCAAGTACGGCGAATCCATCGGGATCGCGTCTGCGGATATCCGGCGGGGCTCCTGGATACACACCCACAACCTTGCCGCAGGGGAGGACTGGCCATGACGCAGACGACGTTCAGGGGGTATGTCCGTCCCGACGGGTCGGCGGGTGTGAGAAATTATGTGGTGGTCATCCCCACCGTGGCTTGTGCGAACGGGACGGCCGGCCTCATCGAAAAGGGTGTGCCGGGGGTGGTGGCGCTGCGGCACGGCCACGGGTGCGGTCGTGCCCTGGAGATCGGCATGCACCAGGCGGCGCTGGCAGGTCTCGGCAGGAATCCGAACGTGGCCGGTGCGGTGGTCATAGGTCTCGGATGCGAGACGGTGAATGCACAGGTGGTCACTGCGGAGATCGCCGGGACAGGCAAGCCGGTGGAGTGCCTCATGATCCAGAACGAGGGCGGATCGCGGAGGACCGCGGAAAAGGGCATGGCCGTTGCACAAAGGATGCTTCAGGACGCCTCCCGGATGAGCCGTTCGGAGTGTCCGGTCTCTCAGATCGTGCTTGGTCTGGAATGCGGAGGGTCGGATGCCTTCTCGGGGGTGACGGCCAATCCGGCAGTGGGGCTGGTTTCCGACTGGCTCGTGGACGAAGGCGGAACCGT
>ERZ795048.457-NODE-457-length-43291-cov-8.765427_pt1 | contig 43291 bp, 45 predicted proteins | sample MGYA00375132_ERZ795048 | MGnify/ENA primary metagenome ERZ795048 (study PRJEB30177, sample SAMN05720225) | activated sludge metagenome | isolation source: Anaerobic digester | place: Hong Kong | collected 2014-12-17 ...
CCCTCTCTGACACAGAAAGTTCCCTCTCTGACACAGAAAGTTCCCTCTCTGACACGGAAAGTTCCCTCTCTGACAGAGAAAATTGCTTCTCTGATACCGAAAATTCCCCCGCTGACACAGAAAATTGCTTCTCTAACAGGGAAAGTTCTCCCTCCAATAGGGAAAGCCGGCACCCTGAGGCCTTGCCCTTAACTCACCGTATGAGACCCCGGTCTTTGCTGGCTCAAAACCGGGGTGACAGGAAAGAATAGAGCCCCGGGCGGCCCCTTTCAGGTCCGGTCCCCGAGTGGTCTGAACGTAGTGAAGACTGTATCGAGGGGCACGGCCCTCCCCCTCCTGCACGAAAAAAATAAAAAAATTCCGGCCCAGAAAAATGAACCGGAATCTCTTCAAAATAAAAACTGATATATTCTCCTTAAGATTTCCGCGCCCCAGTAACGAATGCACGGGAATGGCAGGAAATCAATTATTCGACGTACATCGCATCAATGAGATCCCTGTACTTCTCCTGAACAACCTTTCTCTTTATTTTCATTGTAGGTGTAATCTCTCCTGTCTCCTGTGAAAACTCCTGCGGGAGAAGGGTGAACCTTTTTATCTTTTCAACCTGCCCGAGATCTGCCTGGCGTTCCTCTATAATTTTCCAGAACATGTCGATGACCTGCTGGTTTTTTATCAGTTCCTCCCTGGTGCTGAAGGCAATTCCGTTTTTAACGGCCCAGTCCTCAAGGTTCTCAAAAGAGGGGACTATAAGCGCTGAAACATACTTTCTTCCGTCTCCCACTACAGCGATATATTCAATCATATGGTCTTCAGCCATGATGAGCTCAATCATCTGGGGCGCTATATTCTTACCGCCTGAAGTTACTATGAGGTCTTTCAGCCTGTCTGTTATATAGAGATAACCGTCCTCGTCAAAGCGGCCGATATCGCCTGTGCGGAACCATCCGTCATCCGTAAAGGCCTCTTTTGTCTTATCAGGTTTCTTATAGTATTCTTTGAAGATATTCGGCCCCTTTGCCTGGATCTCTCCTGTCTCGGGATCTATCCTTATATCCACAAGGGGATTTGCCGGGCCGATACTGCCGAATTTAAAACAGTGCGGGCCGTTCATGGAGATAACAGGCGAAGTTTCGGTGAGGCCATAACCTGAAAGAACGAGCACACCGCAGTAAAAGAAAAACCTTTCAATCTCCGCGTTAAGAGCCGCACCTCCATAGTTAACGTGATGCAGGTTCGTTCCGAAAAGGGCTTTTATTTTACCAAGAACAAGTTTGCCCGCAATTCTGCGTTTAAGGGCAAGTAAAGGCCCCGGCTGTTTGCCGGCAAGCACCATCTCTCCATGCTTTTTCCCTATACCTGTTGACCAGTGAAATATCTTCTGTTTGAGAGGAGATGCGTCCTTGATCTTTGTATAAAGAGTTGAATATATCTTTTCAAATATTCTCGGTGCACCGTTCATTACAGTGGGATTTGCTTCTACCAGATATTCGAGTATCTCGTTATGGTCCTCGCAGTACCAGATCTGCATTCCCATAGAGAAAATTCCGAAATCCCAGGATCTCTGAAGAACATGAGTAAGAGGCAGCATACACAGATCGGAATCGTTATCGGTAAAGCACCCTTCAACATACCTTCCCACACCCCAGGAATTCTGCATAAGGGATTTATGGGTATGCACAGCACCTTTGGGTTCCCCTGTTGTACCTGAGGTGTAAATAATAGTACAGGTGTCATCGTAATGGGCCCTGCCCATTATCTCTTCAATCTCCGCTTTCTTCCCGGCCTTTCTACCCTCTTCCAGGAAGTCATCCCACATTACGACGCGTTTATCATCATGGATTTTTGTTCCGCGGTGGAAAACCACAATTTTTTCAAGAGACGGGCATTTATCCAGAAGCGGATAAGACCTGTCATAATGCATCTGCCGCCCGACGAACATGACTTTTATCTCTGCATCATTAACGAGGTATTCAACCTCTTTCTCCGTGTTTGTCGCGTAGATCGGAACCGGGACGCATCTTATAAGCTGGGAACCCAGGTCAGAGAGGTGCCATTCAGCCCTGTTGGGTGAAAAGATACCTGTTCTGTCCTCCTCCTTCAATCCGTCTTTAAGAAGAGCCCCGGCAACTGCAAACATAATCTCAGATACCTGGTTCCATGTGAAAGCCTCCCAGTTGCCGTAGGGTTTGTGATGCAGCTGCTCCCTGTCTCCGTACTTTTTTGCCAGGTTGACAACCATGACAGCTGTCTGCTTCCATTCATCCAGGTGCTTCTGGAAATCCTTTCCCAGGATTTCCCTGTCCTGCCTGTATTTTTCGGTAAGATTTGCGCGTGGACCCAGAGCCTTCAGTGTATTATAAGCCATATACTCCCTCCTTATTTGTATAAGAGTTTATGCCGTATGATTTACTCCATACGGTTAAGCTTCATCCACCTGTCCGTTTCAATCCCTGAAGTTGTTTAGCCAGAATATTAACCAGAAACTTTTTTTAGATTAATATTTTATGTCTGTTTTTTATCTCTTTATTTTATGTATAAAAAGGATACAGATATAAAAATTTCTCAAGTCTTTTCCGTACAACAAAGTCAAAAAAACAAAAAAAACGCCAGCCCTGACACTTTATCATAATACATTTATTATTGCTGTCAGGAATTGAAGTTGACAGATCAGATATTTAGGAAAATATGTAAATGATTAACATATACGGTCCGGCCGTATCATAAATCATTTCAATCCTGTAATTATCAGAGGAGACTTAATAATGGCTATTGTAAAAAGCACCGGTGACATATCAAGCAACGTAATAGGCGAAAATTCATATTTCACAGGTTCATTCAATATAAACGGCTCTCTGAGAATAGACGGCCGTTTCGAAGGGAAATCCCTTAAAGCTGATCAGCTCTATATAGGCTCAGACGGAAAAGTTAAAACAAACATTGACGCTGTTTCAGTAATAGTTGAGGGGCTTATAATGGGTAACATCAATGCCACCAGCAGAGTTCTCCTTATGCCAACAGCAAAGGTTTACGGCGACATAAGGACCCCGGAGCTCATTATACAGAACGGAGTTCTTCTGGAAGGGAGATGCACTATCGCAAATGATCTGCGCACATCCGCAGGGGATGTAATAAAGTCTGAATACGAAAAAAACCGCATTACAGCTGAAGAAATTTTCAAAAGCTCTGAACGTAAAGGCAAAAAAGAGAATTAACCTAATTTCTGATAAGAAGAGAGACTGATTTAACGAGGTTACGGATTAACTCATCATGAGTGTTTCCGGACACCTCTGCAAAATCGGCTTTCACAATCCGATCCCCTTCCATAATCTTTACCATTACCTTAATCTCTGCCGGGCCTGTTTCAGTAGTAAAGCCGCTCTCCCCTCCCATGCTTATAGTCTCCTTACCCTGCTTATAGCTGTATATGACAATAAACAAGACATAGCTGCTACCGGGATCCCTGTTTATGTCAAGCTGCAGGTTTTTCAGATTAAGCGGTTCCGCATTAACATGTGGAGCAACTGAGACTTTCAGTTCCCTGAAAGCGGGCTTTTTATTTTCACAGGAAAGCGTGCAGAATAAAACCGTTAATACTGCCAGCACAACCCTGAAACTTTTCTTCGCAGGCATTCTTTACTCCTGATTAATCAAACTCCGGATATCCGGGCCTCCATCCGTCTTCCGCCCGGAATCATATCACGGTAAAAACAAAAAACTGTAAAAGGACTGAATTAAAACAGTTAAACATACTTTAATATCAGGTCAATTACAGAAAATAATAATTGCCATAAATGCCTGCTGCTGTCTAATTTTTTATAACTTCCAGGGATAAATTTCTCGATAATAATAACAGCAACTATTCAGGGGTGGAACAGGTCTATGAACAACGAAATTCTTATGATAAAATCTATATTTCTTTTCTTCTCTTTCTGGGGAATTACGGTTCTGCTCCTCTGGTTCAGGCCCAGAATTGAACTTTTCTGGAAGCTCATTACCTCTGTAATATTCGCTTTTTATATATGGTTTTTCTTCAGTGAGCTTAAGACAGGCTTCCTCACATTTAAATCAGGCTGGTACATAGCCTTTGTCGATTTTTTCAAGGAGATACTTATAATTGTTTTTGCCGGGCTCTTCCTCATCTGGCCAATCTCTCTTATAATAATCTTCTATAAATCAAACGACATGGGGGCGGAAAGACTGCTGAAATTTCTCTGTCTCCTTACCCTTGTATTATGGATACTGTTTATTATATATTTCTTTTTCAGTGAAGGTATTATCAGGTTTTTCTATGACAGCCTGAAACAGATGATTCCTTATGCGGGCTGATTTATACAGGATTCTGGCTCCCCTCCTGCTGATATTTCTTCTCCCTGTTCAGGGATATTCCGGCCCGCCGGTTCAGTCAACCCTCTTATACAGGGAAGGGGCCGAACTCTTTAAAAAAGGAGACATCGAATCAGCGGAACTGAAATTTATTGAATCTGTAAAACTGAGCCCTTCATACTCCCTTGCATACTACGGCCTTGGAAGGGTTTATCTTTTTAAAGAGGATAAAATCGATGACGCAATAACACATCTCAGAAAATCGGTTGAACTCGACGCAGGTCTTGCCAGAGGGTACTTCTACCTGGGCCTGGCAGAACTGCTTGCTGAAAAGCATATTGAGGCGCTCCACTCCTTTGAAAACGCTTACAGCAGGGACAGCAGATTTATTGAATCCCTTTACAACATCGCTGTAATCCACGAACACCTGGGGAACAGCTTCAAGGCCTTTGTATATTTCCGCCGGTATATTAACGAAACAGAGAAATAGCACTCCTGTCATCGCGAGGAGCAAAAGCGACGTGGCGATCTGTTTCTGAAAGGGAACTTATACTTTTTCAATCAAACCATAACTGACAGAACCGGATGGCCACACTCCTGCGGTCGTTTGCTATTATACCTTTGACAATAGTCATCATATATTAAAAAGACTTTCCGCCTTTTTCTTCCCGGTCACTCTCTCGTAATCATCATAATCAATAAATATCAGATCAGGGAGTTTTTTCCTCGTCCTCCCCACAATCTCGGTTTTACCTCCGCGTGCGTCCTTTGATGTGACATACTTAAATTCCCTGCCGCATCCGGGGCATTTTTTCAGATCCTTCAGCTCTATCCCTATCTGCTTGCACCCCGGGCAGTGCCCGAATTTATCCTCAACCATAATAATATGATTCTGCACATCCTCAACAGTGATCTCCTTCCATACCCTCATGTAATCCATGTTCAACCCCTCCGGTAAAATTCTTAATCCTTTCATTGGGATTCCTTGAAAGGTACTCCTCAAGAGTCTCCACCATAAATTCAATTCTGTCAAGATTTCTTATTTTTTTCATTAATTCGTGTGAAAAGGTAAAATTCTTCATGTAATAGAAGGAGAACCTGTGCCCCCTGCTTTTATGCAGGTTATCAGGGAGCGTCTCTTCAATTCCGCTCATCACCTCTGTATAAGGCTTAAGAAGGTCAACCTCCAGTGAGTACCACCCTTTTTCCACGAGACTCCTTGAAAGAGAAAAAATCCAGGGGGACGCGACTCCTCCCCTTCCGATCATCACCGCATCACAGCCTGAAGTTTCAAGGCATCTCCCCGCGTCCTCCGGAGTGAGGATGTCCCCGTTTCCAGCCACAGGGATAGAAAGGCTCTCTTTCAGCATTTTCACAAGACTCCAGTCCGCGTTTCTCCGGAAAGAAAGTTTTCCGTGCCTGGGGTGCAGTGTTATATAATCAACCCCCTCCCCCTCGAGCATCCCGGCAAATTCAAGGAGATACTTCTCATCGCTCTCCTCAAATCCGCTCCTCATCTTCACTGACAGCGAACAGCTGCATGCAGACCTGCACCTTTTTACTAATTCAGAGGCGGCTTTAATGTCGGATAGAATCCGCGAGCCCTGAAACTTCCGTATAATATCAGGAGCCGAGCATCCCATATTTATATCTATCCCTGAACATCCACTCTCCTGAAGGATCACACAGGCATCAGCCATGATCCCGGGATCACCGCCAAGGAGCTGATAAACAAAGGGCTCATCATTATCATTTTTAGTCATCAGGGGTACATTATGCATGGCCCCCACCCTCACTGCTGCAGCAGAGAGCATTTCCGAATAGAGTACGGTCTCAGGGTCAAAGGAGCGCACGCATTTTCTGAATGGCGGGGTCGTAATTTCAGCCATGGGGGCAAGAAGGAACTTATGCTTTTTCAGATCAATCATAAGACAAAGGCATTACCGGGAGATAAAAGTGTCAAATTAAAAAATAAAAACCAATCAGAGGGGGAAAGCCCTGCTTGCCTGTTTTCATCCGGGATGTTATCTTTACATTGACATTTCTCACTATATGTAATGAAAAAATTTTTACTAAAGGGTAATTAAAAAACCGGAAAAAGGATTATTAAAAATTATGAGATATACCTTCGAAAGCAGATACATCATCAATACGACGCCTGAAATTTTATGGGAAATCATGACTGATGTTGAATCCTGGCCCGAAAAATTAAAATATTTCAGAAAAGTAAGTATAGTCGGCATAGAAAAGAACCTTAAAATCGGCACATTGATTCATTGCAGGGTCAGGGGGATCATCCCCTATACTTTTAACTTTCAGACTGAAATTATTAAAATAAACCAGTGCAGGGAACTGGAAGTTAAAAGCAGCGGTGACCTGAACGGCAAAGGCAGGTGGACAATTAACAGAGATGAAAACCGGACAGTCTCAACATTCTCATGGGATGTCACAACTGAAAACTTTTTTCTAAAAACGATAGAAACTTTACCTTTCGGCAGAAAACTTCTGAGTTTCAGCCATAACTTTATTATGAATAGCGGCTACAGATCACTTGTCCGGCTTCTTGCCAAGGACATAGGCACGCAGCCCTGATAATGTTTTATACGGGATTCTCCATCCTCCCCATCTTACAATGAAATCGGGGACCCGTCCTCCCGGGCCTCCGGATACTGAAAACCTTACTTCGGTGACCCCTTTATTTTCATTCAATTCCACACTCCCTGTCATTTTATAAATACGAACGTAATCACTCCTCTTTTTTATATATTTTTCAGCCTCACCTTCAGGAAGAGCCTTCATCCTGACAAGTAATCTGGAGTCAGATTCGCGTACCATCTTTACCCTGATTATCGAATCCCTTTTTGATACAGGCCAGGGCGGTTTTGTTATATAATATGCTATAAACTCATTCTCAGAAATTTTTTCCACAAGTTCAGAATGGATACAGTCAGCCATCCAGTATTTATTATTTTTAACATCACCGGCAATTTTGAAAATATTTAAAGCTGTTTCATCGATTGTTGTAATACCGAGAAACCGATGCTCCCCTTCACCATCAGACTGATAAACAGTGATCCCCTCAGTTTTTTTTGACATAACCCAATTGCTCCGGGGATATAGATCAACCCGGACAGACAATATTATAAGCAAAACAGTTATTATAAATCTCAAACAAACCTCTCTTGAAATCTGAACTAAATGCCGGGAGCCCTCAGCCTGTTTTATCGGAAATATGTCTTATTAGCTGAATATTTCATATCCATCTGAATTAAAAAAACAGCACCTGTACTCCCATCTCCTTTATCAGCACCAGCCCTTTCCCGCCCCTATAAGCAGGGTTTGACTCATATATACCGCTCATAATCCTGCACATTATTAAAACAGTGTAAAATAATCAAATAGAAACTGAAAACCGATTATATAATTGACAGATTGAAATAACAATCAAAATTATGACTGTTAAACAAATCTAATTACCGGATTTGACCATATATGCAGGATTCAGACAATTCCCCCTTAAACAGCTGTTTACCGGCAAACCCGGCAGTAAAAGTATTTGCGATTTTTAAGCAGCAGATTAAAATATGCTTATTTAAGGCAGACTTGCCTGATAATATATCATTCTAAAAAAAACAGGAAGGAGAGTATCTATGAAAAAATTACTGGCGGTTCTCTTTTCTTTCATGCTTCTTTTTGCACTTGCATGCGGAAAAGAGTCTGATGTAGTAAAGAAAGGTGAAACCATAAAAATCGGTTTCCTTGGACCAATGACTGGTGATGCGGGCAATTACGGCAAGCTGATGAGCCAGGCTGTTAAAATTGCTGTTGAAGAATTCAACGCTGCAGGCGGCGCTGAAGGTTTCAATGCGGAAGTAATAGTGGAAGACACTGAAGGTAAAGTGGAAAAAGCCAACCCGGCGATTGAAAAACTCGCAGGCGTTGACAAGGTTTTCGGTATTGTAGGATCAGTTTTCAGCTCTGTATCTCTTGCAGTTGCTCCAAAAGCTGAAGCAGCAAAAATTGTTATGGTTTCTCCATCATCTACACATAAAGACCTCCCCGGAAAAGGGAAATTCATCTTCAGGGATGTTATGAGCGACGCGCTTCAGGCAGTTGTTTTCGGCAAATACCTTGCCAATATTGAAAAAGTAAAAACTGTTGCAATCCTTTATATAAAAAATGATTACAGCCAGGGCCTCGCAATGGACTTCAAAGAGCAGTTCGAAAAAGAGGGTGGAAAAGTTGTTGCTATTGAAACAGCTCTCCAGGGTGACAAGGATTTTAAAACACAGCTTACAAAAATTAAAGGCACAAGCCCTGAAGCTCTCTATGTACCGAACTATGTTGCTGAAATAGCACAAATTCTTGAGCAGGCCAAACAGCTTGGCATCAAAACAAAATTCTACAGTGCTGACGGATTCTCAAATCCGCAGATTATTGAGCTTGCAGGAGAGCTTGCAAACGGTGTTATTTACACACAGGCAGCTGAACAGCCCACAAGCCAGAAAAGAAAAGATTTCGAAGCGAAGTACCAGGCTAAATGGGGAGAAAAACCGGATGCTTTCAGCCTTAACGCTTATGACGGCGCATGGATTATGCTCAACGCAATTAAAGCTACAGCAGGCAAAGGCGCAAACGGTAACCTGAAAGTTGATAGAGACAAGATAAGAGACTATGTAGCAAAAACAAAAGATTTCGATGGCGCATCAGGAAAAGTCACCTTTACTGCTGACGGAGACCTGGTTGCTAATATCGGTATCTACACTGCTGAAAATTTAAAATTCAAACAGCTTAAAATGTTCAAGCTTGACGGCGAAAAACTCGTAGAACTTAAGTAGTATAGCGACAGAAACAGGCTGGAAGTTGACTTCAGCCTGTTTCTGTATAAGTATTTTTTAAGGAAATAAACCTGATGAATCTTTTCAACATACCACACAATGAACTCCTTCAGCACCTGATAAACGGGCTTACACTGGGGGCAATATATTCCCTGATAGCACTCGGTTACACGATGGTTTACGGTATACTGAAGTTTATCAACTTCGCACACGGCGAAATACTGATGCTCGGCGCATATGCCGGTTATTATATATATTATTTTATCTGTGACCCTACCCAGGGAGGCGTTTTCGTAATATTCGCGTTCATCATTTCAATTCTTACTGCAATGGTCTGCAGTGCTTCTCTCGGGGTTATCGTTGAACGGGTGGCATACAGGCCGCTTAGGAAAGCTCCAAGGCTGGCCCCGCTGCTTAGCGCCATAGGCGTTTCCATCGTATTGATGAATCTGGCTGCCCTGTTCTTCGGCACAAAATCAAAAAAGTTCGATTTCCCTTTTGATAATTCAACACTTCAGGCCGGCGGCACAAGCATTACACCAAACCAGATCATGATTCTCGCTGTGGGCCTTATAATGATGGCAGCCCTCAAACTCTTTGTTGACCGGACCAGGCTGGGAAAAGCAATGAGAGCAACAAGCCAGAACCAGTCCGTTGCCGCCCTTATGGGTATAAATGTCGATTTTATAATATCACTGACTTTCGCAATAGGTTCAGCATTGGCGGCAGTAGCCGGTGTGTTAATGGCACTGGAATTCAAACTTTACCCGACAATGGGCCAGATGGCAGGTCTTAAGGCTTTCATAGCCGCTGTTGTGGGAGGTATAGGAAATATAAGCGGTGCAATGCTTGGCGGTATTATTCTGGGACTGCTTGAAACTTTCGGAGTTGTAATAATCGGCATTCCCCAGGGCTTGAAGGATACTATAGCCTTCAGCGCCCTTATAATTATTCTCCTTGTTAAACCGAGCGGGCTTCTCATTAAAAACATCAGGGAGAAGGTATAATTATGCTGAATTTTATTTTACTGATTTTTATATATATGGGAATCTATGCTATTTCCGCCCTGGGCCAGAACCTTATTGTGGGATACACCGGACTCCTTTCTCTCTGCCAGGCCGCTTTCCTGGGAATCGGAGCCTATGCCACAGCTGTCATGATGACAGCTTTTAACATGGGTTTCTGGGAGGCAATGCTTATATCCGGTTTAATCACAGCCATATGCGGGATGTTTATCGGGATACCGACCCTGAGACTTAAAGGTGATTACCTGGCAATTGCCACACTGGGCTTCGGTGAAATTGTAAAAAATATCATAGTAAACTGGGACAGCGTGACAAAAGGCCCAATGGGAATAAACGGAATCCCGGGACCGAGTCTTTTCGGATTTATGTTCTCTGCAATGGACAAAATATCATGGGTAATACTGATATGGGTTATAGTGGGTGTTACTTATTATTTTGTAAGAAGAATCGTAAGATCAAGGATAGGACGGGCCCTTGAGGCAATAAGAGAAGACGAAATTGCCGCTTCAGCAATGGGAATAAACACTGCCAAATATAAAATAGGAGCATTCACAACAGGAGCCTTTTTAGCAGGTCTTGCTGGGAGCCTTTTCGCTTCCTACAACCAGTCAGTTGCACCGCTTACTTTTGATTTTATGATGTCAGTAATGATCCTCTGCATGGTCGTTCTCGGAGGTCTGGGAAATAATTTTGCCACTGTAGTAGGAACATTTATTATTGTAATAACATCCGAGCTTCCGAGGCTGCTGGGGATTTCTCATATAATTCCACCCCAGCTCAACCAGGTTATATTCGGGCTGATCCTGGTACTCATGATGATATACAGGCCCCAGGGTATTATAGGCAGAGTCAAGCTGAACTACGCGAAGATAGTAAAAGAAGAAATATTACATCTGGAGAAGTAAAGTGCCTCTATTATATACAGATAATTTAAGACGTGAATTCGGCGGTGTTGTGGCAGTGTCGGACGTGAGCATTGAAATCCCGAAAAATTCAATAACCGGTCTTATCGGGCCTAATGGCGCGGGTAAGACCACTCTGTTTAACGCAATAACAGGACTCGACTACCCCACAAGCGGCTATGTTTTTTTCAGGGGGGAGGATATAACACCCCTTCCGGCCTACAAAATCACGAGGAACGGAATAGCCAGGACATTTCAGAACATCAGGCTGTTCAGGGAGATGACAGTATTCGAGAATGTAATGATTGGCAGACACTTCAGGGCCAACCATCCCTTTCTTCTTAAAAACAGGTTCCTTAATTTTCTGCTGGGCAGGATATATGTAAAGCAGGAGGAGAGGGATATCTATCAGAATTCCCTCAAATGGCTGGATTTTTTTGACCTCCTTGATGTAAAGGACGAATATGCCAAAAACCTTCCTTACGGCAAGCAGCGAGAGCTGGAAATAGCCCGTGCCCTTGCCACTGAGCCGGAAATACTTTTTCTTGATGAGCCGGCAGCAGGAATGAACCCGCAGGAGACAGAGGAGCTCATGGCCACGATCAAAAGGATCAGGGACCTGGGAATCACTGTTGTACTTATTGAGCATGATATGAAACTTGTAATGAATATCTGCGACAAGATTATTGTTCTGAATTACGGAAGAAAGATTGCTGAAGGAACCCCGGAGCAGGTTCAGAACAATAAAGAAGTTATCGAAGCATATTTAGGAAAAACCGATGAGTAAAGTCATATTAGAACTTAAAGACGTACATGTAAGTTACGGCAACATAGAAGCTCTGAAAGGTGTTAACGTGACAATAAACGAGGGGGAAATAGCCTGCCTCATAGGTGCAAACGGCGCGGGAAAATCGACCCTTCTTAAATCAATTGTAGGCCTTGAGCCGCTCACAAAAGGAGAGGTTATTTTTAACGATGAAAAAATAACCTATACCGGCGACACATCTGACAAAAAGGCCCGTATTCAGACAAAAACCGATGTTATAATTTCAAAGGGGATATCAATGGCTCCTGAAGGGAGGGGCATATTTCCCGAAATGACTGTTCTTGAGAATCTTGAAATGGGCGCTTTTATGATAAAGGACAGGGCCCTGGTGAAAAAACGGGTCGAAGAAAAATACGAGATGTTTGAGATTCTGAAAGACAGAAGAAAACAGCTTGCAGGCTCTCTCTCAGGAGGGGAACAGCAGATGCTCTCAATCGCAAGGGCACTCATGAGTTCACCCAGGCTGCTGCTCCTTGACGAACCGGCCCTTGGCCTGGCTCCGATAATAATCCAGAACATTTTCCAGACAATCTCAAAAATCAGCAGGGAGGAGAATGTAACAATATTCCTGGTTGAACAGAACGCCAAGATGGCCCTCAGCATTTCCGACAAAGGGTATGTCCTTGAAACCGGGAACATAGTACTTGAAGACGCCAGCAAAAACCTGCTCGAAAACCCGAAGGTAAAGGCCGCTTATCTTGGCGAATAATACGGCGGAAGCAAGATGGAGAAAAACTTTCTTTCCGGAGAAGACATCACCTTTTTTATTGAAACAGTAAAGTCAGCCGGCGATGCGGCCCTGAAGTTTCAGAAAGAGGATATGGATGTCTACCGGAAAGACGACCTTTCCATTGTCACGGAAGCGGATTTCCGCACCCAGAACTTCCTTACAGATAAAATCAGCTCAAGGTTTACCGGCTTCAACTTCATCTGCGAAGAGAACATTTCAGAAACATCATCCCTCAGCAAGGACAGAATAAACGTCATAATTGATCCCATTGACGGCACAGCGATGTTCAGCATGCACCTGCCGTTCTGGTGCGTATCAGTTGGAATTTTCGCAGGGTTTGAGCCGGCTTACGGCTTTGTATATTCACCCGGCTGTGATCTCCTGTTCCATACCGACAATGGAAGCTCCTATCTGAATGGGAAAAAACTGGAAGTGGATCACAACACCCCCATTGAAAAAGAGACCAATATCTTCTACTCCTCAGAAATAAAAGGGATAAAACTGAACTTCCCGGGCAAAGCGCGAAACCTTGGCTCAACAGCTCTCCATGCATGCCTTACGGCAGACAACAGGAGAAACAGGCTCCTTGCCTTTATCGGAAAATCATACCTGTGGGACTGGGCAGGGGCGGTCCCTGTTATAGAGAAAGCGGGGGGGAGTATAAAATACCTTAACGGATCTGAAATCAATTACACTAAAATTGCCGGTAACGGTTTCAAGCTGGAGGATTATGCTGTTGCGTATAATTGCGCTGATTTTGAAACAGTAACCGGAATCTTCAAACGCAACAGCTGATATATACAGACAAACTGATTCAGATAAAAAGGCCGGAAACCGATGAAATACAAATTAACTGTAATATTAATAATCCTGCTCACCCTGATATACGTAGATCTGCCGGAGGCAGGTAATATTCTCTTCGCGGCACCTTTCTTTTTTACCGCCAGGGGGAAGGAGAACAAATCCCACGCGACATTCAATCTCAAAATAGATTTCACCAGGAAAGAAAGAAGCAAGGACAGCAACTGGAGCCGGACTATCCTTGAGATAAAGGACAGGACCGTTATAAAAACCGTGCAGTACGGCGGATTCAGGGCACCTGAAGATGAAAACAGAACTTGCTCCATCACCAGTGACCAGGAAACCCGGATAACCGGTTACATCTTAAAACAGAAACTTAACAGGAATATAAAAGAGAAGAAACCCTGTAATGATACAGGAATATCAGTTGAAGTAAAACTCACCGCTGAAATCGACGCCAACACCTACAGAATTGAGATCAGCGGCATGACCAACTGCTGGAGCGGCAGGAAACGCAGAGAAAGCAATATAAAAAACCTTCAGCTGGTTGATGATATTGAATTCCTTATAAACTCAGCTGACAGCAAATTTGATTCTCTTTCAGATTATTAAACACCTGCATTAGTCTGGAGAAAAACCTTCCGGTTCCCTCAACCCTTTATACCTGAAATATATTGATCTGCTGTTGCCGTCAAGTATCAGATGTGACGCCATTGAAGCATTGAGTGACATGCCGAAAGTACTGTCAAAAAGCCCCTCGCCAGCGCCGGTCTTTTTGAGAGCCATCTCCCGCTCATCACCCTCAAGTGAGCTGTTTATAAAATCCCCAAGGTTCTCCCTGACAAATTTTTTCAGTACTTCAGCCGGGTTTGAGTAGAGGTTTGTATATGTAAGGACCATAATTGTATTGGATAGAAACTTATCCCACGACAGCGTCGCTGAGTGTTTACCCACAACCATCATTGTACTCATTGTTGTAAGAAATTTTACATCCGGATTATTATAATGTACTTCAAAAGTATTGTACTCAGCATTCTGAGAGGCATGCAGCACACCTATCTGAAGTTTAGCCTTTTTCTTATACCATACAGGCCTGGTCTTCAACACCCTTTTATCACTGAGAGTTACATCAACCTTTCGATCCATATTGTGCCAGGTTATAAAATTATCCTCCCCCGGCACGGCAAGGGGGGCTTTTCCTAAAACATATCCCAGCCTGAAATTGGACCAGGCCCGTTTAATATTCCCCTCCCTGTCAATGACAAGTCTTCTTATTTCGGGTATCATGCTGACACTGGGCCTCATGAAACCGGACTTCATTTTCAGCACCTTGTACTTCTGTATAACCTCATTCTCCTTTATGAATATTTCATCATTCTCAATCTTCTCAATCCAGTAGACCTTCTCCCCTTCAAAAGAGATATCAGCGTCAACAGTACCCCTCCAGCGAAGCATCCCGTAAACTTTATAACGGGCAAAATCCCCCTGCTGCGGATTGTCATGAAGAAGATACTTCCCTCCAATGGCATTGTACCTTTCTGCCTGTTTCATCATTTTGAAGTATCCGCACCCGGAGAAAAACAGCAGAGCAGAAAGAAGTAATACAGCCGATATTTTGACTTTCATGGGAAGCTCCCCCTTTATTTATATTTTCTTTCCCCTTTTAAAACCCGGGAGAAATAATTTAATGTTCAAAAAAAATCAGCATTGCTGCTGATAAAGTTCAATTATACACAACTCTTCCGGAAATCCGGTATTGCATTAATATAAGTCCCTGATAGATGTAAGTCAAATTCTTTTTCTAAACACTTGTATTATATTGTATAATTCATTGGCAATATTTAAAAAAGACCTCTCTCCCTCTGAAGCTCCAGTCCTGTATAGTCCTGAAGGTATGTAAGCAATGAATATAAATCTTTCCGGGTAAGAAAAACTCCGTAAGAATTAAAAAGAAATGCCTTTTTACTTAAATTATTTACCACTGAAAACTCATCAACCCTTCCAATCTCTTTACGGCCCAGACTTACCATAAAACGTATCTTATTATCACCTGCCGCAGTTTCATACAGTTCGTAGCTTTGAGCTGTTCCGGCCCGTCTGTTTTCTATCTGTATATAATCAAACTTAATATAATTTATTTCATCCCACCTGAACGCAAATTTTTCTGAGGGCGTTTCGTAGCACAGGGCCTCACCTGTTACAACAATTTTAATAGTGTTGTATCTATAAAGGGCCCTTCCGAGTAAAATTATAAGAGGAGAGTACGCGAGAAATATAATGCCTGCGATCAGAATAATTTCAAATCCTTCCTCAATAAAAATAAAGGCTGCTGCAGTAGGGGCAGCTATCAGTAAAATTTCAATAATTGTCAGTGCAATAACAGTTTTTCTATTGGTTCTATAAAGCTGCTTCATAATAGAAACTTAACAACTTCTCTCCATTTTGTAAACAGAAATATTTTTAACCGCCCTTTTACCGGCTTAAAACATCCCTGTTCGCACTGCTGAAATTCTTCAGTAATATTATAGCAGTTAACGATTTAATTACTCTTCAATGTCATCTCCGCGCAGGCGGAGATCCATTAGTATTAAAATATTGAATGATATCAACAATGGATTAGCTTTCAGCTCTTCCTGCGTTCGCCCATAGTCTTCACGGGAATGACATTTTGTATCAGATACATAAAACAGTCTTAATTCATTCGTGAAATGCTATAGCTGAATATATAAAGTAAAATTATTATCTCCCGCCGCCGAAGGCGGCGGGAGTATAGATCATTTTTTACATAAATAATTTTTAGAAGTAACATCTTAAAATTATTTATAAATTTAAGCTTGATTTTAAATTAAAAAAAGATGAAAAGATCTTTCACAATAATTGAACCCCGAGGAAAAATACCCTATGCAGATGATAACACGTTTTTCACTATACGGATTTCTTAAAAACCTGAATTTTTCGGAACCGTTCCTGATACTGTTCTACCTCTCCATAGGCCTGAACTTTCTCCAGATAGGGGTACTTGTTTCATTCCAGAACATCTGCGTAAACCTGATGGAGATCCCCAGCGGCGCACTTGCCGATATATACGGCAGAAAAAGTTCAATGATATTCTCACTTTCCAGCTACATTGCAGCCTTCATAATATTCTCACTGGCAGGTTCATTCCCTCCGCTTTTTGCCGCTGTATTTTTCTTTTCAATAGGCGAGGCATTCCGAACAGGGACTCACAAGGCGATGATCTTTGACTGGCTCAGACAGAATGACCGGATGAAAGAGAAGACAAAGGTCTACGGATTCACCCGGTCATGGTCGAAATACGGAAGCGCGGTATCAGTTATAATATCAACTGTAATTATCCTTTTATCACAAAACTACAGGTGGATATTTATATTCTCAATAATCCCCTACGTTGCAGGGGTATGGAACCTGGCATGCTACCCTGATTACCTGAACAGCAGGCAAAAGCAGAAGATGAGCATAAAGGAGATATTTCTTCACACCTTCGGAAGCATCAGGAAAACATTTACCGATATCAGGATAAGAAAACTTATTGTGCAGAGCATGGGATTTGAAGGTGTCTTTGATGTTACCAAGGGATACCTGCAGCCGGTACTCCAGGCACAGGCACTCATGCTTGCCCTCCTCTTCACCCTTCCTGAAAAAGAAAGCACTGCTGTTGTTGTGGGAATAGTATATTTTATTCTTCATATAATTTCAGCCGGCGCTTCAAAAAGAGCACACGTTTTTCAGGAAAAATTCGATTCAGATAAAAAAGCAATACGCTTCATGATACTGTTCGGTTTCATCCTTACCTTTGTATCTTCCGCGGGAATTTACCTCAAATTTTTTGCAGCGGCAATTATTGCCTATATCCTCTACTACCTTATACAGAACCTGTGGCGGCCCATACTTGTGGCGCAGTATGACGACCTTGCGGAAAACACCGAGCAGGCGACCATCCTTTCAATTGAATCCCAGGCAAAGACAATCGGCATAACAGTGCTTGCGCCTGTGGCCGGTTACCTTGCGGACAATTACGGAATAGATTCAGCGATGATCATCTTTTCCGGAATTTTACTCATGCTATGGATATATTCTCTTGAAAAAAGCAGAGCTGCCGCTTAAATTAATAAAATGATAATAACTATTTCATACAGCTCTCCTGACGGCAGTTGCATCCTGCCAATCGATATTAATAACTCACTCTACACCCTCAACCTCAAGGAGCAGCTTGCAGGGTCCGGTAAGTCAAAAATTTCAAAAAAAATCGGTGAACACGGGGGACCATATTCACCGGACGTCATATTATCATACAAAGGGATTGAGCTTAACAACATGTTCGCCCTGTCAAGATACGGCATCATGGAAAACGACACAGTTGAGCTCTCCTTTACAGATAAAAAAGAAGCCCCGTCAGCAGATACACCATCAAAAGAATCAAAAACCTGTTCTGTCTGCGGAAAGAAGTTTACTGACACAGACATGCTCAGGTATCATAAAGGGAGACTGTCTCCCTATGAGTGGGTTTACGGACTTACTGTAAAATGGCAATGGACATGCTGTGAAAAGATCGTCTCCACCCCGGAATCATGCTACCATCCTGAAGGATGCAGTACCGGCATATGCCCCGGATGCAGGCCTGATTGTGCCTGCAACCAGGCCAGGGCTATACGGAGAGCGGAAGAGGAAAATTTTTAATTACCCGGATACAGGGTAAAGGAGGAACAATCATGACTCTTCAGATTCCTGACGGATATGAATACAGTGATAAAGTATTTGATCTCGTGTCTTCTTCAGGGCGGGGATATATTTTTAATCCGGAAGATTACGATTTTACACCACGTTCAACATGCACTGCATCCCACAGGGGGTTCCGTTCAGTTTTCGGTCTCAATAACGGACATCTGTTTCTGGTCCAGCTGGATATAAGTCTTTATTCGGTGGAGGAGGAGGGATGGATACCGGAAAAAGGCATGCCCCTTAACGGTGTGGAGCCTGAATTCGGACAGAGCAGTTCGATTTTCAATAACATGTACAGGAATGTTAACCTCCCGCTTGATTATTCGGGGACCATACTTATTGCTGATGAATTTGTGCAGGAATTATACGTCCACATAGGATTCCCGATGGCATGGAAATATGAAAAAGTTATTGAACTCACCTTCAAGTCAGGAAAGCTCCTGCAGGAGGAGGACCGGTCAGATGAAATGAAAATATTGCGGGAAAAGGCTGAAAAAAGCGGCGACCCTTTTCCTGACAGCATCATTGAAGTTAAAAAACCTCCTACTTTATAAGAACAAAAAAGATCAGCCCCGTTAAGGTTTGACTCATCCCATTATATATAAATCCGTCTGTTCTCTTCTTCCGGCCTTTTTAAAACTGCCCCCTTTTTGCGGATACAGATTTTAATTGACAGGACACCTGAAAAAAATATTTAAATAGTATCAATAATTCCTGAACATTTTTCAAATCATCAGCTCAATGGATGAATCCTGTATTTTCTTCTGCCTTAAGCGGCAGGACAATACAGTTTGTTCATCCTGTAAATCTTCAGGAATAGATACTGAAAAACTATACAGCATATCAACTTAACACTGAGAGGGTCCTTATGGGGGGAATTTTTGCGTGCAGTTCTAAATCAGATTGCATAAACGAAATCTATTACGGAACTGATTATCTTTCACATCTTGGCACAAGACGGGGCGGAATTGCCACACTCGACAGTGAAGGCATTCACCGCTCAATACATAATCTGGAAAACGCCTATTTCAGGAATAAATTTGAACCGGAACTTTCTGAATTGACGGGCAGCATGGGGGTCGGGGTCATAAGTGATACCGATGCTCAGCCCATAGTACTCTTTTCCCACCTCGGAAGGTTCGCGCTTGTCATGGTGGGGAAAATAAATAATATAGATGAACTTGTTGAAGAGGTTTTTGCCAACAACATTCACCTTTCTGAAACAAGCAGCGGAGGCCCGAGCCCGACTGAAATTGCAGGCACCCTGATAAGCCTGTGTGATTCATTCGAAGAGGGCATTAAATATGCACAGGAGCGCATCAAGGGGTCATGTTCAATGCTGCTCCTCACTGACAGGGGTATTTACGTGGCACGTGACAAACTGGGGCGCACCCCTCTAATAGTGGGCAAAAGAGATGATGCTTATGCCGCCAGTTCAGAATCAAGCTCATTCCCCAATCTCGGTTTTGAAGTGGAACGTTTTGTCGGGCCCGGCGAGATACTCCTGATGAATTCTGAAGGCATCGAGCAGATAAATAAACCGGGAGACAAAATGCAGATTTGCTCTTTTTTATGGGTATACTACGGCTACCCGGCCTCAAGCTACGAGGGGATTAATACAGAACAGGTTAGGTATAGGTGCGGAAGCGCTCTCGCGGCCCGTGAAGATAAGAAAGTCGATCTTGTTGCGGGTATTCCCGACTCAGGTATAGGCCATGCCCTGGGGTTTGCCCATAAATCCGGCGTCCCGTACATGAGGCCCTATGTTAAATACACGCCAACCTGGCCCAGAAGCTTCATGCCTCAGAACCAGAAGATGAGGGACCTGGTTGCAAGGATGAAACTGATCCCAATCCGCGAGATCATTGAGGGGAAAAGTATAGTTTTCTGCGATGATTCAGTTGTCCGGGGGACACAGCTTAAAGACAACGTGGAAATTCTCCATGAATACGGCGCGCGTGAAATCCATATGAGAATAGCATGCCCCTGTCTTATCTACCCGTGTGAATTCCTGAATTTCTCAACCTCACGCTCCTCTCTTGACCTTGCGGGGAGAAAAGCAATTCTTGAAATTGAAGGTTCCGAAACAACGGCACTTGATGAATATGCAAATGACGGGTCAGACAGGCACAATGCAATGGTGTCAGGCATCTGTAAACGCCTGAAGCTTTCAAGTCTCCGCTACCAGACACTGGATGATCTGGTAAAAGCCATAGGCCTTCCCAAAGAGAAGCTCTGTACACACTGCTGGGACGGTTCGAGTTATTTTTAAAACATACGGCATAAAGCTGATATAATCATTCAATCAGCTTTATGCAGAGAGCCACTATGAATCCTGCAAGGGTTGATATGCCGGATATGGTGCTCCCCCCCTGTTCAAAAGCCTCCGGGAGCATTGTATTCGCAATCATTGTCAGCATAGCGCCGGCAGCGACCCCCTCAATACCGGATATAAAATAACGCAGCCCCCCCTGAGGATCAACAGGGAAGATCAGCGAACCTAAAAGCGCACCGATACCCGTCATTATGCAGAGCGACATCCACATGGTAAAAATTTTCCTTAATTTCATTCCCTGCCTCTGCATTGTCACCGCGCTTGACATGGCCTCGGGGAGATTCGCAAGAAATACACCCGCAATAAAAGCTATACTCATGCTCTGATTATTTGCCGCAGCATTAATCACGAGCATGCCTATAATAAGAGATTCCGGGATACCGTCCAGGGCTATTCCGAGCCAGATTGCAGTTGCGCTGCTCCCTTTATGTTCCTGGAGCTCTGTCTCAAGGTCATGATTTGTTACCGGCAATGACAGCCGGTCAAGGTTTCTTAAAGCCTTATCCTCCCATATTCCCGCCTCTTTTTTAAATGAATCATCTTTAACAGAAATGCTCTGGAGCCTCTCCTTCATCAGGCTGCGGCTTGCCTCCTGCATCTCAGGCGACTGTTTAAGCAGGAATTCGAAATCAGCTTTCTGCAGGATGTAGACCTCGACATCATCAATTGTCCTGATAGTTGCAGTCCTCGGCTGATCGGAAATAAGGGCCATTTCTCCGAATGTTTCCCATGTCCCCAACTCATCTATTATTTTTGAACCGTTGTCCGAATTCCGGATAACCTGGACCCTGCCCTGCACTATGAAAAAAAGCTCCCTCCCCTCTTCACCCTGGTTAAAAACGATCATCCCTGCAGGATAACGTCTTATATTGATATAAGGAATAAGCTGTGTAACTGATTCGGCAGGGAGAAGCTGGAGAAACCTTACCTTACTGAGGCTTTGTATCATCATCTGAATTTTCTTTTCTTTCACTTTTCTTACATGTTTAGTGAAAAGTGAAGCTTTTCTCAGAAAACCGCCTTTGCTGCTCAGGGCCTGATTCATGGTTTCAAAAAGGATACCGCCAATAATTGAGCCAAATATAGTCGCAAGGATTATCCATACATCATGCCCTTCATGGGATTTATGGAGCGAATGTGCGAAAAGCTCAATAGTAAGGGCAAAAAGCAGCGCTCCTCCGCCGAAAGCCATAAGCGACGAGGTGACCTTCCGTGGAGGGCTTAACCATGTCCCTAAGAAAGCTCCCACGGGAAGAGAAACAGCGCTAATACAGCCCCACATTAAAGCAAGTAACGAAAAGGTAATTGAAAGAGTCATACACCCCTCCCATTTTCACAAGGCTAACAGCATGTTTTACTCTAACATAACACCGGCCAGGAAAAGTATCAATATGATTTACATGTACGGGTTGAAAAAGAAATGTTATAATCGGCAAAGAACGTATCTCTATTCACGGGAAAACCGATTCTGTTATTATTATATTGTAAATAAACAGATTGACATTTTTGTTAATCCGGATTTATTATATCAGGATATAATTTTTTTAAATAAAGATGGCTCAGGAAATAATAACAGAAAACCGGACGATTATTATCCATGATTGATACGGAAAAAACAAAAAAGCCTTTCAGTAACCCTTCAGAACGCAGGGCCATGATCCGCCTCTTTGCTGATAAACTTGAAAACAATAAATCATTTCTGATCCTCGGCCATAAATTTCCCGATGAGGACTGTCTTGCATCCATGGTTGCCACAGGCCTTCTCATCGAAAAGCTTAATGGCCACGCGACCCTGTTTCTGCCGGGTGAAATTCATGAACACTTTAATTACCTGGTAAATATATGCCGCTACAATTCAATTTCAGTTATAAGAGAGCCGGTATTAGCCGGAGTGCTGTGGGATACCATAATAGTATGTGATACGCCTAAACCTGAAATGATCGACTGTCCCGCCGAAATTCTATCATGGATAGAAAATAACCAGGCTTCAGTCATGGAGATAGATCATCATACAGGTGCTGACAGCCGCTATGCGGCCCCGCTAGAACATGCCCTGGTTGATGACGCCTCATCATCCTGTGAGCTCATTGGCGAAATAGCCCTTCTTCTTGAGGAAAGGGCAGCAATGAACGACAGGTCCGGAATGCCGGCAATAATGACCAGAAACCTGGTATTAGCGCTACTCACCGGTATAGTGGGCGATTCACAGATGGGAAAATATTTCAAATCCGAAAAAGAGAAAGAAAACTACAAACTCTTCAGCAGGATGTACAATGAAATACTGAAAAGAGAGACCACACGGAGTTCAAACCTGAGCACGATAGAAGAACTCTTCGCTGAAATAAAAAAGCTGTCCGGCGAGGAAAACTCATGTTTCACATTTTTCAGAGAACGCATCAGCAGCAGGGATGGTATCCATACCATTGTTCTGAATAATAAGCAGTCGGAAGAGGCTTTCGCAAATTACGCATACGATACAGTAATCTCCATATCCCGAAGCATGGCTGACGCACTTTCCGAGGAGAGCGGCTATTTCGGTCTCATTTCATTCTATGACAGGCCTGATCACTCCGACTTCATTCAGTTCAGAATCCGCCGCAGCCAGAAATACAAAGGATTCGATCTGAGGAAGGTGATAGATATATTCCGGATTAAAAACGGCGGGGGCCACGAAGGGGCCATCGCATTCCGCATACCCCGCACAGAGATAGATAATCCTGAAGAGTTTATCAATGCTATAACACAACGGTTATCTGAAGAGACAGAGTAACCGTTTTTATAAAAACTCTTCCCGGTTACACAAAACGAATTCCCACGGCTTGACTCCGGTTATCCTGATTATATAAATTATAAAGTAATATTAGTGGAACATCACATGCGAGGCCAGCAATGAAAATATTAAAAAACTTTCTGCCGCAGAACATATGGGAACTGTCGGTTATAATCTTTCCAGTTATTGTTGATGGAGCGGATTATTTCTTTTTTGAACATATAAACAGCCTGCTCCTGACCCTGCTGAAAAAACCATCAATCAACTCTCTTTCAGTGATGTTCAGCATATACTTTATGTTTATAATATGCATAATCGCAATAGAACTTCTTGTTCCGGACATACGTCTGAAAAATGTTAAACTGGATTACGAAATTAAAGACAACAGCGGCAACATAAAAAGTCACGGTAAAATCAATACCACCTGGCCTGAACTGCTTTTTTTCTATCCATCAGTAGGTTTCGGAGTCATCATGATTCTCCTTATATTCAATACACTGGGAATGACATCGGACACATCTCCATTCACGATGGATGAACAGTACATGCTTATATGGCCTGCCATTGTACTCTTCTTCATTCAAATTCTGGCCATGGTCTGGAAAGCGAAGCCCCGGTTCAGATCCACGGGCCCCGCCTACCTCGCGATTTACGCCCCTGCTGTAATCATCTGTGCACTTGTAATCAATCTGTCAGTGGCGGCGTGGCAATACCTTCTCGGAGATCCATCGCTGACCCCCATAGCAGAAAGGGGAGGAAAGCTCCTTGACTGGTTCCTTGCCCTGCCTATCTTTATTTTATTTTTTTCTTCACCGCGCTTTATGTTCATGAGCCGGCACTTTAACTGGCTCTCCATGCTGTCAGCTCTTGCCCTCATTGCATTTTTCATCTGGAGGAGCCTTGATTATATAAAAATAGTATAGTCGCACTATCACTCCCTATGATTCATCTGAAACAGCAACAGTATAATTTTAGGAATCCCGTTCCCCTCCTGCCGAATGATGCGGGTAAATTTATTCCGCGTGAATAGAATTAATAAATAATTATTACCGGTAATATACATTAATCCGGCTGTTTCCTTAAAAACAGCACTTTGCCGGATTAAATAAATTGACTTAATACAGCAGATATGAAATTAAAAAAGTCATTTCATGCAAAAATATAAAGGCATGAAACAAAAGCTCAGTAAAGGATCATGCAATGTTTTTTCAGACTCTACATGAAATTCTCAAATCTCCGGGCACATTTCTCCCTTTGAAGTGGAGCCTTGCCGTTTTTATTTTAGTGTTATTTCTGCTCCCTGTAGTCAACATAACAAAACGTATCATTCCCGGTATGAGAAACAGCAGGGTCTTATGGCTTTTCATGCTTTTTGCACTCCCATCCCTTATAATAACCGGGGAGCAGATTCTGAGCTTTACTCTTAAATTAACGGGCAATGACCTTTCCGGCACAACCAGGAAAACCTCGTATGTTCTGCTCTGGATTGCAGGAGCCAGGCTGGCGTCTGAGGCCATCAGAATTTTCATATGGGAGAACTACGTCCGGAAAAGGACTGATGAGCCTGTACCCAGGATCATAACAAAATTCGTCTCAGCACTAGTATATATACTGGCTATCTATTTTATAGTGACAACCGTGTTTACGATGAAAATTACCGGCCTTATCGTTTCGTCGGGTATCGTTGCCGGTGTTCTCGGTCTCTCGATGCAGAACATACTTTCAGACCTTATCGCGGGGATAGCCCTTGCGATAGAAAAACCTTACAGGATAGGAGACTGGATTGAATTCAAAGACGGCACGCTGGGAGAGGTGATAGATATAAACTGGAGGACAACAAGGCTCCTTTCATGGGAAAACTCTGTTTACGTTGTTCCAAACGGAAAGTCAGTTGAAGCCACAGTACATAACTACAGTATGCCGGACAGGCAGTACAGGACCATATTCTATGTTTCAATCTCTTCAGATATCCCTCCTGATACGGCCAGGAGAATACTCCTTGAAGCGGCCCTGAGCTGCGACTCTGTGATAAAGAACCCGCCCCCTGTAATACGCCTCGTGGATATTGAGAAGCGGCCCTATCGTTACATGGTCTCAGCCTCGTATAAGGATTACCCCTCATATTTTGCCGGACGTGACCGCCTCATGATCGGGATATGGAACAACTTCAGCAAAACAGGGATAAAAGCATCCTCCGATGCGATGGATATTTACCACACAACACTGGATAAACAGGTCGTGGCGGATCCGGCCGTTACCGAACTCCTTTCGGGAATAAGCATATTCCGTACGCTTTCAGAAAACGAAATAAAAAGACTCGCCCAGGACGCGGAGATATGCCTCTTCAGAGGAGGAGAGTATATTTCGCGGGAGGGGGAGACTGATACTTCACTGGTTATTGTCACAGCGGGAGTTGTTTCAGCCTCACATATTTCCCGTGACGGAAGAGAAACAGAGCTGAGCAGATTCGGCATGGGAGAGGCGCTTGGAGAAACCTCAATGCTCACAGGAGAACCGCGAAATTCCGATATCAAAGCTGTAACAGACTGCCAGATTGTAAAAATACCGGGAGAAATAGTTGAGGGGATTATAAAAGAGAGGCCTGAACTTCTCCAGGAACTTGCGGACATTATGGCACGCAGAAGACTTGAACATGAATCAAAAATCAACGGATACCAGAAACCGTCAACATCTGAACTCCTTAGCACTTACGCAACAGAGATGATCAGCAACATGAAAAATTTCTTCAAGATGTAAACAAACCGGTTAAGGGTTACGGTACATTGCCGGACACCCGGTTTCAGTTTACTTCCCTATGCAGAACCTGCTGAAAATAGAACCGAGGACATCATCAGGTGATATCTCTCCTGTAATTTCGGAAAGTCTGTCTGCCAGTTCATTCAGTTCAAAGGCTATTATTTCAGGAAGTTCCTTTCTTTCAAAAAGCCCGGCCACCCTTTCGATTATTAAAACTGAATCTGAAAGTATCCCGGTAATCCGGGTATCAGCAAGAAAGGAATTATTATAATCAACAAATTCGCTGTTTATCACATCCGAAATTGCATTCTCAAGTTCACGGAAGCCGTTACCGAACTTCGCGGAAACAGGAACAAATTCATAGCCGGTCTCATCCCGCAGCTCCGTCACCCTTTCTCCGGTAATCAAGTCCACTTTATTAAGAACGTAAATTATCTTTTTATCACTGAATGATGCGAGTATTTCCCGGTCCTCATCCGTTACTCCCGCAACTCCGTCAATCACGGCAAGCACAAGGGAGGCGTCAGCAATTTTTCTTTTTGTACGCTCTATCCCTATCTTTTCTATATCATCCCCGGCCACACCTATACCTGCAGTGTCGGTAAGATTAATCCTTACCCCTCCCACCTGGATTGTTTCACGTATAAGGTCACGGGTAGTTCCCGGAATATCGGAAACTATGGCCCTCTCTTCGTTTAGTATAAGGTTCAGAAGGCTCGACTTGCCCACATTGGGACGCCCCGCCAGTATAACATCCACACCTTTTGAGACCTTCTCGCCGACGATGCACCTTTCATGGAAATCTGCCAGCTTCAGTTTAATTTCTGCCGACAACTCCACTCCCCTTTCATATGAAACAAACTCGATGTCCTGATCAATAAAATCTATTCCCGCCTCAAGGTCCGCCTTGAGAAGAATAACGTCATCCCTTATATTGTTCACGGTCCTTGAAAGTGAGCCATGCATCTGCTCAATGGATGTTTTTATCTCCCAGTCGCTCCTTGCGTTAATCAGGGAGTTAATTGCCTCCGCTTCAGCAAGGTCCATCTTGCCGTTCAGAAAAGCCCGTTTCGAAAACTCGCCGGGGAGAGCGGACCTCACACCGTTGCTGAATAAAAGTTTCATAATGCGGCTGACAATAATCGGATTGCCATGGCAGGATATCTCAATCATATCCTCCCCGGTAAAACTGGAAGGTGATTTGTAATAAACCAGTATTACGTCATCAATAACTTCATCCCCTGAAACGATCGAGCCGTAAGATGCAATCCTGTGTTTTATTTTTTCCGGTGATGAGAATATACAGGAAGCGGCCCTGTATGATTCAGGACCGCTTACCCTTATTATTGAAAGTGATGAATTTACAGGCGCCGTGGCAGGCGCGCAGATTGTGTCTTCATGCATGACTATCTTCTGCTGCCGTTCGCAGGAGAGATCTTTATCTTTCTGTATATCCCCTGCCCTTCGCTTTTTGTTGTGACTCTTTTGTCATTCTGTAAAGTAAGGTGAATAAGTCTCCTTTCAAAAGGGTTCATGGGTTCAAGAGTAAGCGGCCTTCCGGTTTTTATAACCTTGAAAGCCATATCTTTGGACATTTTTTTAAGTGCTTTTTCTCTCTTGTCCCTGTACGATTCAATATCCAGTATTATTTTTTTGTCGCTTCCGGTCACATTATTTATCATAAGATTAATCATAAACTGCAAAGCTTCGAGAGTCTTTCCTTTCTTGCCGATAATCAGCCCGGAGCTGTTTCTGCTTGCAAGTTCAACATAAACTTTTGACTCTCCCTCTTTAATGTCTTTAACTCCGCCTTCAATCCCCATTCTGTCCAGGAGTTCAACGAGCATTGTTTTGACCCTGTCTCCAACATCCTCTGTGCTTTCATTATAATATATTCTTACTTTTGCCGGCCTTGATACTCCGAATCCGAAAATCCCGCTTTTCCCCTGGTCTATCACTTCGACATTTACTTTTGAGGAATCTCTGATCCCCAGTTCAGCGAGGGCTTTCTTAGTGGCATCATCAGATGTCCGTCCCTCCACCTCGATTACTTTCATATTTCAGCCTCCTGAAATAAAATTATTTGATCTATTCCATCTTCCATTTAAGCTGTTTTTCCTATTTTATTAACTACAAACTGATGCAGCACCTGGTACAGATTCTGGAGGAACCAGTAGAGAACAAGCCCTGAAGGCATTGTCCAGAATATAAAGAGCAGAATAACAGGCATCATGTACATCATGATCTTCTGCTGCTGGTTACCTGTGTCAACCATGGTCTGCTTCTGCTGGATGATTGTCGAAACAGTCATAAGCAGCGGGAGAATATTAATATCAAAACCTGAAACTGTCGCTATTGTGTCAGGCATCGAAAGGTCCTTAATCCAGAGCATAAAAGGCGCATTCCACAGGTCTATTGAATTTATAAGAGCACTGTAAAGAGCAAAGAAAAACGGCATCTGGAGAAGAAGCGGCAGGCATCCTCCCATTGGATTGACCTTGTTGTCCTTGTAGAGCTTCATAGTCTCTTTCTGGAGCACGTCAGGCTTATCCTTTAATTTGGCCTGAAGCTTCTTAACTTCAGGTGCAAGTTCCTGCATCTTCCTCATAGAGTCTGTTGACTTCTTTGTAAGCGGCATAAAGACAATCTTTGTAAGGATTGAAAAAACAACCAGCGACCATCCGAGATTGCCGAAGAGTTTGTTTATTCCCATGAGGGCCCATATTACAAAATACCTGATAGGCTCGATAAGAGTGCTGACATCAGATGCGTCCACAAGTATGGGGTCAACAGCTTCCAGCATCCCCTTGTCCTTCTCGCCAAGATAGATCCTGAAGGATTTAACAAGTTCAGCTCCCGGAGCAATCTCACCCATATCAACAGTCATACCCGTTCTGAAGCCGTAACCATTCCTGTTGTCGAAGATCATCCCTGCTGCCTTGAACTGCTGCGGCATCATTATAAGAAGAAAATACCTGCTCATTATACCTGTATAATCAACGCTGCCACTCTCTTTCTTTACATCACCGGCCTTGGAGAAAAAGCCTCCCCCCTTCCTGCTCTGCTCATAATCAGCATTTATTGAATAGATACCTGTCAGAAAATTGTTCCTGTTTTCATAGTCGAGCTTCGGGCCCAGTGTATCTGCCGGTGAAAAGATTACGGAACCGCCGTCAAATTTAACCGGCTTACGCCCTTTATTGACAAATCTGTACTCAACGTTAAAATCGTAACCCTTCTCAGTAAACCTGTAAATCTTCTCTATTCTCAGAGGTGATCCATTATATGATATATCAGTAAAGAATTTTACAGTACGATCATCCACTCTCTGGAAATCCCAGAGATCGTTCATAAGGCTGTTCCCCTTCAGAAAATCATTCTCTGAAAAGTGGATAGCAAAATCTATTGTGCCGTTCGAATTAAAAACCTGCTCATTGAGAGCAAGATCTATATTACGTTCTGTATAGTTAGCTTTCTTTATCGATGCTCCGCGGTTCTGCAGTTCAACACTGAACTTCCCTGTTTGAAGAAGAATAGTCTCCTCTTTAAGGTTTTTTGATACCGCAGAAAGCGCCTTTGTCGGAGTTTTTACGAATGAATCCGTTTCCGGCTTCACGGTCTCCTTAACTTCTTTTGTATCAGCAGTCTGCTGCTCGGTAACTACATTTGCATTCTGGTCCTGTTCCGGCGCCCCAAAAAACCAGAACCAGCCAACCCATACCATCATTGTAAGGAGGACTGCAAGTAAGGTTCTTTTTTCCATCTTTTTATACCTTTAAAAGCAAAATTATTGCGTGAACTGAAATTTCATCCAGTAATATGACGTGAAAAGTAACGGCAGGTTAAGAGAAATATAAAGTCTTTCTCTATTTTCTTAAACTGAAGGTTTCAGGCACAGGATCATATCCGCTGCCTCCGAAAGGGTTACATGACAGAACCCTTCTCGCGGCAAGAAGTCCCCCTCTTATAAATCCGAAACGCCTGATTGCCTGTTCTGCATAAGCGGAACAGGTTGGATAGTACCTGCAGGCCCCGGGTAATAACGGAGATATGAAGAGTTTATATGATTTAATAATTACAACTGCCATTGCAGATAAAACCCTCCCGCAAAGGCCGATGATATATTTAACCGCTCCCATTTATGACTCCGGAATTTTTAAAGACTCCTGTAATATCGTTTCTGAGTTCCTCGTAACTCATTTCCATTGACTTCGGACCGGGTTTTATTATAATAGATAATCCGTCATTCATCTGTTCAATCAATCCATAACATACAGTTCTTATTCTTCTTTTTATCCAGTTCCGTCTGTAAGCTTTGCCAAGTTTTTTGCTTACTGAAATTCCCAATTTAACATCTCTGATATCTGACTGATTATCACTCTTCCCGCTTTTACTTCTTCTCAAAACGAAAATAACAACCCCTTTGCCCCTGTTTCTTCTTCCATTTAAAAAAACTGAATTATATGATTTCCTGCCTTTTAAAGAATATACTCTTTTCACATCCTGATTTTAACTAAATTATTTAGGCATCCTTTTATCATCTGAAACTGTAAGTCTTTTTCTCCCCTTTTTTCTTCTTCTCTGGAGAACTTTCCTTCCATCCGCATCTTCCATTCTTGCCCTGAAACCATGTTTTTTGTATTTTTTCAATTTGCTCGGCTGAAATGTCCTTTTCATCTGAATTTACCTCTCTAACATTATTATTTCTGTTGTTATATTATCTTTACAGGTTTTTCATCTAAATATACTATAAAATAGTCGATATGAAAGGATTATCCTAAAAACGCACCTCCTTTTGTCAATATTAATTTCCTGTACCGGCATTTCATCTCTCCGTCTCCGCCTACTCAAGGAGATCTTTAACAGCCCGTCTTAAATCAGAATACCTGAACTTATATCCCTCTTTAAGAAGCCTTGAAGGCACAGCCCTCTGCCCCTTAACAAGATACCCTCCGAACTCCCCGAACATAAACTTTAAAATAAAACGGGGAACAAACGGTATTATAACCGGTCTGTGTATCTCCTCGGACATAATGTCTGTAAAATAGGAATTAGTAACAATTCCGGGTGAAACACAGTTATAAACACCCTCCATCTTCGAATTTTTAATAATTTTCATTATTATAGAGGATACATCATCAGCATGAATCCAGGGGAACCACTGTTTCCCGTTACCAAGTTTTGCCCCCATAAAGAGTCCGAATTTCTTCTTGAGTTCCGGGAATGCCCCTCCGCTGCCCCCAAGAACCGTTCCGAACCTGAGTATAGCCACCCTTAAACCGGATTCCAAACCGATCAGAGCCTCCTTCTCCCAGTCCCTGCATACACGGGACAGAAAATCGTCCCCTGCAGGGGACTGCTCGTCAAGTTCCCTGTCTCCTCCATCACCGTAAATTCCAACTGCGGATGCGTTTATAAAAATTCTTCTTTTACCTCCCTTATCCCTCAGGGCATCCACAATGTTTCTGGTAGAAAGAATTCTGCTGTCATAGATAGCTTTCTTCTTCTCATCATCCCACTTTTGAAATATATTTACACCGACCAGGTTTATTATCACATCATAATTCCCGGCCTCCTCCTGCCATGGCCCGGGAATCATCAGGTCAGCCATAATATGATCGACTCCGCCAGCTGATATGCTCTCGGGAGACCTTCTTCCGGCAACAGTTATCTTATATCCGGCATCGGAAAGATCAGAAATGATCTTCTGCCCGAGAAACCCGTATCCACCCGCAACAAGAACTTTCATTAATGCTTCCCCCCTATAAATTCCTTTTTTAAAGACACTATTTTACAGGTTAAATTCTGTCATGTCAAGAACTGATCAATTAAAGTAATTATATATTTAACATTCTGTTTCATATATAATCAGAGTAATTATTACCGGATTTATTTCACATTTTTATTAATTATTACTATATTTTCTTGTTATTTTCACTTAAAATTCCCTATTTTTAATAGAGGATTTTCAGGATTGATTATGGAGGATCGAAATGACAATAGAGACAACCCAGAATATTGACGATACAATTGCAAATTCATCAGAACAGTATGTTACCTTTCTGATTAATGATGAGACTTACGGTATAGAAGTTCTGCGTGTTAAGGAAATTGTAGGCATGACAACAGTAACATCTGTTCCCAACAGTGAAAAATACCTGAAAGGTGTGATAAATCTCAGGGGGATTGTTGTTCCCGTCATTGACCTCCGCCTTAAGTTTAATATTCCGGAAAAAGAATATGACTCCTTCACTGTTATTCTGATAATAGAACACAGAGACTCCCTTGTGGGTGTGATAGTTGACTCTGTATCAGATGTCATAAGTGCCCCGGGCCAGCTTCAGGAGGTGCCGAATTTTCATGTAAGCATTGATCGTGATGTTATCAAGGGAGTACTGAACAAAGACAATAACCTGATTATAATACTCAATCCGGATATAATGCTCTCATTAAAGGACCTTGAAGCACTTGCGGAAATAGAAACTGAATAGAATTAATAAAAGTCTGCTCCCCTGATGGCGGGTTTAGACCCGCCATCTTTGTTTTTTATTATATTAAAACACCCTGCATTGCTTCAGAAGTATTAATTTATTATTATTAATATCAGGTCCGCCGTTAGAAACATAATCCGGAGTAATTCCGGGATAATGATTCAGGCAGATTTGGCTCAAACCGGATAACTGTTTTATATTAAAATACAAAAGGCGGAAAATCATGAATATACATTCCTTCAGGGCAAAACTGATCTTCAACATTCTGGGGATAGTAATACTTGTAATTATAACAATTTCTGCTGCTTCCCTGGGAACCACATATTATATAATCAATGATCAAATAAATGAAAAAATACCTATGAAGCTTAATTCAATTATTGCAGAAATTGATGGCAAACTGAATCTTCATTCATCGATAGTAAGATCTCTGGCATCACTTGCTCAGAGCAATAAAAACTCTATTTCACGCGACTCCTACGTGGCTTATCTGAAAGATATCAACTTTGACAACAGGCCCAGTTTCGGTTTCGGGATATGGTTTGAGCCATACAGGTACGGTTCCGCAATAAGGTATTTCGGCCCCTATGTCTATAAGGAAGGGGACAAACTTGTTTATACTTCTGATTATGAAACTGCCGAATACGATTTTCATAACCAGGACTGGTATAAGACAGCACATGGCAAAGCGGAAAACAGCGTATCATGGTCAGCACCTTTTTATGATGACGCGACAAAAGTCACAATGATCTCTGCCGTGTCGCCTTTCTTCGACAACGATAAAAAAATGATGGGCGCAGCAAGCGGCGACTTTGACATAAGCGAACTGCAGAATATGGTCAACTCCCTTAAAGATGAGAAGATCGATCTTGAAGGATTTCTTCTCCATTCAGACGGAACATTTATAACATATAAGAATAAAGAATTCGTAATGAAAAAAAAGATTACCGAACACCCTGATAAACACATTGCCGACCTGGGCAATAATATAATAACCGAAAAAAACGGCCAGACAGAACTTATTGAAGACGGGATTCAGCACTTCCTGTTTTACAAGGAGATCAAACAGACGGGCTGGATTCTCTGCACAACTGTAAACAAGACAAAGCTGTACGCCCCGGTATATAACATGGCTATAATAATATTCATAATTGTAATTATTTCCGTACTGATAAGCCTTGCAGTCAGTTTCTACATATCAGGAAAAATCTCCAGACCTGTAAAAGCGATGAACCTGTTCGCATCAAAGCTTGCGGAAGGTGATTTTACAGAAAGAATAGATGTAAAACAGAAAGATGAGATTGGAGACCTTGCCAGAGCTCTCAACACTTCAACTGATAATCTTGAAAACCTTATTACAGGGATAATAGTCGCGTCAGAAAACCTGAGTTCAGCCGTTGAACAGATAACAAAGGGAAACATGAACCTCTCACAGCGCACAACGGAACAGGCCTCGGCACTTGAGGAAATCGCCTCCACCATTGAAGAGAACACTGCCACGGTTGAAAGAAATGCTGAAAACTCAAAGAACGCCCAGGAACTTACAGAGGGGGGTGCGGAAAAATCCTCCCATGGGAGCAGCCAGGCGGACATTGCGATAGGCTCAATAAACGAGATAAACCAGTCGAGTAAAAAAATAGCGGAGATTATATCAGTTATAAATGAGATTGCTTTCCAGACAAACCTGCTTGCACTTAATGCCGCAGTCGAAGCGGCACGGGCGGGAGAACAGGGAAGGGGGTTTGCAGTTGTGGCAGGAGAAGTCCGCAACCTCGCCCAGCGGTCAGGAGGAGCAGCCAAAGAAATCGAAGAGCTGATCAGGGAATCTGTTGATAAAGTGGAAAAAGGGACCGAACTTGTAATTAACACAGGGGATTTTCTTAAGGAGATCGCAGGCGCAGCTAAAACAACAGCACAGCTCATTTCTGAAATAGCCGCTGCAAGCGACGAACAGAAAGCGGGGATGGAACAGATCAACCGGGCCATCATTGAACTCGATTCCATGACTCAGCAAAACGCGGCCCTGGTTGAAGAAACGGCATCAGCAAGCGAACAGATGGCGAACCAGGCGCAGGAGCTTCTTTCACTCATGTCCAGGTTCACCATACGCAGAGACGATATAAGAGCTGATAAAAAGAAAGAGATTCACCTGAAAACAAACACTGGAACTAAAAAGAAAAAACCTGCGCCTGCAGATAAAATAAACGATACCGCAGCCGAGGAGATTCCGAAAGAATTCAGGCTTGAAAAAGCCACAACAAAAACAACCGTAGAAGAATTCATGAAAGATGACGGTTTCGAAAAATTTTAAATTATACCGCTCAAACTGAAACTTTAAATCCTGGTTGACTTAACACAATCAGGATTTATTTTTATTATGCTGATTAAATAATACATTTACGGGACACTGCTCACTTCACAGAAATTATCCGTAACCTGCCGAAAGGCAAACAGGGACACTGTTTAAATCATTAAGCAGGATATAACTGAATTTTACCAGGCCTGGCAAAAGGAGCCTCCATGTATAATAAATATGCCGACATCGAACCATTTGAAATATGTTCAATCCGCCCCCCCACAGAGAACAGCAGCATCTCGTTCAGGCTTACGCGCAACTGCTACTGGAATAAATGCGCCTTCTGCCCTGTCTACAAGACAGGTGCAAAATTCTCAAAGCGAAGTATCAATGAGGTAGAACAGGATATTTCAAGGGCAAAAAAAATTGATGATCTGCTTTTTGAAAGCGGGCTTGCAGGTTACTCATCCATGAGTCAGGCGTCCCTCTACTCGCTTATAGCTGAGATAAAACGCGCCCGTTTTGACGCAGGAATTACCGCCTCCATGCATGAAAAAAGCAACGACCTTGAAGACTCACCGGACCTTGACGAAAGGATGAGATGGTTTCTCTCATGGTTCAAGGACAAACCGACTATTGAGGACAGCTTCACCCATATATACACCTGGCGCGCGGGAGGGGGAAGAACATGTTTTTTCGGTGATGCCGACTCGCTGATTTTAAAACCGGAATTTATAGGGAGAGCGGCCACTCTTGTCAGGGAGACATTCCCCTCCATAGAACGGATAACCATTTACGGACGCACAAAAAGCGCGGCAAAGCTCCGCTCTGTCTCTGACTTAAAAGCCTTTTCAAAAGCCGGCATTAACCGGGTCCACTTCGGCCTGGAGAGCGGCAGTGACCGTGTTCTTGAAATAGTATCAAAAGGGGAAACAGCCGAGGACCACACCACAGGAGCTCTCAAGGTCAGAGAGGGAGGGATATCATGTTCAGTTTATGTAATACCGGGCCTCGGAGGCAGCGCTCTGTCTGAAGAGAACTGTGTTGAAACAGCAAAGGTCCTGAGCAGAATAGCTCCCGATTTCGTAAGGCTCCGTTCTCTTGAAATTTTCCCCGGCACCGGGCTGGACCTGATGAAAAAAAAGGGGGAATTCACTGAAGCATCAGAGGAGGAGGTCATAAGGGAAATACGCGCCATCGTGTCAGAGACTTCATGTGAAACTGAGATCGTAAGTGACAGCGCCACCAATCTATTAAATATAAACGGAAGACTCCCCCGCGACAGGGAAAGAATGCTGATGGCAATAGATTCCTATCTGTCCTTAAGTGAAAGAGAAAAAATCGAATTCAGTCTGGGGTCAAGAATAGAATCATTCATGGGGCAGTACGGCGGGCTCACCGAGGACATATATGGATTGCTCGCGCCTTACATAAAAGAGGGAAGACTGGATGTCAGTAACGCCGGAGATGAGAGGATCAAAGATATTACTGCAGTTATAAGAGGAAAACTCATGCCCTGAGATCTTTAATCCTCTGAGGAATGGAGTACACGTTAAATCTCCCCTCCCTGAGAAAGCCGATTAGGGTAATCCCGGATTTTTCAGCAGCATCGACTGCCGCAGAGGTCGGAGCCGAAAATCCTGCCACCAGGAGAGCGCCTGTTCTGCAGGACTTCTTTATCATTTCAAGGCTCAGGCGGGATGAGAGCAGAACCAGTGATGCTTCATTAAGCCTCCCTTGAAGGAGCGCATTTCCCGTACATTTGTCAAGAGCGTTGTGCCTCCCCACATCCTCGGCGAAAGCAATATTCTCAAATTCATAATTAAACAGCGAAGCGCAATGAGTGCCGCCCGTAACTTCAAAAAACTTCTGCCTGGAGAGGAAATCCTCTTTCATCCTGAAAATATCCTCCACAGTGAGGGAAAAATCCCGCGGCGGGTTTAATGGCATTAAAAGCTCAGATGAAAAGATACTGCCGGTGGAGGAATATATTTTTTTAACCTCAGAAGGCGTGTTTCCGGATATCTCAACATGAACAACATTCTCATCAGAGCTGATGCTCTTTATATCATCAGCTCCATCGATAACACCATCATTGTAAAGCACACCTGCTGCAAGTTCCCTGTCCATACCGGGAAGCCTCATGCAGAAATAAGCCCTCTCCCCGTTAACAGTTATTACAAGAGGTTCTTCAATAATTATATCATCATCAGTCTGAAAACTTTTATTATTATTAAACCTGATTGTTCTTTTTTTAGCACTCTGCAAATCTTTATTACCCGTAATTATTCCCTGTGTTTATAATCAGAATCTGTTTTATCAGCTCTTTGTCACGATGAAATTGTTTCCTTAAAAATGCCGGCAAAATTTTAATTTATCTCAAACCTTTTCCACCCTTTCAGAAGCAGTTCATCATCTGTTTCAAGAGTATAGGAGGAAAAAAAATCTTTTAAATCAAGTATAAATTCCGGTTTAAGTACAACACCTTCCCCGCCCGATTCGAGCATGTCGTTCAATTCCAGCGCCCTTTCAACAGTAATATCACCCGATGATGATCTGTAACCGAAATATAGATAAAGAAAAACAGGCTCATATATCTCTGCGGAGGCATTAACTTTTTCAAAAGAAGGGTCAGGTATATTAAAACAGGCCGTAAAATATTCATAATTTATAAAGGGATATATCTTTACAGGAATCCTGAAAAGTTCAGGCCCCGCCCTCCTTGAAAGTTCAATAGAGATCTCTTTTGTGCTGAACTCATCAAAAATTACCGATGTAAAAAGGCGCCTGTCAGTCTCAACTTCAAAATTCTCCCTCAGCCTGATTGAATCGATTTCCGCGGGGTCACTCCCTTTATAAACCGGGACGAGCTGTGATTTAAAATAAATCATATCAGTAGCATATGATGGATAATTTTCATTATCACCTTTTAAAACGATCGCACCTCTCTTCCCGTAGAACCTGAAATCAAATCTTATTATATGAATAAAATCTATAACCCTCCCCTCAATGGGGCGTATGAAATGAAGCGCATGCTGTTCTGAAGCTGGTTTCCTCTTTTTGATAAAACTGTGCCCCTCCAGATACTCAGGGAAGAGATGAACCAGCTGTGAAGAAATATCGTGAGAATTCTTTATATCGATCTCCTTTACAGGGAGACGGGGAACAGTTATCTCATTTTCAAGCAGATAGAATTCACTGAGTGTTTCATCTATAAATATACCCTTAATGCTGTTTTTATCCCTTCCCTGCAGGGCCTTCAGCATATCAGCTATTGATGATGTATACTCTGTGTCATCCATTTTCGCTGTCATGCTCAGAATATAATTCTCTTTAACAATTCTGTAAACAAAAAACTAAAATATTTAAGCGATTAACCTTGACAAATGCCGGAATGATCGATATTTATATATTGATTTTAATATCAATACAGAGAACAGGATATGAATGGATCACTGATAAACGTAGGTGTTGCGCAGGTAAAGATGGGTAAAGAGCCCGCCATTCTGAGAACAATCCTCGGAAGCTGCGTGGGCATCTGTATATATGACAGGATGAAAAAGATAGGGGGGCTGGCACACATACTGCTCCCCAATGACACTTCCAAAGGTACAATTCCGGAAAAATTTGCTGATACAGCCATACCTTTTCTTGTTCAGCTCCTTTTAAAGGAGGGGGCAAAGAAAGAGTTTATGTCCGCAAAAATTGCCGGCGGTGCATCAATGTTCAAGTTTGAAGCAAATATTGCACTGGGCCAGATAGGCGACAGAAACGTGGAAGAGGTGAAGAAAGCGCTTCAGAAACTTCAAATACCGATTCTTGAAGAGGATACAGGCGGTAATGCAGGCCGGGTTATCGACTTCTTTCTCGAAGATGGGCGTCTCAAGGTAAAAGCGTCAGGTAAGGAAAAAATATATTATAAGGTTTGATTCCCGGGGTATTCCATATGCATGCACATATAAAACAGAGAATAGAAAGCACAATAAATAATATCGCGGCACTCCCGACGATGCCTGAAGTTGCCACAAAAATACTTAACATGGTTAATGACCCTGAAGTCTCTTTTAAAGCTGTTGCCGAAGAGCTGTCAAAAGACCAGTCAATGACAACAAATATACTGAAACTCTGCAATTCAGCATATTTCAGCAAAGGCAAAGAGATAACATCTATTGAAAGGGCCATTGTTACCCTGGGGATAAAAGAGGTAACAAACATAGTTATGGTAATTGCCGCAAAACCGATTCTTGATAAATTTGTAATCGGTTATGACCTGGGGAAGGGTGAACTCTGGAAACAGGGACTTATCGTAGGAACACTGGCAAAAAAAATTGCCCTGATGAAAAGCAGAAAAGACATTGCTGATGTTGTATTCACAGGCGGCATTATACACAATGTGGGTAAGACTGTTATAGCTATTTTTGTCCAGAACACATATAACGACATACTTGAAGAGGTCAAAAAAAGCAATATAACATTCAATGAAGCTGAAAAGACAATTATGGGCTACAGCCACCAGGAGATAAGTGAAAAAATTCTTGAGAAATGGAATTTTCCGCCAGTGCTTAAAGCCATTGTCAGGTATTATGCTGAACCTGAAAAAACTCCCGATGAATTCAAAACAGAAGTTTCAATTGTCCATATAGCCAATACAATAAGCATAATGGCCGGCATAGGAATCGGAAGTGACGGCCTGTATCACCAGCTCAGTAAAATTGCCATCGACAATCTTAAGCTGACCGGCGCTGAGCTGGAAGAACTTTACACGAAGATCCCCGAAATGACACGGCAGATAATGGAAATCCAGTAGGGATGAAATATATAATCCCCTGCCCTCATTGCGGGGAAAGCCTCAGGTTTCCTCTTGATAAAGGTAAAATAAAAATAAGGTGTCACTGCGGATACGAGACAGTTATTGATCCCGATGACACCTCTCTCTACAGAAAGGGCCGTTTTGATCTGAAACCCGGTAAAACGGAGAAAAAAAACAAAGCTTCAAAAAACAGCTTTAATATTACCATTCAGAACCTGATAAGGGCTCTCTACAATATAAAATATTCAATACAGAATCTAAAACATATGCCAGACAGGGAGAGAAACCGGATTATGCTGATAATTCTGCTCCCCCTTTTACTTCTTGCGGCTATACTCTATGTTTTCCTTGGTTTATTGATTTAACCGCATTTTTTAATCAGAATAGCACTCCCCGCAAAGACACAAAAATTTAAAAACCTTCATTCATACCTCTGCGGGAAGTAGTTTATTCAGATCACACCTTGAAAAACCTCATCTGGCCCATCAGAGATTCCGCCTGCGCGCTGATCTCCTCAGCTGAAGCAGCCACTTCTTCAGCCCCTGAGGCAGACGTCTGTGTATTACTGTTTATCTGGTCTACCGTTTTTGAAATCTCCTGATTAATAATAAGCTGTTCACTTGTTGAAGCCGATATCTTTTCAGACATTTCCATTACCCTCTCGGTTTCGGAAAGTGCCACATTGCTCTTTTCCGACTGTTTAACAAGCGAATCAGATATATTCTTTATAGAAACTCTTGTCTTCTCAATATTCTCGTTAATCGACTCAAAAGCTTCAGAGGTCAGGTTTACATATTCAATACCTGACTGTACTTCGTTCCTCCCGGCGACCACAACATCAGTAATCTTCTTTGCTGTTACAGCAGTCTCCTCCGCGAGTTTACTTACCTCCTCCGCGACCACCGCGAATCCGCGCCCCTGTTCCCCGGCACGCGCAGCTTCAATCGACGCATTAAGAGCAAGCATCCCGACACGGTCTGAAATATCGCTTATTATGGCCACCATTTCCGCAATACTTCTGGTGCTGTTGTCTATCTGGTTCATGCCGGCAATTGTTTTATTCATCAGGTCGCTCCCCTCCGAGGCTTTAACTGTAGTCTGCTCGGATACAGACAGGGCATCAGCCGCGAAACTGACGACTTCCCCTCCCACTACCTGAAGTTCTTTCATGGACTGAAAAGTGGACTTTGACAGTTCAAACTGGTCCTTCGAATGAGAGGCAATCATATCAATGGAAGCTGCCACCTCCTCTATCGAAGCCGAGGTCTCTTCTATCGATGCAGCCTGGGTCTGTGAAAGATCTGATATAGCCTGGCTTGTTGCCGAGAGCTCTTCAACAGCCTGCGCGAGGTTGACTGATGCTGTTGTTGAAACATCAATCACGGTCCTCATCTTTAATATAAATTTTTTCAGATTTCTTATAAGGAGACCGAATTCATCATTAAGAAAATCATTACTTTCCACCGTAAGATCACCCTCACTCATCCTGTTGAATATAGTAATGGTGTTTCTTATCGGCCGCGAGAAACTCCCCGCTATTACCCAGACTATTCCCGATGCCATTGAGGCAAACAGCAGGAAGAATATAATCTCCATAATAATCAGGGTGGTCCCGTCTTCAAAAAACTCTGCCTGGTCTATCGAGAAAAATATACGCTCACCCAGAGAACTGATAGTACTCTTATAAGCGACTGTCTTTTCCCCTTTAAAAATATAATTAATGAACACATTGTTGTCTGATGCGAGAAGCCTGCTGACACCTTCAATACTTGTGCCGTTGTCCTTTATGTCAACTCCAAGCACTTTTCCTATAATGGCTTTCTCAGCTGAGAAGATAATTTTCCCTTTTCTGTCAACAACAAGGTATCTCCCTGTAGCGTACTTTTTATCATTTTCCAGCAGTTTTATTATGGAATCCATAATAACAGTACCGCCCACAACACCGACAACTTTACCGTTCTGTTTTACAGGGTAGAGGCAGATTATGACCTGGTCGCTTGTTATCTGACTTTTCATCGGATTTGTAAAACAGGGACTGCCTGTTTTTATACACTGCTGAAACTGCGGAAGTTTGCTGATATCACCTGATTTTCCCAGACTGGTGAGTCCTCTCCCCGTGGTATTGCATGCAAAAAAAGCTGGATATTTTCATTACGCTTGGTTTTCTGCATGTTTCTCAGCAGAAGATCTACACGGCCGTAATTCATCTCTTTCATTACCGAATCATTTGAATAGACGTGAAGCTCGGTAAAAAGTTCATTAATATAGCTGTCAATACCAAGGGACGTCTTTTCAACACTTTCCGCAATCTCTCTCTGACGCAAATCTATAGTTATTTTATCAACATAGACAAATTTGGCAACATTAACAATGCAGAGCAGTGATAAGATTGTGAGTATAACCGGTGCGGCCAGTTTCTCAAACATTGTCAGTACCCTGATGTTTATACACTCCTCAAGTATAAACATGGCCTTTCTGGACCTTACATAAAACACCATTGACGCGATGAGAAATGTAACAGAGCCGAGAAGTCCCGCGAATACTGCTTCCCCCCTGCTGTTAAAGACTCCCGATAGAGTAAAGAGTATAACTATAACCAATACTGAAACCATAAATCCTGTGAAAACAAGAGCCATACCCATGACAGGGAAACGGTCTATCCGTTCAACGGTCTCCTGTGGAACAGCATCCCCATCGCCGGATTCATAGACAAAATTTATATCCGCTTTAAACTGCCTGTATAAATAAGAAAATACCAGGAAGATGACTATTAAAGCTGCCGGATATACTGTGATAAATGCCTTGAAAAAAAGTGCAGGGCCTGAATCGGAAATAGGAAAAGTTAATAGGATAAAAAAAATCGGATGGTAAAAAAGCGCGGCAATAAACAGATTCCTTACTTTTGAAGGAATTGCCAGAAATTCTGAATTTTTCATATGTTCCCTCTTTAAAAATGCGGAACCGCACCAGGAATAAACAGTTCCGGCTTCAAGTTATTTCAATATTTCTCCCTCTCCTGTTATACCGGTTTTTATATATTTTTATTTTTTTTATCTGTAAGCGTTTAACGCTTTTATTTTCACTAGACACTTCTAATGAAGTGCCTATTTGTCAATCAGGATTAGTACTCAAATTTGATTTATACGTATTTTTTTATATCTCTTTGCATGTCACGCTTCATATCCCTCTCCTGTATCGTCTTTCTCTTGTCATGTACGTTTTTACCGCGCGCAAGGCCCAGTTCAACTTTCACCTTGCCGTTTTTCATATACATCCGGAGAGGAACAAGCGTGAAGCCCCTTTCTGCAAGTTTCCCTGTAAGCCTCTTTATCTCCTGTTTATGAAGGAGCAGTTTCCTCTCACGGAGGGGATCATGGTTAAACCTGTTCCCTTTGTCATAGGGGGAAATATTCATTCCCACAAGAAAGACCTCGCCGTTCTTTATCCTGGCATATGACTCCTGGATATTGACATTTTTCTGCCTCACGGATTTTACTTCGGTCCCCTTAAGGACAATCCCCGCCTCAAAGGTATCAAGTATCTCATACTCGAACCTGGCTTTTTTGTTTCTTATTATTTCAACTATATCATCAGACATTTTTTTCTCCGGTAAAACTGCATCTGTTTTTTATCCTCTTTGTCAT
>ERZ795048.458-NODE-458-length-43272-cov-15.770484_pt1 | contig 43272 bp, 37 predicted proteins | sample MGYA00375132_ERZ795048 | MGnify/ENA primary metagenome ERZ795048 (study PRJEB30177, sample SAMN05720225) | activated sludge metagenome | isolation source: Anaerobic digester | place: Hong Kong | collected 2014-12-17 ...
CGTATCAATTCCTCAAACTTCTCCATCAATTTCTTTGTAACCGTTCCGGGAACCTCATACCCCTTTCCGCGTACCTCTCTGACGGGCATGACCTTGGAAACGGTACTCGCGAGGAAGACTTCGTCGGCGTCCTTCAACTCTTCAAGGAAGACTCTTCTTTCGACGATTGGAATACCGTTCTCCATACAGAGTTTGATGACCTTTTTTCTGGTGATACCCGGAAGGATGTTGTCTATCTCCGGTGTCAGGACAACGCCGTCCTTGACGAGAAAATAGGTAGAACTTCCGCCTTCGGTGATGTATTTATTATCGTAGTTTTCACCGTTGAATTCGTCGACTTTAAAATCGTTGTGGAATTTGGCTTTTTTAAAGGCAGAAGAACTGCCATCGGAGGACCTGAACATCATCGAATCATACGCGCCGTTTGAATAGGCAAAATTCTTTGCCATGCAGTTCGTCAGGAGGTTGACCGTCTTGTGTTCGCAGAGCTGATGTCGCAAATCCGGATAGAGGGTCAGTTTTACCCCGTTCTTCCAGTTGTCCGGGTTGATGTGTCTCAAGGGAAGTGTTAAAACGGTAAAAGTTCCCTCATGCCGCTCACTGAAGCTGTGTTCCCTGAACTCATCATCCCCCCTCGAAAGCTCTATATATACCTCTCCATCGTCGAGGTCATTTTCCCTGATGAGCGTATTCACCTGATTCAGGCAATCTTCTTCAGAAAAGGCGAGGTTGAGGTTGAAGAATTTCGCACTCTCCTGCATCCTTTTAAAATGATCGGGCAGAAAGAGCGTCTTCCCCTCAAGGATCCTGATCACTTCAAACAAACCGTCCGAAAAGGTAAATCCCCGGTTCTCGATTCTCAAGTTTTTAATATCTTTATCCACCATTTCACCGTTCAGAAAGCAATACATCAAAGACTCCTCCTCCTCATCGTTAGTTATGTCTGATTATACAGCTTTGACAGGTGTTTGTACAGAGGAACTATCATTTCATATCCGTGTTTCCATGAAAATAAATTATCAGTACCATGTCGAGGGAATCTCAGAATCATCCGCAAACAGATCGGGCTTCCTCGAAAGAAGGTCGGAGGTCAGATCTACCATCTCTCTTGTTTTACAGACAACCACTTCCGCATTGCCAAACGTTCCGGTTGTCGCAATAGCTTGTTTTAACAGTGGTTTAAGCAGTTTCCCGTAATGTTCCGACACATCTCCAACCAAACTGTAATGTCGCTTGATCGGTCTGTCGATGACAGATCCATCCGATAATTTTATCCTGTAAAGGTGCTTCTCTTCCGTCAGCCGGTCCGGGATATCATTCCATTCTTCCACGCCGTGGATGATGGTGTTGGATCTGAGTGTGCAACCGAGGAAGATGATTTTTGAATCAATATCATACAGTTTTCCCCAGCATCCCGTTCTTGAACACGGCGTTTCCGAGTTTTCCTCCCCCTTGATAAATTCTTCGGCCCCCTTCCCCGAGGCGGCAACCGAATGGGTGGGATGCAGAGATCTGAAGGCGTTTTCCCTCTTCATGAACAGATTGGTGAGAATCCCCACACAGGAGGGTTCCGTTTCCGGATCAAAGAAATTATAATCATCGTTCATCTGTTTCCAGGTATGCGTCGGGAAAACGAGCAGCCCTCCCGTCAGATAATCCATAAAGGCATCTATAACGGTATCCCCGCCGCCTTCTACCACTCCGATTGCCTTCATGGAAGAATGGATGAGAATCTTGTCATCCGGCTTTATCCCGAGTGCTTTTATCTGTCGTATCAGTTCATTTTTGTTATACATCTTTTCACCTCTTGTTATAAATTGCGATCCACTTTGTCATTATAAACCATTGTCTGAGCTTTTCCATCAAAAAAATCCACTCTTTAATCAAATTTTGACCTTGACATTTCAGAAAAGGATATGATACAATCCTACAAAAGTTTGAGGAGTAAGACTCATGAAGCATTTTGAAACGACATTAAAGACAAATAAATATCAGCATATGATGATGTGCCCCGATCCCCTTTTTGAGGAGACGGGACTCTTGTCATGTTAGCCTGAATCCATAAATCAAAAGAGGGGATCACGTATCAGAGTGATCCCCTCTTTTTTTATGCAAATTAGACTTAATCCGGATAAGTAACCCATGGGAATAAAAAACCAAATGGAGGAATGAAAATGAAAAGAGTATTAACCGTAAGTATTTTGATCGTATTGCTGGCTGGATTGGCCTTTTCACAGAGGATCAGGATAGGTGCAACGCCGGTGCCTCATGCTCAGATGCTTGAAGCAATCAAAGGGCTTCTGAAGGAAAAGGATATTGAACTGGACATCATCGTGTTCAACGATTACGTTCTGCCGAATCTCGCACTTGCCAACGGTGAACTGGATGCCAATTTCTTTCAGCACGCACCTTATCTCGATGTGTTTATCTCAGAAAGGGGGATTAATAACCTGAAGGCACTGAAACCGGTTCATGTGGAGCCGATGGGATTCTACTCCAGGAAGACGCTGACAGAACTTCAGCGGGGTGATACGGTTGTCCTGCCGAATGATCCGACCAATGAGGGACGAGCCTTGCTGCTGCTTCAGGAAAACGGTCTGATCCGGCTCAGGAATGCCTCCGATCTGAAGGCAACGGTAAGAGATATCGTCGAAAACCCGAAAGGGCTCCGCTTCAAAGAGGTAGAAGCCGGTTTTATTCCAAGGGTATACAGCACGGACAATTCAGTACAGGCCGCCGTGATCAACACCAATTACGCCATTTCGGCGGGACTGAACCCGATAAAGGACGCCATTTTCTACGAGGGGGAAAATTCTCCCTACGCCAACATGGTGGTGATCGACCGGAAGAATCAGGATAAGGAATGGGTTACCCTCCTGCAGGCTGCCCTCAGGAGTCTGGCCATGAAACAGTTCATCGAAGAGAAATACAATGGTGCTGTTGTGGCTGTCTTTTAAGGGGTAAGCATGTCCACAGTAGAAGTCAGAAATCTTGAATTGACCTTTTATGATAAGAACCGAACGAACAGGGTTTTAAGGGATATATCATTTAACGTGGATCAGGGCGAGATAGTCAGCTTACTGGGATTATCCGGAGCGGGGAAAACCTCTCTGCTCCGGACCCTCAATCTGCTCCAGAGACCCGATTCCGGCCAGATCAGGATAAACGGTCATGAGATCACAAATCTGTCGCAAAAAGAGATTCAGGAGATGCGGAAACGGATAGGCGTTGTTTTTCAACATTTCAACCTGTTCAGAAACAAGACGGTCTACGACAACATCGCCTTTCCACTCGGTCTTCAAAAAGTCTCCAGGAAGCGGATAGAGGAAAAAGTCAGAAAAACGGCCGGTGAGATGAATCTCACCGATAAACTGACAGCCTATCCCTCTACACTTTCAGGTGGAGAAAAGCAACGTGTCGCGATTGCAAGGGCAATGATCGTTGATCCGGATCTCCTGCTGTTGGATGAGCCGACCTCGGCACTTGATCCAATAACGAAGCTGAGGATTCTAAATACGGTGAACGCCCTGAACCAAAAACATCATATGACGATCATCACGGTAACCCATGATATGGATGTCGTAAAGACACTGAGCGATAAAGTGGCCTATCTGAAAAAGGGACTACTTACCTTTTTTGGTGCTCCACAGGATTTTTTCGCCGGAATGGGACATGAGATCAGCCTCGATTTTGATCTGCCTGAGGCTGAGACAGGGATCATTCGAGCAAAAAATGACGCTCAACTCATAACAGTCTATTTCTGGGGGGAAAAGGCCTCTCAGCCCGTTTTGTGGAATCTCAGCCGGCTTCACGACGTTCAGCTGAATATCATTTCTGGAAACATAGAAAATCTCAAACACGGGAAGTACGGTCATCTGGAATGCGAGATACGGGGGAATTCAACGGCGGATTTCATAACGGATCTGAAACGGGAAGTCTTTAAAGTGGAGGTGCGAAGAGATGTTTGAACAACTTCTTCAGGCCTCTCTTGAGACCCTGTACATGCTGTTCCTATCGGGAACTCTGGCAACTCTTTTCGGGATACCGCTCGGCATCATGCTTTATCTGACGCATCGGTCTAACACACACAAAAGATTCTACGCCGTTCTAAATATAACGGTCAACATCTTCAGATCCGTTCCGTTCATCATCCTCGTATTGCTGCTGATCCCCGTCACAAAACAGGTTGTGGGGACCATCATCGGACCGGATGCCGCCATTTTCAACCTGACAATAGCCGCCGTTCCATTCATGGGACGACTTGTCGAGAACTCCCTGAAGAATATTCCACAGGGGATCATCGACTCGGCTACATCTCTCGGGGTTAACGGAAAACAGCTCATCTTAAGGGTACTCCTTCCAGAGAGTCTACCGGAGCAGCTCGACAACATCACCGTCCTGCTCATCAACCTCGTAACCTTCACGGCAATAGCGGGAGCCGTCGGTGCCGGAGGACTTGGACAGCTCGCTATCAATTACGGCTATTACCGCTTTCAATGGGATATGGTGCTGTATTCCGTTGTTGTCCTCGTCGCGTTGAGCCAGTTTTTACAGTGGACGGGCACAAGATTGGCACAGCGGTTTAAGCACTGATTTCACACCGTTCAGCAGAAAAAAAGTCCCTTTTCAAAAGGGACTTTTCTTAATCGTAGGCTAGTCTGAGTTCCTTCTCCGGCATCACCAGCTTTATACGTTCCTGCCAGGTTGGGGAATCCCATGTTCCGAGCTCTGAATGGGTCAGAAAATAATTTTCCGGGATCGGATGCGTTCCGAACACAACTTTCAAACCGTATCTTTCCTCGATGAAGCGTTTGAAGTAATCCACGTTCTTGCATGGCGGATAACCCACCAGCATCCCGGTGGCAAAATGAACGACTTCTACCCCGTTTTTCTTCATTTCCGCCGGAACATACTCGATGTTCCCACCCGGACAACCGCCACAAGTCGTGTAAGCCGCGATTTCTACCGCTTTGTCTCTGTAGATACTGAAAGCCCCTTCCCTGTTCTGCAGGGCCCTGAAACATTTCCCGCCGCCACAGGTGTGATACCGGTTGCAGATGATGATACCAACCTTTACTTTTTCCATAAGACCATCCCTTTACACAGTTTAAAGTGTTCGTTTGCCGAATTATATCACATTAAACAAAACAAATACACATAAAACTCTATTCCAGAACGATCTTTTTGCAATAGCTATCCATAGCGGTCAGCGTCTCTCCAAGCAGGGCGGAATTCACCATATCCACCTTTGAGGGCAGGATTCGGATCTCTCCCGCACGTGATGAGATGGCACTTTTCTGAACCTGTTCTTCGATGAGTTCCAGCACATCCACGGGAATATGATTTCCCATTCCACCGATCACGATAAACTCCGGGTTGATCAGGTTGATGAGATTCACAATCCCGATACGCAGATATCCGTAATATTCCGTCATGATTTCCCTGGCCTTCGGCTCACCTTTATCCACCTTTTCGAGGAGTTCAAGAAATTTTTCCTCATCAAACTGCTGCTTCAAAACGCCTCCGATCCTCTCATATTCTCTGACGATCTCCTCTACAGAGATATAACATTCGAGACATCCCCTGTTTCCACATTTACATCTCGGGCCGTTCACATCTATACTCATATGACCCAGTTCCCCTGCCGTAAAACTGAACCCGGAAAAGAGGGATTTGTTGATAAGGATGGCCCCGCCAACCCCCTGAGAAATATAGAGATAGACCCCATCACTGAAGGATTCCAGTTCATCGTTCAGAAACATCTCGGCCTTCAGGGAAAGCTTTGCCTCGTTCTCTATGAGGACGGTAAATTCCATCCCGAACTCCTGCTGAATCAACTTTCTCAGTTCCACCTTTTCCCAGTCCATATGAGGAAGACTGGATATATCCTTAGTCCGCTGATCTACGATACCGGGAACGGAAAACGCTATCCCCTGAAAGTCCGCGGTGGAATACTTATCATAGAAGAGAGAGGAAATATGCCCGACAAACTCCGTCACGCTTTCCGGTGTCCTGAAATCGGAAAGGATTTCATAGGAATTATCGAGGTATCCGATACCGGTCTGCGATCTCTCCACTCCGAGTTTGACGAGAAAGACCCGGGCCTTTTTCTTGTTAGCGAGTAATTTCACGGAATTTCTTCCCGGATTTTCGCTCTTCTTCTTCCCGATCTCAAGGAGAAGATCCCTTTCTTTCAGGAAATTGATGATATTCGTCACCGTACTCGGATTCAGGCCGGTTCTCACGGCAAGTTCCTTTCTGGTGATTCCCGGAAAATTCCTTATCAGATTCAGTATAATAATTTTATTTGAAATCCCCATCCTTGCTGCATTTAAAGGTCTCGCGCTCATATTCCCCCTCATTCACAGAAACACTTATTTTTCCAGGAACTCCGTTGAATACACCGTTCTTCTTTCTATATATCTTTTTTGCCCCATGCCCTCTATCGTTTTCTCAAGCCTTATATCCTCAGAGGATGCACCGATCATGATTTTGAACTCTCCGGGTTCAACGACCATGTTCATCTCCCTATCAAAGAAAGACAGGAGTTCAACGGGCAGAATAAAACTCAGCAGCTTTTCCTCTCCGGGTTCAAGATGAATTTTCCCAAAGCCCTTCAATTCTTTGACCGGCCTTGTAACACTTGCCGCAGGATCGTTCACGTAAAGCTGCACGATCTCCTCACCGGCCACCTCGCCCGTATTCTTCACAAAAAAGTCCATTTCTATCTCATCATCCGTTGTTTTAAACGAATCGGTAAGCTTCAGATCCGAATACGTAAAAGAGGTATAACTGAGCCCGTATCCGAAGGGATAAAGCGGTGTCGGTGATCCGTCAACGTAATCGCCAAACCAGTGTGAACGCTGGCCGGAAGCCTTGTGATTGTAATAGACCGGGATCTGCCCCACACCTCTCGGGAAGGAAATCGGCAGTTTACCGGACGGATTCACTTCACCGAACAGCGTCCTTGCAATTGCCGTCCCGCCTTCCTCTCCGGGCAGCCATGCCTGAAGGATTGCGCTACTTTTCTCTTCAAATACAGAAAGATTATAGGGCCGGCCTGAAATGATGACACTCACCACCGGCTTCCCCAAGGCAAATAGCTTCTCCGTTAGTTCAAGCTGTCTTCCCCGCAATTCCAGTGTCATCGTATCTCTCGATTCTCCCGTCGTACAATCAGGAATCAGACCTGATTTATCGCCGAGGCAGAGTACGACACAATCCGCTTTGCCCGCAATTCTGATGGCATCCTCTATATCCGAATCCGTTTCGTCGATCACATGACATCCCTTTGCATAAAGGACCTCTGTGTCTTCGGACACTTCCGAGCGTATCCCCTGAAGGACATTGACCACCCTGTCAACGGAATAGGAGAAATCATCGAAATCGGGAACGGGTGAATTAAAATGATCCTGTTCCTTCATATCCCCGAGAGATTCGATATGTGCCGGGGTAGAATAATCTCCGAGCTGATTCCTGCCGTCTGCCGCGTTGGGACCTATAACGGCGATTGATCTGATCTCTTTCGCCAGCGGAAGCAAACCGTCATTCTTAAGCAGGACAAAAGATTTCTCGGCTGCACGTTCCGAAACCGCCCGATGTGCAGCCGTATTCAGCGAAACCGGTATCTTCGAAAGATCGATATACGGATGATCAAAGATTCCCATCTCAAACTTGAGGCGGAGCAGCCGTTCAAGCGATCTCTCAATCACCTCCATGGAGACTTTCCCCTCTTCAACATATTTTTCAAGCGGTGTCGTATAACACTTGGTAAAGGGGAGTTCAACATCAAGGCCGGCCTCTATTGCGAGTTTTGCGGCATCCGAAAGGGTTGGAACCAGTTTGTGATAATCCTTCAGCATATCAATGGCAAAATAATCCGAGACGACGATCCCGTCAAATTCCCATTCATCTCTGAGGACATTCGTCAGCAGCCATTTCGATGCACCACATGGAACCCCATCCAGCTCATGATAGCCGTTCATGACCGATCTGGACTTTGCCTCACGGACGGCCCTTTCAAACGGATAAAGAAAGACCTCTCTCATCTCCCTTTCCGGAATATGAGGGGGGGCCCAGTTCATCCCTCCCTCTGAAACACCGTATCCGACAAAGTGTTTCAGCGTCGCCGCCACACCTTTTCGAATATCATCCGTCTGAAGTCCTCTGACATAGGCACTCCCCATTGCAGCGACGATGTACGGATCCTCTCCGAAGGTCTCCTCGGTTCTTCCCCATCTCGGATCCCTTGTAACATCCATGAGCGGGGAGAGTGCCTGATGAACGTTGACCGTTTTCATCTCTTCCCGGATGGCTCCGGCTACCTCTTCGACGAGGGATTCATCCCAGGCCGATGATAGACCGATCATCTCGGGAAACATCGTTGCCTCTTTGGTAAGATAACCGCACAGACATTCTTCGTGCATCATGGCCGGAATTCCAAGTCTGGTTTTTTCAATCAGATATCTCTGTATCTCATTGATGAAAGTACCGACTTCTACGGGTGACAAAAAAGTTGAGCCGCCAGGACGAGTAATCTGCCCGATTCCCATTTCTATCTTTTTATCCGCCTTTTCAGAGTCGAAATCTCCCTTCGTTAGCACTTCATATCCCCATATGGAGGTTAACTGAGCAATCTTTTCCTCAAGCGTCATCTTTGACATCAAATCTTTAACCCTATCGGCAATACTCCTTTTTTTATCTTTGTAAGTATCCAAAACACCTCACCTATCCTTTCACGGCTCCGGCCGTCATCCCTTTTATCAACTTTTCACCTGTTATGGCATAAAATACCAGTAGAGGCAGGGTTGACAGGAATAAGGCCGCCAGCATTGCCGGTATATCTGCGGTAAATTGCCCCTGAAAATCCCATAGTCCCAACGTGAGCGTTCTGTTTTCAGGCGAGTTGATCAAAACGAGCGAGAAGATAAACTCATTCCACAAAATAACCATGTCATACACCGTTACGGCTGTAATTGCCGGTGCAGACAGTGGAAATACGATCTTCCAGAACATCTGCCATCTCGTAGCCCCATCTATCTTGGCAGCCTCTTCGAGACTGTGTGGGATATCATCCATGAAATTCTTCAGAATAAAGATGGTTATCGGCAAATTAAATCCAACATAAGGTCCTATCAATCCCCATATCGTATCGTACAACCCCATTTGTCTCGTCAGTGTATAGACAGGGACGAGTGTGATATGTATCGGGATGGTGATTCCCGCAATAAAGAGAGCGAAGAAAAAATTCTTATACTTAAATTTAAGCCTTGAAATCGCATAAGCACCCATACTTCCGGTTATGACAAGAATCGAAAGCGATATGGCAACGACAATGAAGGTGTTTTTCAGATAATAGGGGAAGTTCATCGTCCAGATGTTTGTATAATTTTCAAAGCTTGGATTTTCAGGAATCGTCCAAGGACTTCCCATGAAGAATTCCATCGGCTCTTTGACCGAATTCATGAGCATGAATACCAGTGGATAAAGCGTGATTACAAGCCATATGATGGCAAAAATCATCGTAAAGACTCGGAGCCCAGAGATTTTCTTCCGCATTTGAATTCCTCCTTTCTTCCACCGACATACAATGTAACAACGGTCAGAACAGCTGAAAGAATAAACATGAAAGAGGCTATCGTTGATCCATATCCCATCCTGAAATTCGTAAAGGATTGTTTGTACATATAGGTGGCCATGAGTTCTGTCGAATGACTCGGCCCTCCTTCCGTCATAACGAATATCAGTCCAAAATACTTTAAAGAACCGGTCAGGACAAGGACACATGACGTCTTGATGGTATTGCTGATCAGTGGCAGGGTAATTTTGAAAAAAACCTGTGTTTCGGTCGCCCCATCAATATAAGCCGCCTCATTCAAGTCTTTCGAAATTGAGGAAATGGCTGCAGCAAACAGAATCATGTAAAAGGGAATATATTCCCATGAAATAGTCAGAATAACAGCCCCAAAAGCAGTATCAGGATCTCCAAGCCATCCGGTAGCGAGATGTGATAAACCAAGAGTATCCAGCATGGTGTTAATAACACCAAAGTTTGGTTCATAGATAAAAGTCCAGATCAATCCTATGGCAACGGCTGATAAAGTCATTGGAACAAAATAAAGCAGTTTGAAGATCCTGGCTCCTTTTATCTTAGAAGAAACCAGCGAACCAAGAAGAATACCCATCGGAATCTGTATGATAATAGACATGATGACCAGAATAAAGTTGTTCATCACACTTTGCCAGAAAACCTTATCCTGAAAAAGCAGGAACCAGTTTTTTAATCCAACGAATTCCTTATCTGGAGTAATCCCATTCCATTTAAAAAAAGAATAAAAAAAAGACATTGGAACCGGAATGACAAAATACAACAGATAAAAGACCAAAGCTGGAGCAAGGAAGGCAAGCCCAACAAACAAATTGTGTCTCTCTTTTTTAGAAATCATTTATTTACCATCCTTTTTGGTATCTATATAATTATAATGACAATTTTCAGAAATACTTTTATTTGAGGGTGAATAAATTAAGTGATGATCCCCCTTTCGTAAAAGAAGGAAATTCTGGGGGATCATCAAAACGTTTACTTTATAATCTTATCTGCTGAGATATTCTACAATAGCCGCTTCATGTTCCTTTGCGGATTCTTCAGGTGTAATAGTCAATCCAAAGATCTTCTGTACGATATCCTTATGCACTTCACCAAGTTCCGGTGGGAAGAACTGATCGTAATACAACTGAACGGAATTTGCCTTTGAAAATTCTGCCGCAATACCCGAAAGCATTTCGTCATTCGCAACATAATTGGCTGCCATCTTAACCGGTGGTACGAGTCCGGATGCGACACTTTGTTCGATCCAGAGCGGATCCTCTATGTAATTTCTGAGGAAATCCATGGCCTTGATCTTTTCCTTTGAAGTTTTTGTAAGAGCGATAAATCCCTGTCCTGCACTACCAATGAGATTGGAAGGATCTCCCACGCCACCAGTAATTGCCGGGAAGTTAAAGAATCCGATATTTTTTGCCGTTTCCGGACTCTCATTGACCATCGTATTGGGGAACCACGTGCCCATGAGATACATAGCCGCCTTACCGGAATAAATCAGGGCCCTTGACTGACCGATATCTTCATCCATTCCGTTGAACCCCCTTGGGAAATAATCCTTGTTGACCCAATCCTGTATGATCTCCGCTGCCTTCACAAACGGTTCGGTATCAAAACCGGCACCGGCCTTTCTCTTTGACCAGGCATTGGTAAAGGTATCTTCTCCACCGATTCTGTCGACGAGATACATATAATAGAATGATTCCGTCCATTTATTCTTACCGGCGAGAGCGATAGGGATAATCTTGTTATCCTTCAGTGTTTCACAGACGGCCTCGAATTCTTCTAAAGTTGTTGGTACTTTTAGTCCATACTTGTCAAAGATATCCTTTCTGTAGAAGAACAGGACACCGGTGAGTCCCTGCCATGGCACGGCATAAATGTGACCGTCAATAGTTACGGCCTTGAGCGCTGAAGGAATATACTTTGCCTTAAGGGATTCCTCTATCGCATCAAGCGGCTCTACCATACCGGAATTGATGTATTCAAGCAGAGTACCTCCACCCCATGTGTAGAAAAGATCAGGCGGTGTACCGGCACCCATGGCAACCTTTAGCTTGGTCTTGTAAGGATCATTCTGAATATGAACGACTTCAAGGTCATAACCGGGGTTTAACGCTTCAAAGAGCTTCGCATGTGCATCGGCGATCTGACCGAGAACCGAACTGGTTTCCACATCCCATAAAGAAAGTGAGTTACTGAACAGCATTCCTGCTGTAAAAACGACGACGAGCAACGATAACAACATGAGTTTCTTCATTAAAAACACCTCCGAATGTTTTTTTATTGAACGGGTGGGTTCCTGATCCACCCTTTGAAGACTTTCCACAAGGGTGAAAGACTACCTTCACCCCCGCGGAAAATCTCAAATCCCGTTAGATCCCAAACAGATAATCGTTTAATATGGATTCAAGCATCTCCTGCCTACCGGAAGCAGGCGGTTCTACTTTTCTGTCGACGATATAATCTTCACATTCGGCAAGCGAAAGGTCATTCTTTTCCAGTTTTTTCTCCCATTCAGCCGTAAAACTCTCATATCTACCGGCGATGAAGCTCTCAAACACCTGATCCTCTATGAGTTTTGCCGCGGTCTTCAACCCAATGGCAAAGGTATCCATTCCGGCGATGTGACCGAAGAACAGATCCTTCTTCTCATAGGAGCCCCTTCTGACATGCGAATCAAAGTTCAGCCCGCCAGGGGCAATCCCGCCATTTTTAAGAATCTCATACATCGCAAGGGTTGTATCGTATACGTTTGTCGGGAACTGGTCCGTATCCCAGCCGAGAAGCATGTCACCCATATTCGCATCGACACTTCCCAGAACATCATTTACCCGGCAGTATCTCAGTTCATGCTGGAACGTGTGCCCGGCAAGCGTTGCATGATTGGCCTCTATGTTGAATTTAAATCCCTCGATTCCGTTTGTCTTCAGGAAAGCCTGGGCCGTCGCGGCATCATAATCGTACTGATGTTTTGTCGGCTCTTTCGGTTTCGGTTCGATGAGGAAAGTGCCGTCAAATCCGATCTCATTCGCATACGCCTGGGCCGCTCTGAACATGGAGGCGATATGTGCGGTTTCAAGGGCCATGTTCGTGTTCAGAAGCGTTTCATATCCTTCTCTCCCCCCCCAGAACACATAATTCTCTCCGCCGAGTGTCTTCGTCACTTCAAGGGCCTTTTTGACCTGAGCAGCCGAATAGGCGAGTACATCAAACGAAGGAGAACTGAAGGCGCCATGCATGAACTTCGGTGCGGCAAACAGATTGGCCGTACCCCAGAGCAGTTTGATTCCGGTATCGGCCATCAGTTTACCGACATGGGCAACCACCTTGTCAAGCAATGCGTTGGTCTCCCGGAGCGTGTCGAGCTCGGGGGCGAGATCCCTGTCATGGAAGCAGAAATACGGCGCACCGAGTTTACTCATGAATTCAAAAGCGGCATCCGCCTTTGCCAGCGATGCATCTAACGGATCGTCAAAGCGGTCCCAGGACCTGTTGAAGACCGGCGAGCCAAACATGTCTTTTCCATCGGCACAAAAGGTATGCCAGTAGGCGATAGAAAATCTCAGATGCTCTTTCATCTTTTTTCCGTTGATAACCGCTTCAGGATCATAATGTCTGAATCCCATCAGCTCCTTTGACCCCCTGCCGACATATTGTATCCCTTCCACCCCGGGGAAGTATTCATTCATCATACCTATCACCTCGTAAAAGTTTTATTTGTTTCTATTATGAATAATGTTGAAATGCCACCAATGCAACTTCAGGAGACTCGGTTTCAGCCTCATCCCTCATCTACGCCTTATTCTTGTTCTTTGTCGCCATATCAAGCCAGACGGCAAACAGGATAACAAATCCCTTGATAATCGACTGCCAGAACATCGGCATGTTCATCAGACTCATCCCGTTGTCGAGACTCGCCATAACGATAGCCCCGACGACCGCTCCGCTGATTGAACCGATCCCCCCCGCAAGACTTGCACCACCTATAACACAGGCACCGATGGCATCCATTTCAGCAGAAGTTCCAGCCTGTACGGAAGCCGCATTCAGTCTTGAAGTCAGCAAGATTCCCGCAAGAGCCGCCATGAATCCGTTGATGACAAACACGAGCAGCATGACCTTTTTGATATTGATTCCGGAAAGGGCCGCGGCCTTTTTGTTTCCACCGATTGCGTAAACGCTCCTGCCAAACACGGTATTCCTGGACAGGTAGGAAAAGATGACCAAGGCCACGAGGGCAAACAACAACGACACCGGAACCCCACGATAGGAATTCATCATCCAGACAAACATGGCTATGAGTGCGATATAAACGATCAGTTTAAAGATTTCCATGATCAGTGAGCTTGTCTCAAATTGATACTTCAACTTGTTTCTCCTCGATCTGAAAACGATAAAGATGACAAAGAAAACCGCAACGGCTCCAATGAGGATACCGACCGTATTATTCAGATAACTCTTACCAATGATCTTGAACGTGTTGGAAAGCGGTCCGATCGTCGTTCCTTCCGTTATTCCGACCAGAATGCCTCTGAAGATCAGAAGACCGGCAAGCGTTACGATGAAGGAAGGTACCTTCATATAGGCAACCCAGAATCCCTGCCACAATCCGATCAGCAAACCGGCACCGAGTGTCAGCGTAATGGACAACGCCGGATTCATCCCGTTCCAGACATCCAGAATAGCGATAATTCCACCGGTAAGTCCGACAACCGATCCGACTGAAAGGTCGATTTCACCGAGAAATATGACAAAAGCCATACCGATGCCGAGAATCGAAGTGAAAACCGATTGCCGAAAGAGATTTGACATGTTTCTCGCCGTCAGAAAAGTCCCCTGAGTCAGTATAGAAAACAACCCCCATATGAGTACAAGCGCAATGATCATCATATACGTTCTTAAATTGAATTTCTTCAACAGATTATTTTTCAACTTTATTACCTCCAGCAGCCCAGAACATGATATCTTCCTGTGATATATCCTTCCCCCTGTTATCAAATTCCTTGACGATTTCTCCCTCACATAAAACAAGTATCCTGTCACTCATTCCGAGGATTTCCGGTAATTCTGAAGAAACCATGAGGATAGAAATACCCGATGCAGTCAGTTCATTCATCAGGACATAAATTTCATTCTTCGCGCCTACATCTATGCCCCTCGTCGGTTCGTCGATGATCAGAACTTTTGGATTCACGAGAAGATTTCTTGCCAGAATGGCCTTCTGCTGATTTCCCCCACTCAGATTCTGTATATTTGTCTCAAGAGAGGTTGTTTTGACATTCAACTTTTTCACAAATTCCTTGACGGAATAAATCTCCTTACTCTCATTGATCTGTATAAAATTGACAAAATCTCTGAGGCAGGCAATCGACACATTGCTCTTCACATCCATCGTTGGTATGATGCCAAGACTCTTCCGATCTTCGGATAAAAAGGCAAATCCGAGTTTAAGCGCATCAATCGGTGATCTGATGGAAACCTCTTTCCCATCGAGTTTCACTTTCCCGTGATACTTTCCCGGGAATCCCCCAAAGAGACTCATCACCAGTTCTGTTCTTCCCGCACCCATCAACCCGGAAAGCCCAAGAATCTCACCCTTTTTCAGATTGAACGAGGCATCTTTCACAATTGCTTTTTCAGGCATTTCCGGGCTGTATACCTGAAAGCCGGATACTTCAAGTATCTCTTCACCGGTTTGATGATTCCTTTCCGGATACATATCATTGATCTCTCTACCAACCATCATCTGAATAATAGCGGCCTCATCCACATCCTCAACCCTCTTCGTATCAATATTCTTTCCATCTCTGATGACGGTTACGGAATCGGCTATCCGTTCGATTTCATCCAGTTTATGTGAGATATATATACAGGTAACCCCATGTGCTTTCAGTTCCGCAAGATTTTCCATCAGAATGTCTATTTCCGAATCGGTAAGTGCAGCAGACGGCTCATCGAGAATCAGGATTCGGGCATTCTTTCGCATGGCCTTGGCAATCTCTATCAATTGCTGTTTCCCCACACCAATATTCCTGATCAGCGTCTTCGGCGTACAATCTCTGATTTTAAGCCGTTCAAGCCACTTCTCCGTTTCTTTATACATATAAGCCCAGTCAATACCAAATCTACCGACCTTCTGATTATTCATGAACAGATTTTCCGTAATATTGAGTTCTTCAAAAAGGGCCAATTCCTGATGAATAACGGCAATCCCCGCTTCTTCGGAATTTTTAATATGCAGAAATTCCCTTTTTTCACCGTTTATAAATATTTCACCTTCATAGGTCTTATAAGGATAAACACCACTCAAAATATTTATAAGCGTCGATTTCCCCGCACCGTTTTCACCACACAATGCATGTATCTCATTTTCCTTTACTTCAAGCGTCACATGATCCAAAGCCCTGACCCCGGGAAAGTCTTTGATAATATTTCTCATTTCTAAAAGGTTTCCCAAAATTCCCACCTCATTTTCTGAAAAGTAAAAGGGAACCCTTTCAGGTTCCCACTGATATCTGATTATTTAGGCCATTTGTCTTTTGGTACGTTCTTGTAGACTTCTTCCATTGTATGGAATTCATCAGCGATTACAACATCCATCATGTTATTTGCATCTACCTGTATAGGTGTGAGAAGGATAGAAGGAACGGACTTGAATCCGTTGTCAACCGTACCGTTAGCCCTGACGAAGATATCCTTTTTGAGACTGACTGCGAGAATGGCTGCCTGTGTTGCAAGATCCTTGATCGGCTTGTAGATGGTCATCGACTGTGTCCCTTCAACGATTCTCTGACATGAAGCAACGTCCGCATCCTGCCCCGAGATTAAAACCTTTCCCGCAAGACCCTGGTCCATAAGTGCTTCAATTGCTCCGCCGGCCGTTGAATCGTTTGAAGCAACGATAACATCGATATTATTGTTGTTAGCTGTGAGTGCATTTTCGATGATCTTCATGGCCTCCTGGGGCAGCCAGTCCTTCGCCCACTGGTCTCCGACAACCGTAATCTTTCCCGCATCAATCAAAGGCTGAATCAGATTCATCTGTCCCTGTCTGAACAGTTTTGCATTATTATCTGTCGGTGAACCACCAAGAAGGAAGAATCTTCCGTTGTCTTTGTATCTGAGAAGATATTCCGCCTGTAATTCTCCGACTCTTACGTTATCGAAAGAGATATAATAATCGAGATCACAATCCATCAATAATCTGTCATAAGCGATAACCGGAATTCCATTTGCATGCGCCTCTTCTACGATTCCACCCATAACTTTCCCATTATGAGGAAGCACGACGAGCACATCCACACCCTGTGTGATGAGGTTTTCCGCCTGTGAAAGCTGAACACCATCCTGACCGTTTGCCGACTGAACCAATACCTTGGCTCCAAGTTTCTCAGCTGTAGCAACAAAAATATCCCTGTCATGCTGCCATCTTTCGAGTCTGAGATTATCCATTGTAAAACCGATGACAACCTCATCCTGAGCTGACATAATTCCTACGAACATCAATACCACTAACATAACCAATACAAACTTCTTCATAAAAAATCCCTCCGTTTGATTTTTAATGCTTTAAATGGTTATTTAAAGCAGTTGCGTTCCCTATGAATTTCTTTTCTCCCGACTATAAGTTATTTCGATTTAATTTATTGTATCAATTAATGTATTCACATCCAAAACCAATTAAAACGAATTACCATCGAAATTCGGGGATTATCATAGGAATCGTCAGATTATCAAGTTTTTTCGGAGATTCTTAATAAATATTAACGAGTATTATTTTCGATAAAACATTGAGTGGCTATGAAGCGGTGTGCCGAGCAACTCCATATCATATTTCCCTCAATCCTTTATAACAAGGCAATACAGCTGTGAACCATTCCAGATCAAACAGAACACCCATCAAACAAAAAAACGCACTCACCCTGTTCTCCTGTAAATAAGGGAGTTTCTAAAAACGGCCTCAGCAAAGCTATAAAAACACGGCATTCCCCCTCAACGCACACAAACGTAAGGATATTTTTGTACCGGATACCGTAAATATGCACTATAATTAATTGAAGAAAACAACAAAAGAACATTAACGAACAATAATAACTCAAGAAATAACTCTCCGACATGTTGTCGGAGAGTTATGCGAAAATCAGAAGATCGATTCCGGTACGTAATAATCCGCTGCGTTTTCCGGGGTGATAAGCTCAGCTGCAAGAATAATCTTTGAAGGGATCTGCTTCTGATAGAAGCCGTTGAGTGGTTCGCCTCTGAGGGAAAGAACGGCCATGCTGATTCCCGTTGCAATCATGGACGGCGGATAGGTAACATCTGCCTTGACGAGTGAGTCGTTGTCGAGGACCTTCTTGATCATTTCCTTTGACCCTGCACCACCGAGGAACAGTTTGATATCGTCTCTTCCGGATTCCTTGTAAGCCTGAAGAACCCCCTTCAGCACGTCATCGTCCTGGGCCCATACCGCATCGATCTCATTGTATTTCTGAAGGTAATTTTCCATGATTTCCAGCCCTTTCTGTGTACTCCAGTTTGCCGGCTGTGAATCAAGGATTTCTATTCCGGGATACTGCGCGATCACTTCGTTGAACGCGTCAACCCTTTCACTGTTGATCACACATGGAATTCCCTCAAGCACAACGATCTTTCCCTTTCCGTTCAAGGCTTCGGCCATCCACTGACCGGATACCCTTCCCATCCCCGGATTGTCTCCCGCAACGTAGACGTTTTCCACCGGTTTCGTCAGACCTCTGTCGACGGATACGATAAAAATACCTTCATCATAAGCCTCTGCTACGATTGGGGTCAGTGGTGCCGAATCATGAGCAAGGATGACAAGGGCATCAATGCCCTTCACCATGAGGTCTTCCACATCTCCAACCTGTTTGGCCGGTCCGTCAGCCGTCACGAGGAAAAATTCGATGTCCGGATCTTTTGCCTGCCAGTCCTGTATGGCCTGCTGTGCGTACCAGACAATGCCTCCTGTCCATCCATGGTCTGCAGATGGAATCGAGACACCGATCTTAATCTTTTCCGCACCAAACACCGAACCGGCGAATACCATCAACACAATCAATAAAACACTCAGTAAGATAATACTTTTTTTCATGAATTGCACCTCCTGTATTTTCCCGTTGTAGGGTCTATCGTTTACTGTTTTTTCTTTCTCTGAATCAAAACCGCACCGATGATGACCAGACCTTTTACAGTTCCCTGCAAATAAGGTGAGACACCGAGCATATTCAGCATGTTGTTGACGATACCGAGAATAATGGCCCCGATAACCGTCCCGAAGATCGTTCCGCTTCCACCGGACATCGCCGTTCCACCGATGATGACGGCGGCAATGGCATCCAGTTCATAATTCTGCCCGGCGTTGGATGAACTGATCGAATTGAGTCTTGAAGAGAGCAGCACCGCCGTCACCGCAACCGTCACGCCGATGATCACATAGGCGAGGAACCTGATCCGGTCTATCTTTATCGCCGCATATTTGGCCACCCTTTCATTGGAGCCGATCGCACAGATATATCTTCCGTATCTCGTGTGATTAAGGATCACCGAGAACAAAACTGCAAGCCCGATAAAGATCCAGACCGGGATAGGGATGCCGAGAAAATAGCCCATGCCGAGTTCGGGAAACAGATCGCTCTGTGAGCGAAATTCACCCGCTCCGCTGATATAAAGGGTTAAAGAGCGGTAAATAGCCATCGTACCGAGTGTAACGATGAAGGGGGCAACCCTCCCCTTGGTGATCACCAGACCGTTTATCGCCCCAAATCCCGCACCGATCCCGATCGCTGCCAATACGGCCACGATAATGGCCCAGATTCCACCGCCGAGGGCATTCAGGACCAGAATGGCAATCCCACCTACGAGTGCCGTCATGGAGCCAACCGACAGATCTATCCCCCCGGTGATGATGACAAAGGTCATGCCGAGTCCGATGATCCCCGTATAGGAAACCTGTCTCAGAATATTCATGAGGTTTCTCGTCTTCAGGAAATACGGGCTGGCAATTGCCGATATCACAAACAAGATGACCAATGCAAGAAGCGGTCCCCATTTTTCCGCACTGAAATTTTTAAGAATTTTTGGTGTTTTCAAATCAAGCCACTCCCTTCAAGCCTGTTGCATGCAGCATTATTTCCTCTTCATTGATGTCATTTCCCTGTAGAATGCCGGTGATCTTCCCTTCCTTCATCACGACCACCCTCGAACACATCCCGATAATCTCTTCGAGTTCCGATGAGATAAAGATGCAGGAAATTCCCTTCTGAGCCAGTTCGTTGAGAAAATAATAGATCTCGCGCTTTGCGTTGACATCTATTCCCCTCGTCGGCTCATCGACAATGAGAATTTCAGGTTTCGTGTCGAGACTCTTGGCCAGGGAAACCTTCTGCTGATTCCCCCCGCTGAAAAATTCAAGGGCGGTTTGCAAAGAAGCCGCCTTGATCTTAAAACTGTCCACATAATACTGCGCGGCCGCCCTCTCTTTTTTATGATCGATCAGAATCCTTGCGTACTCTGGAAGGGAGGACAACGTGATGTTCTCGATGATGTCAAAGCTCGTGATGATCCCCGTCCCCTGACGGTCTTCGGAGAGGTAGGCAAGCTTTTTCCTGATAGAATCTCCCGGATTTCTGATCGTTACTTCCTTCCCATTTATCCTGACCGCTCCGGATGACTTTTTTCTGATCCCTATCAGTGTCTCCGCCATCTCGGTTCTTCCGGCACCGACAAGACCCGCAAAGCCGAGAATCTCGCCCTTTCTGAGATCAAATGAGATGTCCTTCAGTTTTCCTCTGACGGAGATATTTTCCACTTCAAGGACCTTTTCATCCGCTATGTTCAGTTTCGGCGGGAAAATTTGTGACAGTTCTCGACCGACCATCAGCGTTGCCATCCTGTGTTCATCGACGTTTTCAATGGCCTCCACAACGATCTGTTCCCCGTCACGCAAGACCATAACCCGGTCACAGATCGTCTTGATCTCCTTCAGCTTATGCGAGATATAAATAATCGTAACGCCTCGTTCCTTCAGCTTGTTCATGATCTTAAACAGAACCTCGATTTCCGACCCCGTTAAGACCGTCGTCGGTTCATCCATGATGAGAAATTTGCTGTCATAGGCCAGTGATTTGGCAATTTCTACCATCTGTTTCTGGGCCACACTAAGATTCTGTATCTTTTCAGTGGGATCGATCTGTGTATGCAGCTCCGCGAGAAGCTCTTTGGTCCTCTCGATCATCCGCCTCTTGTTCAGGAGCACCTTTTTTCTGTATTCCTTTCCGAGAAAGATATTTTCAAAGACGGTCAGTTCCCCGATCAGGTTAAACTCCTGCGGGATCAGACTGATCCCGAGCTTCCTGGCGTTCAACGGGTTGAACTCCTCTATCCGTTTACCCTCAAAATAGAGTTCTCCCTCGGTCGGTGTGTAGATCCCGCTGATGATCTTGATAAGCGTAGACTTTCCGGCACCGTTTTCACCGATGATGCCAACCACTTCGCCCTTTTCTATATCGAGCTGAACGTTGTTCAGAACTCTGACCTTGGAAAATTCCTTGCTGATCCCCTCTATTCTGAGAATATCCCCCCCCATATCATCACACCTCAGTCCGATTTGATCGCATCGTCAAATGCAATATCCGAAGGCTTAAAATCCACCTGCCTGACGAATTCAAGGGACTCCATGGCCCCGTGAACCCTGTCCATCCCCGAATCTTCCCATTCGACGGAGAGCGGGCCTTGATAATTTATGGCATTCAGCTCACGGATAATCTCCTCAAAATCCACATCACCATGACCGAGTGATCTGAAATTCCAGCCTCTTCGATTATCTCCGAATTCCATATGCGAACCGAGGATGCCGGAACGTCCGTCGAGCCTGACGGCTGCATCCTTCATATGCACATGATAGATCCTGTCCGGAAAGTCCCGGATCATGAGATGCGGGGTCATTCCCTGCCAAAGCAGATGACTCGGATCAAAGTTGATTCCCAGTGTTTTTCTGTGTTCAAAGGTCTCCAGCAGTTTCTGTGTGCTGTAATAATCGAAGGCAATTTCAGTTGGATGAACCTCCAGGGCGAATTTTACGCCATATTTGTCAAATTCGTCGAAAATTGGATCCCATAACTCCCTGACCTTTTTAAATCCCGCATCCACCATCTCCTGCGACGTCTGCGGGAAAGAATACCAGAAGGCCCAGACCGGTGAACCGGTAAATCCCGTGATGATATCACAATCCATATTCTTCGCCGCCTGAGGGGCCATTGTCATCATTTTAATGCCCCATTCCCTGATCGCTTCAGAGTTCCCGGCCAATTCAGAGGGGGCAAAGCCGTCGAGTCTCGGATCATAACGATCCGCCACACATTGCCCGATGATATGCGTTCCAAGTGCCCAGGTTTTCAGATGATTTTTTTTGAGAATCGCCTTTTTCTCTTCACAATAAGCCGGATCCGTTGCGGCCTTTTCTATATCCATATGATCTCCCCAACAGGCGATCTCCAGCCCGTCATACCCCCACTGAGAAACCATCTGACACAACGTTTCAAATGGCAGATCCGCCCATTGTCCTGTAAATAAAGTAACCGGTCTCATCAACATTCCCCCTTATCACTCGTAATTAAAAGAACCGTCAACTCTGATTCCTCCTTCATTACTGCTCTTCACACAATCGGCAACGAACTTGATTCCCCGAACGCCATCCACAACATCTGTAAAGATATGGCGTTCATCCGGTTTTATTTCGGCCTTTCCCGCCTTTAAAACCTCACAGTAATTTCTGTAGAGATTTCCAAAGGCCTCAAAATACCCCTCCGGATGACCGGCCGGAATCCGCGAATAAGCCTGAGCGGCCCCGCAAACGTAGCCGTTCCCCCTGTTCATGATCTGAACCGGTTTGCCTTTCAAGGCCAGATAAAGGGTGTTCGGTCTTTCCTGCGCCCATTCTATCCCGCCTTTTGTCCCGTATATCCTGATCTTCAATCCGTTCTCATTTCCGATGGCGATCTGTGAAGACCAGTAAATTCCCTTGGCGCCACCTTTATAATCCAGACATATCCTCGCGTTATCGTCCAGCAGCCGGCCTTCGACAAACGTGTCAAGATTCGCAGAAAGCGATTCTATCTCAAGACCCGTCACATAATGCACCATATTCTCCACATGTGTCCCGATATCACCAACACAGCACGAAAGACCGGCCTGCGTCGGGTCCACACGCCATTGCGCCTGCTTGTTATCCGTCTCTTCCGCCTTATCCGACAGCCAGTCCTGAGGATATTCGGCCATGACCATCCGGATAACCCCGAGTTCGCCCGAACGTACCAGCCTTCTCGCCTCTTGAACCATCGGATAACCTGTATAGGTATAGGTCACCATAAATTCAAGCCCCTTTTCCACGGCAAGTGTCATCAGTTCATATCCCTGCTCAACGGTAAAGGCCAGCGGTTTGTCACAGACAACGTTTATCCCTTTTTCCAGAAAAGCCTTTGATGCGGCATAATGCATACTGTTCGGAACGACAATCACGACGAAGTCTATGCCGTCTTCTCTTGCCGCTTCCTTTTCAGCCATATCGAAGAAATTATCATACACCCGTACATCATCCAACCCCCAGCGGTTGCCCGCCTGCCTGTTTTTTTCGGCATCCCTTGAAAAGCAACCACAGACAAGATCTGCCGAATGATCAAGATCTATGGACGCCTTATGAACCGGACCGATAAAAGATCCCGGTCCACCTCCGACCATTCCGTATCGTAGTCTAAAAGTACTGCCTTTTTCAGCCATTTAAAATCCTCCCGTATTTAGAAGTTTTTTTATTCACTTATAAGGTTATTGATAAAAGTTAGAAAATCAACAAAGTCTTCTTTTTTTTATTGTATCAATTAATCTAATGGATTTCAAAGACGATGAGGCCGCTTTATCTCTAAAATAAAAAGATGACACTCAATCAACAGAAAATATCAAGTCTTTTTATCGTTTTTTAAAAGATATTATGCACCGTTATTTGCCCAATCTGATCCCGATAAACTGTGAATCAGTAAGAAATGACCCGTTCTAAAAGAATCATGGGTTTTTGTGTTAAAATTCAGTTGAGTACGGTCCACAGAATCTCTGAATTCAGGGTGAATGATGACAAAGGAAGCCTTTTCTGCCTATAAAGACAAATTTGTCAGACGGCTGAGACATTCGTCAGACGAATCGTATCAAAGGCGGCGGTTGAAACCGATATCACCATCAGTGCCGGGCTGTCCAAAACGGCTGGAACGGTTCTATTACTGGAAAAATCTGATGAACTGATAGATGTCGCAAAAAATGCCGGTAAACACAGATGTTTTACTTCATGAGAATCATCAGAGGAGGATAAAATGAAATTACATGACTTTAAACTGGAAGTATTCTTTGGAAAATATGAGTTCACTGCCCCTTATCTGCTGTCGCAGTCCGATTGCGAAACGATGTCCGTCTCCGCCTTACTATCGCTGGAACCGGGAGCGGAGACGGAATTTCTGCACGAAAGACTTGGCTATACGGAAGTTACGGGAAACCCCGAACTTCGGCAGGCGATCTCAAGACTCTATACCGGTCAACGCCCGGAAAACATCATCGTTCATACCGGGGCACAGGAGGCCATCTTCAATTTCATGAACACCTTCCTCGACAAAGGCGATCATGTCATCAGCCAATTCCCCATCTATCAATCCATTTATTCCGTTGCTGAGGACATCGGCTGCGAAGTGAGCAGATGGGAGATCAAACAGGATGAACAGGGATGGCATATGGCTATCGATGAGCTTGAGTCGCTGATCACGCCACAGACCAAACTGCTCTGCATCAACAACCCCAACAACCCGACGGGATTCATCTTTTCCGAAGGGGAAATGAGGAAAATTGCCGAAACAGCGGACAGACATGGACTGTTCGTCTTCTGTGATGAAGTCTATAAAGGGTTGGAACTCGACAATGTCAAAAGGCCCTGGTTTGCCGACATCTATGATCGTTCGCTATCACTCGGGGTCATGTCAAAGGCATACGGTCTTCCCGGATTGAGAATCGGCTGGACCGCGACAAAAGACAGGAAAATTCTGGACGGGCTGACGAAGATGAAACACTTCACCAGCATCTGTAACAGCTCGACTTCCGAATTTTTATCGATAGTCGCCTTGAAACACGGCGAAGCAATACTGGAGAAAAACAAAAAGATCATAGAAAGGAATCTGAAAACATCGGATAGATTCTTTGAGAAATATAAAACGCTCTTCCGATACAACAGACAGATGGCCGGCCCTGTCGCTTTCCATGAAACAAAGATAAGAACACCGATGGCAGAGCTGAGTGAGGACCTTGTCCGGAAGAGCGGGGTTCTCCTGCTGCCTTCTACCGTTTATGATTATCCGCATCAGTATTTCAGAATGGGCTATGGAAGGTCGAATTTTGCGGAAAATCTCAAAATACTGGAAAGATATCTTGAAACCACTCATCTGAATCTTAAGAGATAATCCAAAAGACTGATAAGCAGACGCTGCCGAAAAATGAAAAATCCCCGCTTGGCGGGGATTAGAGCGGATGCAAGGGGTTAGTCAAATTTCTATTCAAAACCTTGCATCCAAGCCCTTGAAATATCTCTGTGGCACTTTTAAAAAAGACTTTTCAGTTATTCAGCAAGCCCTATTTATCTATCTTAAATTTCCTGACTTCGTCGGACAACTTCGCCGATAGCGAGTTCAACTCTTCCGCCGAATCGCTCACATGAACCGTAGAATCACTCTGTTCGGAAATTGCGCGGTTCATATCCTTCATCTGTTCCGTGATTTCTTCCATAGATTTGGCCGAGGTGACCATTCCGGATGCCATTTCCTCCGTTGCAGCACTCTGTTCCTGTGCGGAAGCGGACAGAGCCTCTATCTTGCCGCTGATGGAGTCAACGGAAGAGGAGATATTTGCAAATTCACTCTTTATCTTATTTGTTCCTTCAACGAGTTCCTCATAGAGTTCAACGGTTTTATCCACCGCCGTATTGGCCTTCGACGCGCTGTCATCGATCTCATTCAGTATGGAGGCAATATTCTGAGTGGCGCTCTGACTCTCTTCTGCCAGCTTTCTGATCTCATCCGCAACAACCGCAAAACCTTTTCCCGCTTCTCCCGCTCTTGCCGCTTCTATGGCGGCATTCAACGCAAGCAGATTCGTCTGTTCCGAGATGGAAGAGATCGTATTGACAATCTGCTGGACATTTCCCGACTGTTCCGCCACGATCTTGACAAGCTTCATGGCCTCACGGTTCTGCACATCCACCTTGTTCATCATCTCATTCTGCTTCTTCAGTTCATCCGTCCCCGTATCGGTGGATTTTTTTGTAGACAACACTTCATCCGCGAGTTCCTGTGCCGTAGAGGAAACACTCTGCGCCGAAGAGGAGATTTCCTCTATTCCGGCATTCACCTCTTCTATAGAGGCCGAGGTATCCTGTACGTTGTGAACAACCGATTCGGACTGTGAATTCAGTTCCTCTCCGATGGCACTGTTTTCCTCCGCGATAGAGGCCAGTTCCCCAGAGGCTCTGTCTACCGATTCTACAGCCTGACGGACTGAATTGATGGAATCTCTTAACGATTGTCCCATGACGTTTAAAGAATCGGCCATCTGTCCGATTTCATCCTTGTTTTTCACGTTAAATTCCTGGGTAAAATCTCCGGTTCCAAATTCCAGGATTCCCTTCGCCATCATCTTGATCGGTTTTGCCAGCATATTGCCGAGTATATAGGCAACAAACAGGATGATGCCCAGGACAACCGCCGTTATGATGATGACCAACCACTGGAGGTTATTGAGGGATTCCATGACCTCATTCTCCGGTATCGTCTCGATAAAATACCAGCCCGCACTCAATTCTTTGATGGCGGCTATCTTCAGTTCGCCCTTGTAATTGTAATGAAAGACACTCTCATTATTTTTTATTGCTTTAACAACACTGTCAGCCGTTTCTCGGTCCGCATCCTGTATATAGGTCCCATAATCAAGCGTCGGATGTGCAACCAGCTTCCCATCGTCTCTTATGATAAAGCCATAGCCTGTTTTATACGCTCTCGCATTCGTGGTCACTTCATCTATATAATCAAAGCTAACATCAACTCCTACAATTCCTATGACCTGATTGTTGATGATAACCGGGGCTACCACGGAGATGATATCCCCAAGGCCTTCCCAGTAATAGGGTTCGGTGTAAATGATCTTCCTCTGTTCAATCGGCTTTTTGATCCAATTTAGATCATTGGCGGGATTATTGAAATAGTCAAGGGTGACATAGGGTTGTCTGTTAACAATCTTTTTATCAAAACTTTCAAAGGTCAGACTGTAGGCAATGTCGTATTTATAAGGGTTGGCAAAAAAATACGCCGTAACCTGTTCCGGAATAGACTTGGACAATTCACGCATCATATCGCTCATCATCCCCTTTTCATACGCTTCAAGATAAGAGATGCCCTCTTCCTCGATTTTTTCAGCGTCTATCGTACTCTTAACCATAGCATCCATAGCCTTGATGTAATAATTAACCCTTTCAAGAAAGACTTCGATTTTTCCGGCCTCTTTTTCTGTCGTTTCCATCAACTTGACCTGCGCTTCTTCTATCATGATATTTCGGGTGTTAAAGATGAAGAAAAGTGAAATGATCAACGCAACGGCCAGCGAAGAGAAAAAAATATTCATTACTATCTTTAAGGTCATGCTCTTTTTAAACATAATACCTACCTCCATATTTTCAACATAGTCATTTAACGAAATGTATGTGGTATTTATTACTATTGTGTAAGATTAAGAACTGTAAATTTATTACTATTAAATAATCATAAATCATACAACACCCGTGATGAAGAAACGAAATTCTCCTTATTTTTTCCTGAATAACGGTCAACATTTTGAAAACGACAAGGGATATCCGTATCAAATCAAATAACATTGTTTATAAAAATTGTATATTATCATACTATTCTGATACTTTCTATTATATAATTAATTGGATGAGTTGCTTATAACTTTATCCATTCACATGAACATCTTCTTTCATTTTCGATAAGAATCAGATATGAAGGGGTCTTTGATTTTCACTGAAGGCTTCACAGAGCTCTCTACACAGGCGGTGGAACCAATCGCATCACCTCTTCTTCCACAGAAAATGATCAAAAATCCCCTTGTACAAGACTTTTGAAAAACTGTCATGCCACTTGACAACAATCCGTTTTCGGATTATAATCCGTTTGTCCGAATTCGGATCATTATAGGATAAGGGTGTGGCTTTATGGATGATACGATATTGACAAAGGTAAAAAAATACAATCAGCTTTTTAAGGAACTCGACCAGCTATATCATCAATATGCAAAGGACAGCGGGTTATCGGACACCATGTTCTGGCTCATGTATTCCATCCTTGAGCATGAGGTTCCCTATACACAAAAGGAACTTTGTGATTTTTGGTTTTATAGCAGACAAACGGTCAATTCCGCCCTTAAAAGTCTTGAAAAGCGGCAATTGATCCAGTTGATACCGTTTTCAGACAATCGAAAAAACAAACAGATCCTGTTAACCCCTTCGGGGAAAGAGCTGGCAACAAAAATAATCATACCTCTGATGAAAGCAGAGGAAAACGCATTTTCCGAGTTGGGCGAAGAGAACTTTGATGAGTTTTTCAGACTCACTCACAGACATATTGCGCTGCTGCGAGTAGAAATAGAAAAGGTTGAGAAAATGTCATCAACGGATTGATCATCCGGTCTTTTTCATTTGTCCGTTCTATCGTAGAAAAATGAAAATCAGACACAGGTTAAATGATCATGAATGCGCAACAGGGAGAAAAGATCCCGTATATCGTCATCCTTCAGCGGTATCGTGTGTATACCACCTCTCTTTTTATCCCATTAAACAATCACAGAAGGCCAAAATATCTTTTGACAGATCATGAATGATTTTGAGGGCATTCCGCTCTTTTAATCGTTTCGTTCGTGCCGGTTCATCAACAAATACGGAAAACCCCGTCTTGAGCTAATTGGCTGCCAACACCCCCTCACCTGTACAGAAACAAAACCGTTAGTCAGATAGACAATTCAGCTCTGTTGAAGGATGAGCTGAATTGATTCAGGAGGAAGAGAATGAGAATACAATTATCCAGTCATTTTACCTACAGGAAGTTACTGCGCTTTACCATTTCACCAATTCTTATGATGATTTGTACATCGCTGTATTCGATTGTAGATGGTTTTTTCGTTTCAAATTTTGTCGGTAAGACACCTTTCGCAGCCGTTAACTTAATCATGCCAATTGTCATGGGAATTGGTTCAGTGGGTTTTATGATCGGGGCCGGCGGAAATGCCGTCATATCCAAAACACTCGGTGAAGGGAAAAAGAAACAAGCCGATCAGTATTTTTCCATGCTGATTTATACGGCTGCAGTTATTGGCCTTATCCTGTCTGTTATCGGATTCATTTTTATCAAGCCGATTTCGATAGCCTTGGGGGCAAACGGGGATTTACTGGAAAGTTGCATTCAGTACGGACAAATTATCTTTGTTTCGATGCCCGCCTTTATCCTGCAGAATATCTTTCAGAACTTCTTTATAACCGCGGAAAAACCGGCATTAAGTTTAAGGATATCCCTTATAGCAGGCATCACCAACGCGTTATTGGATTTCCTGTTCATGGGAGTTTTTCATTGGGGTATCGCTGGAGCAGCATTTGCAACGGCGCTGGGTCAGGTTGTCGGAGGCCTAATTCCAATTATGTATTTCTCAAAGGAGAACGACAGCCTCTTACGCCTGACAAAAACAAAGTTTGATGGGAAGATTCTCTTCAAAACCTGTACAAATGGTTCTTCCGAAATGGTGGCAAATCTTTCCACTTCATCGGTCAGTATCCTCTATAATTTTCAACTGATGAAGATGGCCGGAGAGAACGGGATTGCGGCCTATGGAATTATCATGTATGTCAATTTTATCTTTATGGCAATTTTCATGGGTTTTTCGATCGGTACCGCTCCTGTTGTCGGTTATCATTACGGAGCGGCTAATCACAAGGAGCTTAAAAGTCTGTTCGGTAAAAGTATTAAGCTGATGGTGATATCCGGTGTCGTAATGACGGTACTTGCCGAAATACTTACCCGGCCACTGATAACTATTTTTGCCGGTTATGACATGGAACTGTTTAATATGGCCTGTCAAGGCTTCAGACTTTACTCCATAGCATTTATGCTGATGGGTATAAACATTTGGGGATCCGCCTTTTTCACAGCCCTCAACAATGGAGTCATTTCAGCCACCATTTCATTTTTAAGGACATTTGTCTTTCAGGTCATCATCATTCTCATATTACCCATGATATTTGGAATTAACGGCATCTGGTTGTCTGTCGTAGTATCTGAATTGCTGGCGTTATTTGTTACAATACTGTTCTTTCTTAAGACCAAAGAGAAATATCAGTTTGCCTGATACAAGTGTCAAACGGGAAGGTAAGACTGAAAAAGGACTTCAGTCTCCCTTCCCGCCTGATTATACTAGATGCCAAACGATCAGATCTTTTCCACCTTCATGTTGATAAAGGTCAGTGGTGTTCTGTCAAGTGTTGAGATAGAATCTGTAGCGGTTCCGAGGTAGTCTTTTCCGAACATGTCATAGATGTTGGACGTGAGGTTCAACTGCGGCAGTCTGCCGATGAACCTTTCCCCGTCAAAGAGGAATGCGGTCTGAACCGGGGTTGCATACTTCCCTTCCGGGGTAAAATCCCCACCGGAAGCAAACATGACATAGATGGCCGTTTCCCCGTTCAGGAGTTCCGCGATGGTCTTTTCCGATTTTCTGATGACAAGGGGTTTCGGGGAAAGGGTCGGTACGGAGTCATACTCTCCACCCGCCGCACCGGTATGGACCAGGTGATACTGTTTGGCCGTTTTCTTATCCGTATAGGGCGCTCTGAAAATCCCGTTCTCTATCAGGGCATACCTGTCCTTTTCATTAACGGCCCCTTCAGTATCAAAAAATGGAAATTCCAGCATGTTATCTTCTGAACTTACCGACTGATAGAGAGTAAAATCTTCGGAGAAGAGCTTTTCTCCGATCTTGCCGGCAAAGATGGAACCCCCTGTCCCGAACTTGAGTCCATGAAGCTCCGTATAGAGCTTATTCATGAAGTCACATCCCATCGGATGGAGGATGACCTTGTGTATGCCATTCTCTACATCGGCCTGGTTTGAAAAACCATTACAGATGATATTCGCGAATCTGAGATATTCATCCCTGTCCCATTTCGTTCCCATAAAGCCGACTACCCCGTCAAGCAGATTGGGCGATGACTTTTCCTTTAACAGCAGCGAAGAATCGATCCTTGAGATTCTGCTTCTGAGATTTAATCCCAGATCGTTTTCGAGTGCATGATCTTCCGTACTCAGGTTAATCTTGTTGTTGAAGATGAAATCCGGATGACTTTTCCTCAATTCGGAAAGGGTGACTTCGATTTCTTCCGTAAATTTCACCCCGTCTTCAAAATCACAAACAACGGTTTCCCCTCTTTTTAGATTCCCCGTCGGTTCACAGGGATAGTCTATGCCAAGTGACAGGGCGGCCCGGGCCTTCCCTTTCATCTCTGCCTCGTCATACGTACCAATCACACCGGCAACGCCGATCTTTCCGTCCGCATACACCCTGAAGCCTGTCTTTGTGATGTTCTTTTTTCTGATCGACTCCACGTCACTCATCACAACGTTGATGGAGGTTTCTTCCGTTTTAAGCGTATATTTTTCATTAATCATCTCAATCACTCCTATTGGACGTTTAGGTTGTTTACTCTGACATAGGGACCACCAAATCCAACCGGCAGCGGATACTGCTCCATCTTGCCGCAACCGCCGAGGATAAACGAATGAAGACCAACACTGTCGGAAACACCGTCTATCTCGTTAAGGGTCTCAAAGACATTTCCCGACACAACCGAACATTTCACCGGATGGGAGATCTTCCCATCTTTGATGGCATAGGCCAGTGACGGAGCGATGGTAAACGTCGTCATCCCGGAGCCGTGTTTGATGGTTTCAACGAGAATGCCGTCATCAACGCCGGAAACAAGTTCTTCAAGCGTCTCGTTCCCCTTTTCGATGTATGTCGTCGTCATCCTGACGATGGGTTCAAACTCAAAATCCTTCGCCCTGGCATTTCCGGTTACGTGTTCTTCAAGCGCTGCCGCCGAAGAGGCACTGTGCAGTCTGCCGGCGAGAATTCCGTCCCTGATCAGATAGGTCTTTTCCGCCTTCGTTCCTTCATCATCGAAGGTTATATGACCACTTCCGGTCGGATTCCCGTCATCTATGATGGACAGCAGTTCAGCCCCCACTTTCTTGCCGATGACCCATTCCTTTTTCATCGTCTCATCGCCAACCATGAAATCGGACTCACTCTTATGCCCAAAGCTCTCATGGGCAAAAACACCGGCAGCGAGGGGAGAGAAAATGACCGTATGCTTCCCCTGCCTGACTTCCCGTGCATTCTTGAGAAAATCAACGGCCTTTTCAAACTCCGCATTCAGCTCTCCCTCTCTTCCAGACAGATCCTTAAACTGATCAGAGGCACATTCATATCTTTCGTTGAAGATCTTCTCACCGTCTTTCAGATCATAACTCAGTCGGATTCCCGTCGTCTGAAAATCGTAGATTAGATCGGCCCCTTTACTGGAGTAGAATCGTTTGGTCTTTTTGTTATCCACATAATGACTCCTGAGCGATGTGATACAGTCCCGTTCCCTTATCTGATCGGTATATTTGACCAGTAAGGCCTTTTTCTCTTCAACGGGAACCTTGCGAATATCGTTTTCTCCCGTAAATTCACAGAAATCGCCCTTGTTCACCTCAAACTGTCTGACAACTGGATCATCATCGATGGCTTCATTCTGAACCGCCATCTGAGCCAGGTCATTCAACTCTTTCTGAATCCCTTCTATGTCTGATGTTGCCGAGTAATACCATTTTTGACCGTCGAATACCCTTATGAAGGCTCCCGTATAACTCTTTTCCTTCATCTCGTCAAGCGTTCCGTTCGTGATCACAATTCTCGTTTCAAAAACATCTTCTATCCTGATATCGGAATACAAGTTTTCTGGAAATTTGTACATCATATCCCCTCCTTATGAGATATTTTAACATATACATTCAATATATCAAAATATATATTGAAATATACAATCATAATCGAATATTTTTTCCATATATCTCAATTATCCCAATAACATAATCATCAATTTGTATTTTCATCGACAAAAAAACACCGGCCTTGAGCCGGTGTTTTTTTAACCGCATCCCTATACCCGTCTATTCGACTTCCTGCGAAGACAATTTCATTTCCCTTCTGTTGATGATAAAGACGGGCAGATAGATCAAGCCGAAAACCGCTATCAGCAGCAACTCCATTCCAAGGAGCGAAAAAGGCCAGGGGCCCAGCATATCCATAACTGAAGCCGTTTTGGGTTTCTGATTGAGGAACATGTAATTCGTCCCGGCGATCATGTTGATGATAAAGACACTTCCGGCATAGATATTCGTGAAGATAACCGCCCTTTTCAATGCACCGGGTCTGATCCGTTTTTTCTCCACGAGCAGGAAATAGAAGACACAGGCGATAATCAGGCCATGTGAAATAAAAAACTGGAAAAACCTGAAATGTGGGAAACCGTACAGGGTGATATCCGGCGTTAAAAGAGCCTGTGTGGCCCCGCCCAATCCCCAGAAATACAGGATTTCAAACAGATACTGGTTGTATCTGATCAGAATATAGATAATCAGGATGATGCTCACACCGCATAACTCCAGATTAAAGAGGATATCCGGTCTGTACTGATAGAAAATCCCGTTCCAGAACCGATAGGCAACCTCCATCGTGATGATGGCAAAAAGGAGAAAATATTTGTAAAACTTTCCGAATCTCTCACTTTTTCTGCTGATAAATGTCAGCAGAACGATAAAAAAGACAATACTCAACAGCGCCACGACATGCGTCCTGCCGAAGAGCTGAAAGCCCGCCGTCTTTTGCGGTGTATAACTGAAAAACTCTTTGAAATCCATAACCGCTCCCCTCACTTTTAATCTTTTAAACAATCGCCGTATTATAGCATTAACCTTTCTTCTTTTTTATTCTTGACAAGTTCAGACTCATATGTTAGGATACCACACAAAGGGCACGTGCAATAAGCCTGAAAGGAGAACAAGATGAACACAGTTATATTCGATCTCGACGGCACTTTATTACCGATGGATTTCGATAAATTTCTGAAGATCTATATGCATGAGATATCCAAAAAACTTTCCGACCTGATAGAACCGGAAAAGACCGTTCAGTGTATCTGGAAGGGCACGGAGATGATGATAAAGAACGACGGCAGAGAAACCAACGAAACCGTCTTTTTCAGATGTTTCAAGGACCTCGTCGGCGAACATTATGAGGAAATGCAGAGACGTTTTGATGACTTTTACAGGAATGAATACAAGAAGGCAAGGGCGGCAACCTCACAGGATCAAGACATGATCAATGCCGTACACCTGCTCAGGGAGAAGGGGTATGCTCTCGTGGTGGCCACTAATCCACTCTTTCCGGAATACGCCACGCATCAGCGGCTGGAATGGGCGGGGTTTTCGACGGATGAATTTGAATACATCACAAATTTTGAGAAAAACTGTTCCTGTAAGCCGAATCCACTCTTTTTCAGAGAAGTTCTGAAGAATATCGATAAACGGGCGGATGAATGCCTGATGGTTGGAAACGATGTCCACGAGGATCTGATCGCCTCAGAAGTCGGTATCAGGACCTATCTGATCACGAATCATATGCTGAACAAGTACAACAAAGAGATCGTCGCCGATTATATCGGGAATTATGAAGCCTTTTATCATTTTGTTCAGTCCCTTCCGGTCATCGGAAATACCGATCGATGAGCACCTCGACATCACTCACCCAGCAATACGCCACATATTCTGACTAAACGCAATCACCTATAAAAGCCTTTCCCCCTTCAGACAGTTTCAGAAGGAGTCGTTTTTCATCGCCTTTCAGGGGTCCTCTCAGATTTTCGCTTTGTATCACACGGAGCCGTTTCAACACGCTGTTGATTTATTATCGTTTATTTTCAACAATATTCATCCATAACCGGATTTGACATTTTGAATTTCTTGTTTTAACATAATTCTGTCGATAGGGAAACGTTTCCACATAAAAACGTTTTCATACTACTCAACATATGATGAAAAGAGGTTTATGATTTGAAAAAAGTTACAATAAAAGACGTCGCATCAAAGACAGGACTCGCGGTGAGCACCGTCTCGAGAGTGTTGAACAATACGGGCTATGTCTCTCAGAAAACGAGACGAAAGGTCATGAAGACCGTCGAAGAACTGAATTATATTCCGGATCCGACGGCACGGGGGCTGGTCTCCGGAAACACCCATATGCTCTCGATTGTCGTACCGATGATCCGAACGGATTTTTATGACCGAATGATCAATTCCATCGACGAATATATCTCCGAAAAGGCCTATGATACCGTCATCTTCCCCTTGCTCTCACAGAAAAGACTCGAGAGGTTTTCCGACAGGGACGCCTTTCTTTACAGAACCGACGGCATCATCATGGCATCCATGCCCATTCACAAACTGTTCCCGAACAGTGAGATTCCCACCGACAGAAATATAGTCCTCGTGGATATGTATTCTGAGAGATATGACTGTATGTATCTTGATAATGTGGAAGTCGGCAGAAAAGCGGCGGAAGTCCTCTATGAACACACGGACAACCTGAAGATGCTCACGTTTATAGAACCCGAATCCGTCTTCACGACCAATGTCTTTGGAGACCGGGTGAGGGGATTTTCCGGCTATCTTGCGGATAACGGGATCAAAACGGTGGAAAAACAGCTGTTTCACACGGAAATCGATCTGCATTCCGCGTACACGACCGCGTTAAAGCTTCTCGAAACCGTAGAAAAATTCCCCGTCGGGATATTTGCAACCTGCGATCTGTTCGGATACGGTCTGACCCTTGCGGCAAAGAACAAAGATCTTGAGATCGGCAAGGATCTCTTCATCGTCGGGGTGGATAATCAACCGTGGGCGGAAGAAATTGATCTGACGACGATCAAGCAGCCGGTCGAAGAGATGAGTGAATACGCGGCAAAGATACTGATCGAAAAGATTGAGGCCAAGACTGAAATCATCAGACATGAGAGTGTAAAATTTGAATCCACGTTAATCAGGAGGGGTTCAGCATAATTGGAGGTGTTTTATGAGAAAACATGTTTTGTTAAGCATTTTGATCGTTTTTACGTTTGTTTGTTTCACGTTTGCAGCAGTGGATATCGAATTCTGGCATTATTGGGATGGGACAAACGGTGAGAAGCTCGAAGCACTGGTTTCACAGTTCAACGAATCACAGAGTGATGTCCATGTGAAGGCCGTTTTCGTTCCGTCATCATCGATCGTCTCAAAGATCCAGACATCGGCATTATCCGGCAGGACACCGGCCCTTGCCATCTCCGACATCATCAACATTTCACTGATAGCCGATACGGGAAAGCTGGTTGATCTGCATCCACTGATAAAGGCGGATGATTACAACGTGGATGACTTTTACAGCGAACTGCTGACCTACGGTACAAAGGGCGATACACTCGTCAGTCTGCCGGTCAGCTCCAGTAATCTCGGACTCTTCTGGAACAAAGACCTCTTCAGGGAAGCCGGTCTTGATCCCGAAACACCTCCGACAACCTGGGAAGAAATCGTTGAATTCAGTCAGATCATCAAGGAAAAAACCGGAAAAGACGGATTTGAACTCTATACGGGTGGCGGAGAAGGTACCACCTGGCAATGGCAGGTCTTCCTCTGGGGTGCCAACGGAGAATTTCTTTCAAAAGCGGATGATTACAGAACAGCCGCCTTCAACAGCGAGGCCGGCAGACAGGCCCTGCAGTTCTGGTGTGATCTGATCTACAACTATAATGTCAGCAAGATTGCCCCGTGGGGTCTCTTCGGCAGAGGTGAAGCCGCCATGGTCATGGACGGTTCATGGATGGTTCAGTTCTTCCCGAATCAGGTCAGTTTTGAACTCGGTTCGGCCGTCTTTCCACACCCGGCAAACGGCAACTTTGCAACAAACATGGGTGGTGAACAGATTTTCCTCTTCAACAAGTCCGACGAGGAAACAGCGGCCGCCTGGGAATTTGTCAAATGGTTTACACAGACTTCCGTGCAGGTTGAATGGGATAAGGCAACGGGTTTTATTCCGGTTAAGAAATCCGTCTCGGAAGACAACGGCTACGTTTCCTATATAAAGAACACGAGAAGGCTGCTCCTTCCCTTTGTTGAAGCGGAAAAATATGCGCAGGCCAGGCCACCGGTAAACGAATATCCGGAAGTCTCCGATGCATTCGCCCGGGAGATCCTGAAGGCCATTCACAACAGGGTCAGCGTTGAAGAGGCACTCGGTGCAGCAGAGACAAAAGTCAACGATATCCTTCAGTAAAGAGGTGTCGAGTGAGTAAAAGACTGCCTGAAAGCGGGAAGTTCCTTCCCGCTTTTTTAAGAAACGAAAGAACGATGGCTTTCATCTTTTTAATCCCGTCCGTTCTCATCATCGGTGTCTTCAATATCTATCCGGCACTCTATTCCATCGTACTCTCTTTTTTCAAATGGAACGGGTTCTCACCGAAGATTCCCTTTGTGGGACTGGAAAATTACAGGACGCTCTTCACCAACCCCGAATTCTACAACTCCATCGGTGTAACGATCGTCTATTCACTACTCGTAACGATCATCTCAATGGGATTGGGACTACTCGTCGCGGTTGCTCTTGACAGGGATATCAAGGGGAAGACGCTTTACCGCATTCTGTATTTTCTGCCCGTTGTAACCCCTACGGTTGCATCGGGAATCGTCTGGACCTATCTCTTCGATCCCAGTCAGGGAATCATCAACAGAACACTGGCCTTCTTCTCCATTACGGGGCCTTCCTGGCTGACCGATTCATCCTGGGCCCTTCTGTCCGTTTCCATCGTCGGGATCTGGAAACGTGTGGGTTTCTGTATGATCATCTATCTTGCGGCACTTCAGGGAATTTCCAACTCACTTTATGAAGCGGCCGAGATAGACGGGGCGGGAGATTTTAAAATACTCAAATCGATTAAGATTCCGCTACTTGCACCTTCCACACTGTTTCTGTCGATAACGGGGTTCATCGATTCGTTCCAGATCTTCGATCTGGTCTACGTCATGACAAACGGTGGACCCGTCGATGAAACGGATGTCCTCGGTCTGTTCCTTTACAGAAATGGATTTGATTATTTTAAACTGGGTTATTCATCCGCAATAGCGGTAGCCATATTCGCAATCCTGTTCCTGCTGTCGTTTGTACAGTGGAAGTATACCGGTGGAGGTGATGAAAATTAGAAGAGAAAAGACTTACAGAAAGATCATCCGGCACGCCTTCCTCATGCTCGGGGCCTTTTTATCCGTTCTCCCGTTCATGTGGCTGATAACGACCTCCCTGAAACCACCAAATACCCTGTATTCATCGCCGCTTCTGATTCCAACGCATTTTTACATTGAAAATTACAGAGAGGCACTTCAGGCGGCACCGTTTGGCCGATTTGCCCTGAACAGCCTGATCATGGCCGCAGGGATCGTATTCTGTCAGACGATCTTTTCATCCTTTGCCGGTTATGCGTTTGCCCGCTTTAAATTCCGATTCAAGAATGCCCTCTTTTTTGTCTTTCTTGCGACGATGATGATCTCATCCTATGCCACGATCATTCCAAACTTCCTGACGATCAACGCACTCGGGTGGTACGATACCTTCGCCGCCCTGATCATCCCGAGAGCGGCGAGTGTCTTCTCCGTATTCCTCTTCAGGCAATTTTTCCTCACCCTGCCGAAAGAGATAGAGGACGCGGCAAGCATCGACGGATGTGGCAAGCTGAAGATCTTTTTCAGGATTGCCCTGCCGCTTTCAAAACCCGTATTCGTTACGAGCGCCCTCTTCTCATTCCTGTTTGCCTGGAATGATTTCATGTGGCCGCTGATCGTTACCGATTCGGAGACGATGCGGACGATACAGCTCGGCTTATCCGTATTTCAGGGAAGATACGGTGTCAGATGGACACTGCTTGCAGCAGCCACGGTTCTTTCCATGCTGCCGACGCTGATCGCCTTTTTACTGGCTCAGAAACAGTTTATCAAGGGAATTGCCAATTCCGGATTAAAAGGATAGTGATATCAATTGATTATTTATCAGATATTTCCAGACAGATTTTTCAGGGGTTCCGCGAAAAAGGCCTCACATCACCTGAGAGAATGGGGAGAGGCCCCTTCAAGGACCAGTTTTTTCGGCGGGGATCTGAACGGAATCACACAAAAAATGGACTATATTCAATCAACGGGGGCGGAGGCCATCTATCTCACGCCCATCTTCGATTCCCCGAGTACACACAAGTACGATACGGCCGATTATTTCAAGATAGATGAGGGATTTGGAACCTCCGGGGACCTTGATTCACTCATCACGGCCGCCCACAACAGGGGGATAAAGGTCTTTATCGACGGGGTGTTCAATCACACGGGTCTTTATTTCTTCGCCTTCAGGGATATCCGAAACAAGGGCAGGGCCTCACGGTATTATCACTGGTACAACATCTACAGTACCCCGTTGACAACGACTCCAAAACCCAGTTATGAAGATGCAGGCATCTATTATATCCCGAAACTCAACCATGATAATCCGGAAGTCGTCGACTATCTGTGCAGTGTCATACAGTTCTGGTCGGAAAAGGGTATCGACGGCTGGCGCTTCGATATGCCCTGGTGCATAAAGGCAGACGTAGTGAACCGGTTGATAGACTGCGGAAGGGAAATCAATCCCGGACTCATCTTTATCGGCGAGGCCTGGGGATATCCGGACGAAATTCTCAACCCCTGCCATTTTGACGGGGCGATGGATTATACCGTCAGGGATTCCCTCATCGGTCTGTTAACGGGAAAAGAGACAATTCAGCAGTTCATCGACAAACTCCATCACAAGACGAGCGGCAAAAGGGACAGAAACTGGAATATGCTCTCCAGTCACGATACACCCCGAATCAGAGGCGTACTCAGAAACAATATTGGAAAAGTGCTGACCGCACAGGCCGTACAGTTTTTTCTTCCGGGTGATCCGGTCATCTATTACGGTGATGAGATCGGCTTATTCGGAGGAAAGGATCCCGACTGCCGGAGAACCTTCAACTGGAACAAACGGGAATGGAATGATGTGATATACAGAAACATCCTCGAGCTTTCCGAACTGAGAAGGAGCCGACCGCTTTATTTTCTCAACGGCAGTTGTGCGATGGAACAGAAAAATGACAAGCTCATCATCAGAAGGATCTTAAAGAATAAAAATATCTCCCTTTATATCGATCTGATAAAAAATACGTACAGCATCCTGAATGATGCTTAGGATAGGACTTTCCTTCTGAAAGGACGAGACATCAGCCAAACAGCTTTGTCTGTATCTCGTCCTTGAGATAGTTGTTGTGTTCTTTGATGAAATCACGTTCCATATTCTTCTGATGCTTTTTCACAAAGGCCTCAGAAATCTCTTCAGGAGTGATGTCATAACAGATCAGTGCATCGTGAAAATACATCATCATATCGGATAGTTCCTCTACGAAGGCCTCTCTGACATTTTCATCGTTCATGATGGCCCCTTCCCCTCTTTTTTTGATGATGGAAACGACCTCACCAAGTTCCTCTATCATCCACAACAGGCTGTTTCTCCCTTGTGACGGGGTGAGAGCAGCCCATTTCCCTTCATATTTTTTCTGAAGCTTCCGCTGCATTTCTATTATTTCGGATATTTTCAGGTCTTTCACGATCTCACGCTCCATTCTGTTTTCCATAACGGACAGGAGTATACCACTAAATCCGAAAAAAACATCAGGACTTGACAAATATCGCATCGTGTGTTATAAACACATAGTACACTAAATAACACAGACTGAAAGGGGTGGGTACTATGAAGAAGGGAATCATTTCGATCTTCATATTGATTGCGATGATATTTGTCTCAGGTCTTGTTTTTGCGGGAAAAATAGAAAAGGATATTGAGCAGAGTTTCGAACTGTTTTCATCCGGCATTTCAGAAATGGACGTAGACATCAGAAACGGAGCTCTCATTGTAAAGGCCTGGGATGGAGATTCTATCAAAGTAGAAGGGACGCTGTACGTCCAGGGATCGGGTAATCTCGACGAAGAACTCGGAAAAATTCGACTTGTTTCACAAAAGAAGGGAAAAGTGCAACGAATTTATCTCGATTATCCCAAATACATGGAATCCCAGTTCAATTTCAATTTCGGATGCAGTGCCGACGTTTACGTTCCACAGGAATTCTTTGACCGTCTGTCAAAGATGACACTGGATACATCAAACGGGTTGATTTCCCTGTCGGATTTTAACGGGAATATCAGTTCAGATACATCAAATGCGTCTATTTATCACGAAAACATCGGCGGGAATGTGCATGCGGACAGTTCAAACGGTGAGATCGTCCTCAAAGACATCGCCGGTACGGTATACGCCGATACCTCCAACGCAAAGGTCTCCGTCAACGGTTGTCCAAACGAGGTAGAGATCGACACGTCAAACGGTGAGATCGTCCTTGAGAACATCACGGGGGATATCACGGCAGATACGTCAAACGGTCCCGTTTCCGCCGAAAACATCACGGGAAATCTCCACATAGAGACATCGAGTGATAATGTGTCACTGAAAAATGTATACGGCGAAGTCTATGTGGACAGTTCAAACGGTGAGATCCTGCTCGACAACTGTAATTTTACGGGAACGAGGAATGTTCTGGAGACGTCGAACGGTTCTATAACGGGAAACCTCATACTTCCTGAAAAGGGCCGGTTGACAATAGATACCTCCAATGGGAGCATCAGACTCTTCCTGCCCGCCTATTCAAACGCAAGGTTTACCGCAGACACCAGCAACGGTGTCATCAGCTTCGAGAATATCCCGGTAACATTCACAAAGGATGACAAGAGGTACAAGGAAGGCTATCTGAATTCCGGTGAAGGGGTAACCCTCGAACTCGATACATCAAACGGCAGTATTATTATTGCAGGGCAATAAATTCTGATAGAAAAGAAAAACAACTCTCAAGATGAAAGGACCTCTGAAAAGAGGTCCTTTTTTCATGCCGTGTCAGCGGACTGATAACAACCCTCATCCCCTCTGTCAGACCGATGCTTAACAAATTAACAATCCCATATGTATAAACGACAGCATTCAGCTTTTCGCTTTCTGCAGTAAGTGTGTTTGTATCTCTATTATTCTTAAAATAAAGCAGTCTGTCACACTTTGTTTGGAATGACGTCTTTTATTACATATAGTTAATAATCAGGAGATGACTTATATGAGGAAAAAAATGATTATCACCTCGTTTGTCCTTTTAATAAGTTTGTTATTCTCTGGATTTCTGTTCTTTGGTCACGATTCAAAAAAGAAGGAATACATAGAGATTAGAGAGTATAACGGGGCAAAATTAGGTTCAATAGAAGATTTCAGGGAAAATTCAATCAAAGGCGTTCAGGAAATTGATCCGGATACCTACAGACTGGAAATTACGGGAATGGTGGCGAATCCAAAATCTTATACACTGAAGGAACTCGATAAATTTTCAAGGACTGACAAGATTGTTGAACTTCACTGTGTTGAAGGATGGAGTGTCAAAGCCTTATGGGAAGGGATAGAACTGGTTGACCTGTTTGAAATTGTTCAACCTGCAACGACCGTTAATACGGTTATTTTTTACGCGCGGGATGGCTATACGACATCACTCGAACTGCGATTTATCGAAGAAAATAATCTCATCATCGCTGATAAGATTAACGGTGTGACATTACCGCCCGAAACCGGCTTCCCTTTTCAGCTTGTCGCTCAGCAGAAATGGGGTTATAAATGGATAAGATGGATAACAAAGATCGAACTAACAGATGATGGAACATTCAGAGGGTATTGGGAATCACATGGTTATAATAACATCGGGGATCTTTCCGGTCCGAAGAACGAACCGAAATGGGATGCGGATAAACCATCAACTCCAGTCTTCAGATGAGGTAAATCGGATGATCAATAAGACAAAATTGAATATATGGGTGGGGATCCTGGCCGTAGTATTTCTCCTCCTCGATTATCTTACGGGATTTGCCATCATTCATTTCAGAAGTTTTGAATGGCTGATGGATAAAAACACCGCATTCACACTGCATCATTATTTTCTTCCGGCCTTGACCTTCTTTGTCCTCTGGCATGTCCTGCTGTCTTTTCAGAATTATGTATTCAATAAAAAAATACGTTCCAGGCGGATCCAAAGAGGTTTCTTTATCACATCAATCGGTATAAGCATTTTCGTTTCACTGATCCTCCTGGATCTGATTCTGACGTATTAATAACGAACCATCCTGACGGATGGTTCGTCTTTGAGAGAACTGTTGCTTTTTTGGCATTTTATCGTTATAATCTAATCGGACTTTATTATCTCTATCTTATCAATATTCCACAACACCCATGTACTTTCTGGTAGAAAGTGGGTGTTCTCTTATGTCTGC
>ERZ795048.459-NODE-459-length-43269-cov-9.210302_pt1 | contig 43269 bp, 36 predicted proteins | sample MGYA00375132_ERZ795048 | MGnify/ENA primary metagenome ERZ795048 (study PRJEB30177, sample SAMN05720225) | activated sludge metagenome | isolation source: Anaerobic digester | place: Hong Kong | collected 2014-12-17 ...
TTGTCTCCCCCGCTTTCGAGCAGCCCGTTAAACAAAAAAGCATAACAAGGAAAAGGGCCAATAATTTTTTTGTTTTTCTCATCGTTGTGTCCTCCCGTTTCAAAATACCAGTGCAGACAACTCAAAAAAACTTCGTTAACATGTCACTGGTAATATTTCGCGGTTTGGTATTGCGAAGTGTCGGTTCCCCGTGAAGCTATTGCATCCAAAGCGTTTTGAAAAAACATGTCAACCGTGAATTCGATCGGTGTCGGGATGATGTAATACTTTTGATAATAAGTTCCGGATACGGAACTCTCCTCGCCTTCCAGCGTGACTTTGAATGACATTTCCTTGTCCCAATCATCTTCCTCATCGACAAAAATACAACCGTTTCCCCAATACCAAATAGAACCGTCTTTCTTCTGCACAAAATGCAGGCCCGATGTCGGAGCGATTAATTGCTTAACATCCTCCATGATTTGTGTGGGTTGTGAGAAAATCCCTTCTCCTGTCCATAATTGATTTAAGAGGGTACCGGGATCTAGCGTGTCGGCATCAAAAAACTCGCCATTGCCCAAAACGCCTTGCCCGGCATATCCCCATGTCCACAAAGCATTATCTGTTTTCAAAACAAACATTGCCGCATCGTACAGGTAAAACTGCTTGACGTTATTCATAACCAACATCGGCGTTGCCGTGAATGAGAGGGAATTGTCAATGTCCATTTGCTCATCTCCCCCGGTCAGCATGAGATCATTTGAGTTCAATCCGCAGGCATAAAGTTTATTATCGGCGGTCAAATAGAAGGTCGATGTTGAGGTGGTATAAATGTCAATGACATTTTCCGCCATTTTATAGGGCGTTGCAACCACACAGTCCTCGGTCTTTCTGTCGAAATCGCCGTATTCACCGTTGCCGCATTGCCCGTATTCATTATTTCCCAAACTCCACAGGGTTCCGTCCGTTTTCAAAAAGACCTGGTGTGTATTATTTGTTATTCCGCAGCTCATCTTTGCAACGTCTTCCATAATTTTTTCCGGTTTTTGAGTGATTTCACCGGTGAAGCTGTTGATTCTAAAATACCAAATGCTGCCGTCGCTTTTCAATGCGTAATCACCGAAGCCGTACCAAAAGTCAACCACATCCGTCATAACCAGTGTATAGGTTTCATCATACGGGGTTGTCAATTGGATACTTTCCTTCTCCGGTTTTGAATATAATTCACCGTCCTGCGTTAATATAAGCATCGGATACTCCTTTGCGATATTTTCTTTTTTTATCTGTGGTATAAACGTTTCGCTTTTTAAAAGATTGCCCCATTCAATCAATTCACCGGTTTGCGACACCGCATATCCCATGAAATCAATATCCGCGACGTTTGAATAGATTTTTGTTGGTGTGTTATTATATTCGACTTTGACGCCCTGTCCAAGAGAAAATAAATAGACGGTTTCCGGATCGGAATTTCTTTGATCATAACCCCAGGTATATAAATTTCCGGATTCGTCAAGAAAGATTCCACATACTTCATTCATAACGAATTTCGGAGACGTTGATTCGATTTCAACTTTCGCTGTTTCCACCGCTTTCGAGCAACCAGTTAAGGAAACAAGCATAATAATGAAAAGAGCCATAATTTTTTTTATTTTTCTCATTATAATGTCCTCCGTTTTGTGAAATACCACAGACAAACAACTTGAAAATCTTTGCCGCGTTCAAAAAGCTCCGTCAATCATAATATGCCGCCTCTTGATATTGAGAAGTGTCAATTCCCCGTGAGGCAATGGCATCCAAAGCGTTTTGAAAAAACGTGTCAACCGTGAATTCGATCGGCGTTGGGATGATATAATACTTTTTATAATTAGTTCCGGACGGCGAATATTCTTCGTCTGTTTCGAGCCTAACGCCAAATGAATCCTTTGTGTCCCAGTCGTTTTCTTCGTCGACAAAAATATAACTATGTCCCCAATACCAAATGGAACCGTCTTTCTTCTGCACAAAATGCAGGCCCGATGTTTGCGTGAATAATTGTTCAACATCCTCCATGATTTGTGTGGGCTGTGAAAAAATCCCATTCCCTGAGAATAGTGGATTTAAGAGGGTACCGAGATCCATAACGTCGGCATCCAAAAATTCGCCGTTGCCCAAAACACCTTGCCCGGCATATCCCCATGTCCACACAGTATTGTCTGTTTTCAGAACATACATCGCATTATCGCCCATGTAAAACTGTTTGACGTCTTCCATAACCAACACCGGTGTTGCGACGAAGGAGGGAGCATTATCGGCATCCATTTGTTCATTTCCCACGGTCAGCATTAGATCATACGAATTCAATCCGCAGGCATAAAGTTTATTATCTTTTGTCAAATAGAAAGTTGATGATGAGGTCGTATAAATATCAATGACGTTTTCCGCCATTTTATAGGGCGTTGCAACCACACAATCCTGGGTCTTTCTGTCCTGATCGCCGTATTCCCCGTTGCCGCATTGCCCGTATTCGTTGTTGCCCAAACTCCATAAGGTCCCATCCGTCTTTAAAAAAATTTGGTGTAAATTGTTGAATATTCCGCAGCTCATCTTTTCAACGTCTTCTATAATTTTTTTCGGTTTTTGAACAATTTCACCGGTGATGCTGCTGGCTTCAAAAAACCAAATACTCCCGTCCCTTTTCAACGCATAATCACCAAAGCTGTACCAAAAATCAACCACATCCGTCATAATCAGCGTATATGTTTCTTCATATGGGGTTGTTAATTGAATGCTCTCCTTCTCCGGTTTCGAATATAATTCACCGTCCTGCGTTAAAAAAAGCGTAACATATACTTTTGCAATATTACTTTTTTGCACCTGAGGCATAAAAGTTTCACCATTTAAAAGCGTACCCCATTCAATCAATTCGCCGTTTTGCGAAAGTGCATATTGCATGAAATCAATATCCGCGACGTTTGAATAGATTTTTGTTGGTGTGTTATTATATTCGACTTTGGCGCCCTGTCCAAGAGAAGTTAAATAGACACATTCCGGATCGGCATTTCTTGTATCATAACCCCAAGTATATAAATTTCCGTTTTCATCCAAAAAGACACTATTGTTATATATTCCGAATGTTGGTATATCAGACTTAATTTCTACTTTGGTTGTCTCCCCCGCTTTCGAGCAGCCCGTTAAACAAAAAAGCATAACAAGGAAAAGAGCTACTATTTTTTTTGTTTTTCTCATCGTTGTGTCCTCCCGTTTCAAATTTAAATTTTATCTAACCTATATAAAAAAGATTTAAAATTCGCTGTCTGGGAGCCGGATGAATCCGGCTCCCAGATTTGAGTTTATTAAATCCAATCGAAACCGTAATCGCCATACCCATAAAATGAATCAGCAAGAGCAGAATTCGCGCACAGATCTCCATAGGCATCACTCATACCCATCCTTATACCAATTTCAAAATTATCTGGGTCATAATCGCAAACGCCTCCACCACTTGGAAAATCAACTCTTGCCCATGTGTGGAATCTATTAGATTGCGTTGACTCTATCGCATAAGTGTGAACATGCTTATACCAATAACCTCCGCTTTGATAAACACCTTCAACTACATCACCGGTTAAAGCTGCTGTCGGAATGACGGCGAGCGAAGCTACCATGACAACCGCCATCAGAACAATTAAATATTTGCGAAACTTTTTAAACATTCTTATTTCCTCCTTGATAAATTTTACCATATTTAACACAATCGGTCAACACCGCTGTATTAAATATTTTTTAAATTCACAGGCGGATGATACCGGCTTTCGATGACCTGTCTTCATCGAAAGCCGGTCAAACAATCTCAATTAACACTTCCCGTTCGAGCCCTGTTGCTCTGCGCAACTGAAAGGCGCGTCGCGGCCGACAGACAACACTTTGTCGATTCTTTTTTAATACTGCATTTAATACATCATCTTCTGTGGTTTGATCAGAACCATTTCTGATGATAATTATACGCAATATACAGAATATTTGCAACATTCTGTCAAAGATTTTTTCCATGTCCCCATCGCAATTCCCTCCCCTCTTAATCAAAATCAGTAAAAGCAAATTTGCTTTATGGATAATTTAATTCATGAATAAAATATAATGTCTTTATTAAATAATTCTAGTTATTTTTCACCAACGATGTAAAATCTGCACAAACGATGAAAATTCGTGAAGAAATATTTACAAATTAGTCGAATTATGAGATAATATAAATAATGGATTATACCGAAAGGGATTCTTATGTTTTTAGCAATTTGTGACGATGATATTAATGAATTGAAAGAATTATCTGTCAAATGCAAAAATGCATTAATATCATTAGGGATTGTTTCTCCGATTACGATACATGCATATCAATATGGACATGCACTTATAGGTTATATTAAGAAAAATCCGCAAATTAAATATGATATCATTGTTATGGACATAGATTTTGGCGACACTTCTTTGAATGGAATTGAGGTTACTAAGCAGTTGCGTGAAATGAAGGTAGAAGCCCCAATCGTTATTTCAACTTCCCATGATGATTATCTCCGGCAGGGATATGGTTATGGTATCTTAAGGTATATCATAAAACCGGTAAAACAAGATGATATTGACGAAGCTTTGATGGCTTGTTTAAAACATATAAACCAGCTTGAAGGAAAGGAAATCATCATAAAAAACGGAACAGATAATATTGCCATCAGATATAAAGAAATCATATATTTTGAGTGTTGCGGTCATACCGTCATTGCGCATACAAAAAACAAAGAGGAATACCACTTTATAATGAAATTTGAACTTGTTGAAAAAATGGTACCTGAAACATGTTTTATAAAAATACATAAAGGTGCTATCGTGAATTTTAATTATGTTACTCGCATAAAAGGAACTGATTTAATTTTAAAAGATGGTACAATTTTGCCGATTGCGCAAAGACGGCGTGCCAAATGTATAGAGTTTTTTAAAGAATATGTGAAAGGATATATGTAAAATGGATACGGTTATTCGATATTCTTTAAATATATTTGTAGCAATAATTGAAGTATTTTTAATTTATTATTTTGCGGATGCCTTTTTTGAGAGAAAACTGAAAAAGGCTTGTTATTTGATTGGTTCTTTTATAGCAATTTTACTGTTTTTTATTGATTCTTATTCTAATTCCATATGGATTACCGTTGCAGGATTTATATTTGCAATTCTTGTAATTGTTTTTTCTTCATATGGTGGATTCAAAGAGTTCCTGCCCAAAATTCTGATTTCTGTTTTTATTTATTGGATTATAAGTCTTGGAGAGACAATACCCGCCATGCTTTGTATGCTGCTATTTGGAGAAACAAATTATGCCCTCGCAATTCAAAATAGCTTGGCCTTATATGCAATCGCATATATTAGCGGTAAGTTGTTTGCTTTTTTACTGACTCACTTAGTCAAGCTGGCTTCCAAAAAACAAATTGTAATGTTTAAGTTGAAGTATAAAGTCTTATTACTTATTTGTCCCACAATCAGCTTTTTAATTTATATTTATTGGAGTAATATTATTTATTACGGTTTGTACAATGATTATTTGTTTACACTCGGGCTTGCGGTTTCGCTGTTTATTATAAATTTAATGAACATAAAACTGCTTAACTGGATTTGTGAAGAAGCAGAGGAAAATGCTAAGAATTCAATGGTTCAAGATTATTTAAAGAATGAAAGAAAACATATAATAAAAATTGACGAAAGAAACAATGAAATTCGTAAAATGAGTCATGACCTTAGGCATCATATGTTGACAATGGTTAATTTATTATCTTCACAACAATACAATAAAGCGCATGAATACGCTCAAAATTTAACTTCCGGCGTCGCAATACATACAAAAACTATTGACACAGGCAATACTTTGATTGACTCAGTTATAAACGAATACATAGCTCAAGCGGAACAAAACGATATAAATTTTGAGCTGGAAATCAACTTACATGAAAAATTACCGATTGATGAGATCAGCATCGTTATCATTTTGGGTAACGCATTAAAAAATGCAGTTGAATATTGTATAAAAGAAAAAATGAACTTAATAAAGGCCAACATTCGAAATAATGATCGGTTTTTAATGATTGACATAATCAATAAGTTAACAATTATAACTCCAGAAATGAAAGTTGGAGTATTTAAAACTAATAAACCAGACTCATTCACTCATGGTATCGGACTACATAGTATAAAAGAAACTGTAAAGTCATTGGATGGCGAATTGTCAATTGAAATTCATGATGAGCATTTTGTTTTGTCAGTAATAATCCCTTTAGAATAAGTTCTAAAAGTATAAAATAAATCGTTTGTGTCTGTTTTCACATCGTTCATGTAATAAATGTTTCATTTCTTTAAAATACTGCCATTATATTTATTAGAATTTCAGTATTTTTAGGAGGATGAAAACAATGAAAAGAATCTTAGCTTTTGCTGCGAAACTCTTAATGTTGCTTGCCCCGATTGCTCTTACCACTGCAATCACATCTGCCGGAACAATGTGTGCATTGTGGACTTATCAACCACAGGCACCCGAATCTTTGTCAAAAATCGTTAAATAACATTACAAACAAATTTGTTTTTGGTATATGTCTTTACATATACCCTTTTTATTATGATTCACAAATTATCTTTATGTATTTCTGATTTTTATAAAAAAACAGATATATTAAAAGTTGACCAAGAAATTTACACTTATGGTATTGAATTAATTCTTGGTGATATTTTTAATCTATTTATTCTGTTCATTGTTTCATGCATTTTGAACAGGGTTTTAGAAATGGTTGTATGGGGCGGCATTTTCCTTTTGACAAGACGTTTCGTCGGCGGATTTCATGCATCTACTCATTTGTTATGTATTCTCACCACACAGACCGGTTTCATATCTTCTTATCTCATTTGTGAATTCTTAAATTCTTCATTTTATATTTTGGCAGAAGAGATTGTTGTAGCTATCGGTATATTGGTTATTATTATTTTTGGCCCTATCGGGAGTCCCAAAAAACCTATTAACCCCACTTTTTATAATAAAAAGAGGAGAAATCTATTGTTTTATTTATTTTTCATCACAGAATTATTCTTATTTATAATTGAATTAAGCCCGGACAGTAAACTCCTCTTTTATTCCTTCTTGTCATACTTATTTGTGGTAATTCTAGTCCCAATTGGGTTTATAGATAATAAAATAAGGTGTGGTAATGGTATTGGAGTAATTTCGTCGAATATACAAATGCCAACATGAAGAATTATTATCATCAACATTATGTTATTAAATAGTGCGTATAAAGAAAGAGAAAAAGCATATCTGGAAATAATGGACTATTTAACTTACATTTTAGAAATAACGAATCCATTTGATCTGATGTGGTTGACTTCTTATGAACTTCCAACCTTTATTTTAAATAGAGTAAAAAGAATATATTATTTAACTGATTCAGAAACTGATTTAGTTTTGAATCATATTATACAATGGTGCACGATGGTTGGTTATTATAATGATGATAAGTACACAAAATTGTTCTTTGATTATAACTTGAAAGAGTTAATGCATATTTAATATAGTAGCCCTGAGGTCAACTAGTGGTTATCTAATAAGTAATGTCGGGAGAATTTTTAAGTCATAATGCGTATAAATTATTAGAATCAGGAAGAACGAGTACAGCACATTTAAATAAAACAGAATGACACACAATAAATTGACAGTTTTCAAGTATACAGTCATCCCCGCGCAAAACGACGCGGGGATGACTGTTGTTATGAAGGGAGATTGGCTAATTTTTTTAATTGTTCGGTTGCAAGAGCTTCAAGATCAGGCCTTTCAGCGCAAATTTTAATTCCTTCTTTGGACGCTGCAGCCATATAGCATATATTCTCGAAAAGAGTTACAAGACGTTCGGAATTTTCTATTAACTGATCAGTGGTTAAATTATTTAACGTGTCTTGTAGTTCTTTTCCCATATTATGAAAATGGATTAAGAAGGACATACCGGTGATAAAATCAATGGTTACATTATAATAAAGAGCTAAAACAATAAGAGATTCTATTGGCGGCGCACATTGACCTGTTTCATAGTTGGTATAATTATATAAATTTATTCCGGTCTTGATACTTACTTGTTTACGGGTTTTACCTGCTCTTTTTCGCAAATAGGTAAGGATTTTTCCGATAAAACGAGTTCGCTCCCGATTACCGATAGATACATAGTCATCATTAGTCATTAAATATCACCTCGCCGTTATTATAACAAATTAATTACTAAAATACAATGCATATATAGAGATAAAATGTTTTTAAAACGTTTATCGTGTAGTATATATTAATAAACCATAAATTACCAATACCTTGTAGGAAGAAAAAGGTTGTGGTAAAGTTGAATTGTTCACCGAGGGAAGGTGCGGGTCAGTATTACCCCGCACCTCGATACGGTTACTAGTGCCGTAAAATGGCTTGAATACTGAATTTCCCGCTGCGCTTCTGTAACCCCACGGGTTACCAATGGGCGCAAATAACAACAAATTAATTGCCATAAGGCAATGGAAAGAGGAAACAAATAATATGAGTGATACTATTAGTAAATCATGGTTTTGCGTCTTCAATAACCCTGTGGAACATGGGTATACCGGGGAAGCTGAAGAAGTGGCCAAGAGAATCGTCAATGAGTGGTGTGATGGAAATCCGTCAAGGACATGCGCGGTTGCATTCTGTATATCCGCCGAAGGGCTGCATCATTTGCACTGCGTCTTTGAGGATAAAAAAACAATGCGTTTTTCAATGATTAAAAAGACATTCCCTGAAATGCACATAGAAGCGACAAAGGGAAATCGTGATCAGGCCGAAGACTATATCAATAAGCGCGGCAAATGGGAAGAGAAGGGTGAAAAGATCATCTGCATTGAAAGGCATGGAGAGATCAGCGGAGTTAAAGGTCATCGCAGCGATTTAGACGAAATTGAGGCGTTAATTGACGATGGTTATACGCCGAAGCAGATCATGGCAATGTCATTTCGTTATCGAAAGTATGAAAAAATGATCAAAGATGCGTTCTTTGCAAAACGGGAAAAGGAAACGCCGGTTCAAAGAAAAATCACAACCTATTGGCATGTTGGTGAATCAGGGACAGGAAAGAGCTATACCTATGTTCAGCTTTGTGAGAAATATGGGCAAGAAAATGTCTATATGCTTACCGACTGTGAAAGCGGAGGATTTGACTTATACTGCGCTGAGACATATTTGATTATTGATGAATTTCGCGGACAGATCAAATACAGCGTTTTACTCAACAGCATATTATCCAATTACAAAACACAGGTTCATAGCCGGTATGCGAATATTGTTCCTTTATGGGTTGAAGTTCATATCACCTCTGTGTTCCCGCCTGAAGATGTATATAGGAAAATGGTTGAAGAGTATCGTCATATTGACACATTCGAACAGCTCAGGCGCAGAATTGATTTTGTCGTATACCACTGGAAAACATCGAACGGTAATTATTGCGAATTTCAGATTCCCATGTCTGAATATAAGAATTACGAAGATTTGAAACGCAGGGCAGAGTCAGGGGATTACGATGTGTATTTTTAAAATCATAAGAAAAGGTGAATACATATATAAAATCAAAGCATATATTGTGCTGATGGACAAGCAGAGAGGGGACGGTGAACGATGTCGAAGGCACAGAAACTGAATTTCCGCTTTCATAATCCGAATCCGCCCGAGGAAACAGCGGAATACATATACCGGATATTCCTCGAAGCCAATAAGCGGAAATTCGAGAAAGTGCTTATGGAAAAAGCAAATTCGGAAAAAAAGTCGAATAAAGAAAAATGTTGCAATTAGAATCTATGTGATGTATAATTGCGTCATAACAGAATGGCATTGTCATAAAAGAAAGGGGCTCTGTTATGAACGTCGTAGCGTATTGCCGTGTATCCACGGACAAGTCCGATCAGCTCAACAGTTTAGCCATGCAGAAACAATTCTTTGGCGAATACGCCGAGAAAACCGGTCACTCTTTAGTGAAGGTGTATGCCGATGAAGGCATTTCCGGTACGAAGATTAAAAACCGGAAGCAGTTTTTGCAGTTATTAAAGGATGCCGAGAAGGGTCTTTTCGAAATGGTTGTCGTAAAGGACATTTCACGGTTTGCCAGAAACACGGTTGACTTTCTCCAGAGCATACGCGCATTAAAGGCGTTAGGGATTGAAACAACATTTCTCACGGCCAATATGAGCGTGCTCGGAAACAGTGAGTTCGTATTGACGATATTCGGTGCTCTTGCCCAAGAAGAAAGCGCTAACACTTCGAAGCGGATTAAGTTCAGTAAGAAGATTAACGCTGAAAACGGCAGAGTGCCGAATATTGTTTACGGTTACGATAAAACCATAGGGGATTATTTCAATCTTGCCATCAATGAAAAAGAAGCTGCTGTCGTTCGTCAGATATATGACTGGTATATCAAAGACGGCCACGGCGGTCTGCAAATCGCCAATATGCTGAATGCAAGCGGCATCAAAACGAAACGCAACTGCAATTGGAGTCAAAACGGTGTTTGCCGCATTCTCACCAATGAGCTTTACACCGGCAAGGTGATCAACGGAAAACAGGAAGTCACCGATTTTTTAACCGGTAAGCGGGAAGACAAAGAAGCAAGCGAATGGCTGGTCACCGAGAATCCGGAACTGCGCATCATCGATCAAGAGACATTTGAGAAGGCCGGTTTGATTTTAACGGATAGGGCACGCACCTTTAAATTCACTAAGGAACGCCACAGTAATAAATATTTGTTCTCTACGTTGATTAAGTGCAAAGAATGTGGCTATTCCTTCCGGCGGGCGGTTCGACAATATAAGAATACATATATCCGGTGGATTTGCAGTCAGCATAACAGCCACGGCCCGCAGAGCTGCTCGAATGCGGTCACAGTTGATGAGGATGTATTGATTGAAAAACTAGATCGGTATTTTAAAGAGACGCTTGAACGTAAGAAGGAAGTTATAAAGAATTTGAAAAGCGCGTTTGTCAAGGAATACAAGGCAAAGGACGAAAACGAAAACTACGAAAAAGCACTCATGGATGAATTGAACTCCTTAAAAAAGAAACGTCAGAAATACATGGATATGTATAACGATGATATCATCAGCCGTCAGGAATTGAATGATACCATCGGCGGAATAAAGGAACAGATCGAAAAACTTGAGACATCGTTGAAATTGGTTGAATATAACTTAAGCAAAACAGATCAACTTGAAAACTTAATAGAGAACACTTTCGGGACAATTGAAAAGATCACTTCGGTAAAGGAATTGACAAATTCGGAGTTGAGAGAGATTTTAGAGAAAATCGTTATTGACAGCGAAGGAAACGTCGATGTATACCTGCGTGTGATTGGTGACTTAGGTCTGGATGAAACCGTTCTACTTGACGACTCCCGCACATAAGGATATGACAGAACGGCTGATGAATATCGACAGAAGATTATACGCAAGAGTACGGCAGGTATTGGATTGCAACCGGGAACAGCGTCATATACGCGGAGGACTTGCCACAAGGGAAAAATATCAGGGTATGAAAACCCATTAGGCGGAGCGGTAAAAAGCGATATTCCACATCGGGGGTCGCGGGCTGATCCGCCCGAGGGAAAAGAAAAAGTGAACAAAGGGGAGTAGCGGTTTCGGCAGGATTCGCGCGGACCGGGCGGTATACTCGGAGCGTGGGAGTGGTATGAGATGACGGTTGTTTATGTCGATATCCTGTTTTTGCTCAACGCCTATATGACCCTGTTTCAACTGGCGGCGACGGCAAAATTCTGCCGCGTCCGTATTGTGGGATGGCGGCTGCTGTTGGCGAGCGCACTCGGTGGGTTGTCGGGATTGTTGTTTTTTCTCGGCGATTTCCCGGTTTTATGTGTCGCGGCCAACCTGATCTGTGCGGCGGTTATTATTTTGACAGCATTTCGACCCGCCGGAGCCAAGGCGTTTTTTAAGCGGATACTGTGTTTTTGCGGGTGCGGTGCGGTGTTCGCGGGTGCGGTTTTGCTGTGCCGGACGTTACTTGGAACCGAACGGCTATCCTATCGGGGCGGTGCGGTGTACTTTCAGATTTCACCGCTGCTGCTGATCGGGGCGACCGCCGGATGTTATTTGATTTTGCGGATTTTCTTTAAACTGACCGAATCCAAGTTGCCGTCAAAAAGTCACAAAATGATTGTTCGGGTCGGTAAGCGCAGCGTTACCCTCGAAGCCGTTGTCGACAGCGGTAATATGCTGTGCGATCCGATCAGCGGTCTTCCGGTCGCGGTGACCCCCGAAAGCGCAGTCTCACCGCTGTTCACCGGGGATGCGGCGCGGTTTTTCTGCGGGGACGGAGTTTGCAGCGACGAGGTATGGCGGCGCAGGGTACGGTTGATTCCCTGCAAAACCGTGGGCGGCGGGGGGCTTTTGCCCGGGTTTTTGCCCGACACCGTGAAAATCGGGAATAAAGATATAAAATTGCTGATTGCGGTTTCGGACAAACTGGATCAGGATGGTGAAACGCTGCTGCCGACGGCTGTTCGAGATGAAGTTGAGGTCTGATGAAAAAGACGAGAGGATGAATATAAAGATGAGAGGGATCACCCGCATTTTTAATTTTTTTGCCCGGTTGTTCGGGCTGCGCCCGGTGTTTTATATCAACGGGCCGGAGATTCTGCCGCCGCCGCTCGACCCCGATGTCGAGCGGGAGCTTCTGTCTGCCTGTGCGACCGATAACGATGCGCGCGAAAAGCTGATCGTACATAATTTACGGCTTGTTGTCTATATTTCCAAAAAGTTCGATGCGGGTTCTTCCAATGTTGAAGATTTGATTTCGATCGGCACGATCGGGCTGATCAAGGCCGTCAACACGTTTAAACAGGATAAAAATATTAAGCTGGCCACTTATGCCTCGCGCTGCATTGAGAATGAAATTTTGATGTATCTGCGCAAATGCTCCAACCAACGTGGGGAATTATCGCTTGAGCAGCCGCTGAACATCGACAAGGACGGTAATGAACTGCTGGTTGCGGACGTTTTGGGCAGCGACGGCAACGACGTCGGGTTCAAGGTTGAGAGCGACGACGAGCGCAGACAGCTTTATGAGGCCGTCGAGCGGCTTCCGGTACGGGAACGGGAGATTATGTGCATGCGGTTTGGGCTGTTCGGGAAAAAGGAACTGACCCAAAAGGAGGTCGCCGACCAGCTTGGAATTTCGCAGTCGTATATCTCGCGGCTCGAAAAGAAAATCATCCGTCAATTACGCAGGGATTTGGCGGCGATTTAAAGATGAAAAATTGAGGATATAATTAATTCCCCTTCTCAGAGGGGGATTTTTTGCGGATAATTTATAAAAGCTTTACATAGTGGGCGGCCACATGGGGCCGCCCCTACGGTGACGAAATAACACCGAGGGTGGAAGCGCGTGTTATCAGGTTTATGGATTGATGATTCCATGACGCGTTTGGGAGCGGGCACTGCCCGTCGCGTTTGAAACCGGCATCATGCCGGCCGCATTGCGTTGGATTTTGGTTTGTGATATAATAGGAACACATATTTACGGAGGCACTTTATGACAATTCTCGACGCGATTATACAGGGGATTTTACAGGGGCTGGCGGAATTTCTGCCCATCTCCTCCAGCGGACATCTTTCGGTTTATCAGCATTTTGCCGGGATCACCGATCAGGCGCTGTCCGCAACGGTTTTTTTGCATTTGGGGACCTTGTTTGCCGTGTTTGCGGTGTTTTATAAACAGCTCTGGGAGCTGATTGCAGAGCTGGGTCTGACGATCAAAGACATTTTTACGGGCAAGTTCCGGTTGAAGGATATGACCCCGCGGCGCAGAATGCTGATCATGCTGATTCTGTCCTGCCTGATGCTGGCGGTGATCCTGCCGGTAAAGGATCAAATTGAGGGGCTGGTCGGCGATGGCGACATCATTGTCGAAGGCGTCTGTTTACTGTTCACAGCGGTGCTGATTCTGATCGGCTCGCGGCTGGCGGTACCAAAGAACAGCGGGAAAACCGCGGGAAATATGCGGGCCGGAGACGCGGTCTTGATTGGATTGGCGCAGGCGGTGGCGACGCTGCCGGGCGTATCCCGTTCGGGAAGCACGATCTCGGCCTCGCTGATGCTCGGATATGACCGGGAATATGCATTCGACTACTCGTTCATTCTCGGAACACCCGCAGTGCTGCTGGCAACGGCGCTCGAGATCAAAGACGCGGTGCAGGGGAATATCGAAATCAATGTGCTGCCGGTTTTCATCGGGATTGCAATCGCAGCGGTCGTCGGATATTTTGCAATCAAGTTCTTGGCCAAAACCGTTCGCAGCGGTGCGTTCCGGTATTTCGGATGGTACTGTACCGTCGTCGGATTGCTCGTAATTGCGGCGGGTCTGACTGAAAAAATCAGCGGACAGCCACTCGGTGCATTATTGGGACTGCAATAAAACAACGATGAATTAACATTATAAAGAAGAGGAAGGAAAAAATGGCGACGAAAAAACCTGCCGCAAAAACTCCCGCGGGATCCGTAAAAAAAAGACAGGCGGTGACGAGAACATCGGAATCCGCCAAACGGGCTTCAACCGAGGCCAACCGTACGGCCTGGTCGGTCGTTTTGGTCGCAATGGCGCTGCTGTTGCTGTGTCTGTTCGTCATTCCGGGCAAAGAGCCTTGGGAGGCGGTCGGCGATTTCTTCTTTGGCGTATTCGGTGTGGCAAGCTGGATCTTATGCATTCTGCTGGTCTATACCGCGTTTTTGCTGGCGCTTGACGTGGGCGCGGAAAAAATTTCAGCCAAGGTTTGGCAGATGGCAATTTTAGCCGCCTTTATCTGTTCGCTGTTTTTTACCGCCAAATACGGCGCGTTTGACCTCACCTATTCCGATGCGCTCAAACTGGGTTGGGAAGCGAAACAGGGCTGGGGCGGCGGTTGGTTCGGCGCTTTAATCGGTTGGCCGATTTCCAGGTTCGGCAAAACTCCCGCCATTATCATCGAGGTCGTTGTGACGCTTGCGGTTTTTGCGATTATGAGCGGCAAAGGTGTAATTAATATTATTAATATGATCCGGAAAGCGCGGGAGAAAAATGAAGTACGCAGAGTCGAGAACGGCAAAGCGCCGGTGCTGGTGGACGGATATGAGATTCCCGCAGAGGCTACCGCAGCGTCACAGCTCGGGAAAAAACCAAAATTCAACACCGACGTCAAGTTCGACGACAATAATAAAATTCCGATACAGCACGCGCAGCCCGTCAAATCGTCTATGACCCCTCCCGCACCGCTGCCCGAGCCGAATCCTCAGCAACTGGCCAGCCTGGAGGCCGCCATCGCCAATCTGAACAGCCCCTATAAAAAAGGCGACATCAAATTCGAGGATCACCCGCTCAAGGGGGACACGCTGCCGATTCCGGGCACCGAGATTCCCGCCGAGATCGACAGCATTGCCGAAAAGGCCACTGCGCAGGTCGCCGAACAGGAGGCAAAAAGCGCGACGTCCTCGGAATATAAACCCGTCAAGGATCTCAATTATAAATCACCGCCGATTAATTTATTGACCGCACCGCAGCCCCGTGACACCGCCCGGCTGAACGACGAGCTGCGCATTACCGCGAGCCGTCTGGTTGACGCGCTGCTGAGCTTCGGCGTCGAAACCCGGGTCATCAACATCTGCTGCGGTCCGACCGTCACGCGTTATGAGCTACAGCCGGCGGCGGGTGTCAAGATCAGCAAGATCACAAACCTGTCCAACGATATCGCTCTTTCACTGGCGGCGCAGAGTGTGCGCATCGAGGCCCCGATTCCGGGCAAAAACGCCATCGGCATCGAAATTCCGAATAAGACCGTCAGCACCGTCAATGTGCGTGAGGTCATGGAATCGGACAAGTTCGCCACGGCGCCCGGGAATCTGACCGTGGCACTCGGTAAGGACATCACGGGCAATTCGATTGTCACCGACCTGTCAAAAATGCCGCATTTGCTGATTGCCGGTACAACCGGTTCGGGTAAATCGGTTTGTATTAATACGTTTTTAATCAGTTTGATCTATAAGTCCAAGCCCGAGGACGTGCGCATGCTGCTGATCGATCCGAAGGTGGTCGAGCTGAATGTTTATAACGGCATTCCGCATCTGCTGATTCCGGTCGTTACCGACCCGAAAAAGGCCGCGGGCGCTTTGGCTTGGGCCGTCAATGAAATGATGGACCGGTATAAACTTTTTGCGGCGCATGACGTGCGTGATCTGACCGGTTATAACGAAATGGCAAAGCATACGCCGGGCATTGACACGCTGCCGCAGGTGGTTGTGGTCATCGACGAGCTGTCCGATTTGATGATGGTCGCAAGAACCGACGTAGAGGACTCGGTCTGCCGTCTGGCACAGATGGCTCGCGCGGCCGGTATGCACCTCGTTATCGCCACGCAGCGTCCGTCCACCGACGTCATCACCGGTGTGATCAAGGCCAACATTCCGAGCCGCATCGCATTCGCGGTCTCATCACAGGTCGACTCGCGGGTCATTATGGATTCGAGCGGCGCGGAAAAACTGCTCGGGCGCGGCGATATGCTGTTCTGCCCGATCGGCACCCAGAAGCCGGTGCGCATTCAGGGCTGTTTTGTCTCCGACGCCGAGGTTGAGCGGGTCATCGATTATGTCAAGAACAAACACGGTGCGAATTATGACGCCGACATTGAACAGCAGATCGAGTTGGCTGCGGCACAGCGCGCCGCCGAACGCGGCGACAGCGGCTCCGGCGGGGATGAGCCGGTTGATGATATGCTGACACAGGCCATCGACTGCGTGGTCGATGCCGGAGGCGCGTCGACATCGCTTTTGCAGCGGAAACTGCGTATCGGGTACGGACGGGCCGCGCGCATCATCGACGAGATGGAGGAACGCGGCATCATCGGCGGCATGGACGGAAGCAAACCCCGCGCGGTGTTAATTACCCGTCAGCAGTGGGCCGAGATGAAAATGCGGTCGCAGGACAAGTAATACATAGAGTATATATCATATACTATTATACGAATTAAAATCTATGCTGTACTGTTTGAGTACCTCCCCTCTGAGGGTGCAGAACGAACCACCCCGCCCGCACTGTGGGCACCCCTCCACAGAGGGGAATAATTTGTTGGAGCCATTATGAACAAACGTACGACAAAACGACTGATCACGCTGTTGCTTGTGGCGGTGGTCTCGCTCGGTATTTGGTTTTTTGAACAAAATGGTTCGGCAAATGAGCCGAAGACCTATTCGACCGAATTCACGATGACGGTGCTGGCGTTGGACAAAGCCGACTGCATTATTTTGCAGAGCGGGGAATCTGTTGTGTTGGTTGACGGGGGCGAGACCTCCGACGCGGGCGACGTGGTCGGTTTTTTGCTGGCACAGAAAATTTATCACATCGACGTGATGATCGCAAGCCATCCGCATTCCGACCACATCGGCGGGCTTGACGACGTGCTGAACGAGGATTTGATCAGCGTCGACGCACTGCTTGCGCCGGACATTCCAGAGGATGAGGTCGGTGATTCGGCGGTGGTTCGGAATTTCAATCAGGCCGTGATTGACAGCGGCGTGCAGAAACTCTCCTGTGAGCCGGGGGATATCTATGACATCAACGGTGATATCAAACTGACGGTGCTTTCGCCGATCGGTGACGACCACGATGGACTCAATGCCTGGTCGGCGGTCGTCAGGGCTGACTGCGGCGATATCTCGGTGCTGCTGACCGGCGACACGACGGTGGCCGAAGAGAAAAAGATGCTGGAAAATCCGCGGATTGCGGCGTTGCTGGACTGCGATATTTTGAAAGTGGCGCACCACGGCGGCACAACGTCTTCGAGTATGGATTTTCTACGTGCGGTTTCCCCTGAAATCGCATTGATCACCGCACGGGACGATGCCGACGAGGATTATCTGATGGAAAAGGTTGTTGCGCGGCTTGATGAGCTCGGGACAAAGGTCTATGACACCCGGCACAACGGCAGAATTGTCTGCACCCAAAGCGACGGGGGACTGAGTGTGAGTACGCAGATACCGGATGAACTTTTTAAATAACCCCCTTGAAAGGAGGATGGAAAATGGACGAACGTTTTGAAAAACAACTGCAGTTTTTAATTGAGATCGACAAGATGAAATCGGTTTTCCGGCAGACGATATTGATTGACCGTTCTCGGCGGGAGGACGACGCCTCACACTCATGGCATTTCGCGGTCATGGCGATGCTGCTTTTTGAACACTGTAAAGATCAGAGCGTCGACATCAATCGGGTGATCAAGATGGCGCTGGTGCATGATTTGATTGAAATTTATGCCGGGGACACATTCGCTTACGATGCTGCCGGGAATGCCGATAAACTGCAGCGCGAACAGAAATCCGCCGATAAGCTCTTTGCCTTGCTGCCGAAAGATCAGGGCGAAGAGATTCGGGCGCTGTGGGGAGAATTTGACGCCGAACAGACCCCCGATGCAAAATACGCCTGCGCCATTGACCGGCTGCAGCCGTTTATCAATAATATCATGACCGAGGGACACACCTGGAAACGGCATGGTGTGACCACCGCACAGGTGTATCAGCGTATGGAACCGATCCGCACGGCGATGCCGGATATCTGGGCGTTCGTGACGAGTTCCGTCGGGGATTTTGTGAAAACGGGCTATCTGATCGGTTGAAGTATGTAGCAAAGATAACAATACAGCTGTTTTAAATACGGTACGCTGCACAGCCGCAGCAGTTGGGAAAACAATCAACTCACCTCGATTGCAAGTACGGTAATATCATCTTTTTTATCAGCGGAACGGTCTTTGGCTTCTTCAGCGAGTCCCTCGCAGAAGGCCTTAAGCGACCGTTCTTTTTTATCGCGCAGACGGGCTGCGGGAAGTTCTTCGTCAATGATTCCGTCCGAGGTCATCACGATGACGTCGCCTTTTTGCAGACGCACCTTGCGGCGGAAAACCTGCGGATCACCCAGGATGCCGATCGGCAGGGTGTTGCCCTCAATTTTCGAGACGCTGCCGTCGCGCAGGACATAGCTCAAATATGCCCCCGCCTTGATGAATTCGGCTTCGCCGGTGCTGTCGTCGATTAAAAGTGCGTCGAAGGTCGCCAGCGCTTCGTTGTCGGTACGGGCGGCAAGCGCACTGTTGGCACAGCAGAGGGCGATGTCGATGCCCGAACCCGCACAGTAGAGTTTTTCGAATACGCTGATTGCCATATGGCCGTCGAGGGCCGCCCTCGGCCCTGTGCCCATGCCGTCGGAGAGGATAAACAATCCCCGCTCGGGGATGATGCGGCAGATATCGCCGCTGCAAACGCCGTCGGCGCTGCGCTGTGCCAATGCAAAATCGACCGTGACGGCGGGCGCGCTCTCGGCGGTGATTTCATAACCGCCCGCGGCGCGTTCGATGCGGGTTTTATCGAGCTTTTTACCGGTGTGTTTTTCGACGAGTGCCGAAATTTGCTGCAGATCGGAGGCTGACGGTGCGTTTACGCAGACGATACGCAGCCGCAGGGATTTGCCGTTGGAAAGTGCGGACTGGGTGACCACATCAAGCCGCAGACGGCGCAGCAGCCCTGATAAAGCGGATTTCAGATATTCGTCCTCGCCAGAAAAATCGGCGTTTTGCGCTGCCGCAAGCAGTAAATCGGACATCATCTCAAAGTGTTCGCAGGGATTTTGGCGGGCGCTGAGGTTCTCCCCACCCGTGTCGCCCGCCTCAATCATTTTATGAACCTGTTCCCCTTTTATGCAGAAGGACAAGTCGCCGCCCTGGCGAATTGCCGTGCGCAAAGCGCGGTCGGTCTGGGCGTAGGAAAGATTCCAGCAGAGGTTTTTCCGCCGGCAGGTGAGGCAGATTTCCCGTGCAACGGTTTCCGGGGTTACATGAGGCGCTTTCAGCGCAGAAAGCCGAGTATTGGCCTCACGCAGATCGCAGAAGACCTCGCGCATCGCATCGGAGAGCGCAAACAATCGTCTGGATTCGGGACTTTCCCGTACCGGCGGGCGGCTTTTTTCGCGTTTCAGTTTTTCATAGAGTTTGATCGGTACCGAAGCTGACACCAGCGCCGCGATTCCGACTTCATACAGGCAGACCAATGCGTCATAGGCGCCCGAACAGGCGATCAGAACCACAGACGAGACACCGAAAAACAAAAAGGAGCGCCCGTAGGCACTCCTGCGGAAGGCACAGAACGCGTAAGCCGCCAGCGCAAGGGCGGGGGAGAGCACCATCAGGGTTTTTGACGTGCAGGTCAGAATAAACCCTCCGACCCCGCCGATGGCGGCCGCGTATAAAGGGCTGGCGTCACGGATCAGCAATAAAAACGCCGCGACAGCGATAATTCTGCCCAATGCGAGGCCGCCGAAACCGATGCTGCCCGGGGCCGCACAGACCGCAAATAAAATGACAAACGCGGCCAATCCCGACGCCCGGTCGGAAAAAGCCGCAGTAAAGTTCAAGGGGCTGACCAAAAAGCAGACGCCGAGGGTCAAAAGACCTTCAAAAATCGCCCCAAGCAATGTGAAAACCGTTTTATCGGGCAGATATTTGAGCAGAACAGAAGCGGCCAGTACGGCAAGCGCCGCCATGGATATGCTCCAAAAGCGGGATTTCTGACGGAAAAACATCCTTGCCGCCAGTGCCAAACCCGCTGACATCAAAACGATACCGCCCTGAATGTCCGGTAGCATGATCAATCCGGCAACTATCGCGCCGATACCCGCCGAGAGGCCGCCTATAAAAGGCAAAGCACCCACCAATGCCGCTGCAAAGGGGGTGTAGCCGTTGCCCACTTTAAAAAATGCCGCACCGAAACCGAGCGCCGCCCATAACAGCGTTGTTTTGACTCCGGCTTTTAATTCTTCTCGTGCGGAAAAAAACACCTTTACTCTCTGTAAGATTCTCTCCATCTCTTTTACCCTCCACGGACATGCCGTAGATTTATGATAGTACTCGGAGGGGGCAGATTCGGTCGAAGGGTGGAAGCTGAGCGAATTTTTTTATGGATAAAAAAGTGAAGCCGCTTAATATAATAAACGGGAAGAAGCGGTAAGCGGCTTCACATATGTAAAACCGTTTTCGCAATATCTTGAAACGAAAGCGGTTTTACGATATAATATTTGTATTCTTTTCCCGGAGGAAATTGTTTATGAAGATTGAACTGTTTGACAAATGCACGCTTACGGTCGGGGATATGGACTTTTCGCCCATCGAAGCTCTCGGCAACGTGACTTTTCACGACATCGTCCCGCCGCAGGATTTGGCCAAAACCATCGGGGATGCCGACATCGCTTTGGTCAACAAAGCGGTTTTGACCGAGGAGGTTTTTACGCGGTGTCCGAATTTAAAATACGTCGGCATTTTTGCCACGGGCTATAACAACATCGACCTTGAGGCCGCCAAGCGGCACGGGATCACGGTCTGCAACGTGCCGGGCTACTCGACCGACTCGGTCACGCAGCATGTGTTTGCGCTGTTATTGCAGATTGCGGGCAGTATCGGCCAATATGACAAATCGGTGCATAACGGCGACTGGGTCAAATCGCTGGCGTTTTCGTATTTCCCCTATCCGATCATTGAAATTCGAGATAAGACTTTCGGTATCTTCGGGTTCGGCAGCATCGGGAAAGCGGTCGCCAAAGTCGCCGACGCCTTCGACATGAAGGTGATTATCTGCACGCGTACGAAACCCGAGAACTGCCCGTATGAACTCGTGAGCAAAGAGGAGCTGTTTGCGCATTCCGACTTTCTGACAATTCACAGCCCGTTGACTCCGCAGACCAAAGAGCTGGTCAACAAGGATACGCTCGCGTTGATGAAGCCGACCGCCGTGCTTATCAACACTGCACGCGGCGGCGTTGTGAACGAGCAGGATCTGGCTGATGCGCTCAATGACGGAAAAATCGCGGCGGCGGGTCTTGACGTGCTGACCGTTGAGCCGATGAAAGCCGACAATCCGCTGCTCAAAGCTAAAAACTGTGTGATCACGCCGCACACCGCATGGGCTTCCAAGGAGGCGCGCCAGCGGTTAATCGGCATGGTCGCGGGCAATATCAAGGCGTTTATGGACGAGAAACCCATCAATGTCGTCAGTTGAAAGTGTAAAATGTAAGTGGTAAAGTGAGCAGTTGGTAGTGAAAAGTGGACAGCGACATATCCGGAGTCCGTTGTACTGAGTTCAATAAATGAATTATGAGACAGCAAAAGAAGCGTCGCTTTGATAGCGGCGCTTTTTATTTCTGCAACAGCATATTGACGCGTGAAAAAATCGGGTATATGATATAAATAGAAAGATATTGAGTGAATTCAAACAGCGGTGTTTTCATAAGATGCAGTGCGGTGGGGGTGAAGATCATGGCAAAAGGGCCGTTGATTTTAAAGATTTCGGGGATTGTCATGTTTATCGAAGCGCTCATTGGATCATCCATTGCGCTGTTCTCGGGACTGTCGCTGATTTCTATGCTGAACAAGCGTAGCGAGATGAGAGAGCAGCTGCTGAGCCCTTTGGGCTACCTGAGTTTTGCCATATTCGGGTTGGTGCTGCTCACTTCAATCGCGTTATTCGTTTGTGCGATGAAAAGCTTTCATACATATAATCATTATCTGGTTCCCGGCGGCAACGATAACTATTTGGTACCCAGCCGGTATGTGCTGATCTTGGGTGCGCTCACGTTTCTGTCGGGTTTTGCCGTGACATATACGCCCAACGGCAATAGGAGTTATGCCGTTTTGATAATGATTGCCTCTACCGGGTGGGTGTTTGCGCTGCTCAATTTGATCCTTGTTAAAAAGGATCGGGAAGAGCGCGCGAAGGAAGAAGCACAGCCGGTAAGGAGGTTTTAGAGTAAGTGAACAGTTGGCAGTTTAAAGTGAAAAGTGAATTTTCGTAAATGCAAAGCGTCGTAGTAACGGCGCTTTACTTTTATCCGAGGAATATATTGACATTTCAGCGATAAAGGGTTATGATAAAAAAGCGGGTATAGAAATGCAAAATGTATTGGATTATATATAATTTATGGAGAACAACGTGAAAAAGAAAAACGTGCTTGTGTTGAGTGTCCTTTTCGTATTTGCTTCTTCTTTCCTGATGTCTTGCGGAAATAAAGTAAATGTTGTGAAAGACATACCGTCCGGATTTGTAAAATTAAATATCGCAGAAGACAATCTTGATGTCGGCGGTCTGCATTACACAATCGGCGAATCACAGATTTCGTTTTTGGATGCCGACGAGATTTGCACCTATCAAACGGAATTGAAAGACACTCAATTCATTGTAAAACACGAAAATGAATATTATGTCAATGAAAAAAAGTATTCGGAATTAGTTGCTATGGCAAAAGGGGTCACTGTGCAACGAAACACGCAATACAGCAATGGAGATACCATAGAGCTTCGCGGGATTGGACTTATTCCATATACGGTGGAATTTTTCGATGTGCTGTCATACAGTGATGGTAAAATAAAATTATGCCGTATCCGATTCATAATGGGCCCAAACATCCCTGAAAATAAACAGTCGCAAATTTTCAGCTACATTGAAACTGACAAAGGAACAATTATTAAGGATTATGAATATACTGCGGGAATATTTGAAGTGTTGATTCCTGTAGAAGAAAAAATAAAAATCATTGTTATAAAGAGCCCTGATTATCCGGGGTGTATCCGAAAAATAATTAATGGCAGTAATATTAAAGTGGTTCAAACAAAACCGGAAGGGTATATTCAATTAGACAAAGCGACGGATAATCATGGAAATGCCATAGATTATATGGTCTTTGAAAATGGGATTACCTTTTTCGATGCTGATAGAATAGGTATATATGGAGCGGTTATTTATGATCAAAGTTTTCTTGTGATATACGAGGATGAATGGTATGTAAATGAAAAAAAATATTTAGAAATTGTAAAAATATCAGATGCTGTCTCGGAAAAGCGAAACAAAATTTACTCCATAGGAGATGATGTTGAATTACGAGGATGTGATGTCAACTATAAAGATGGATATAGTATTAAGATTAACGAAGTAAAAGCTGACACTGATGGATCTATATACACAATTCAATTTTCGATCAGCCCCTATGTAACCGAATACAAACGAAAGGAAATCTTTGATCATGTTGAAACTGATCGGGGAACAATTATCAATGAGTTTACATTTATCGGCGATGCAGAAGTTCAGGTAACCGTTCCGGTCGGTGAAAAAATTAATATGATCGTTGTAAAGAGTCCGGATTATGATCATGCCATTCGAAAAATAAACGTCTCATATTAAAATCAGCATAAAAAGCATCAGGAGGGCACAATGAAACCCATAAAAGTTTTTTTACGGATCATCCTTGTCGTGCTCGCTTTTTTCTTGTTATCGTGTGAGAGAAGTGTTGCAGAGGTGGTTGAAAGAATACCGCCGGGATTTGTGAAGTTGAGCACTGCGGGAAACAATCTTTATAACGGCGGTCTGCATTATACAATCGATGAATCACAGATCTCATTTTTTGATGCCGACGAGATTTGTATTTATCAATCAGAGTTGACCAATGATGATTTTATTGTTGTGTATGAAAATGAATACTATATTTATCAAGGCAAATATTTAGAATTGATTGATAAGTCGACCGATGCCAAAGTGGTTGAAACAATACCGGATGGATTTATTCAATTAAACGTAGGATTACGCAGCCTTAAAAACAAGCTGCATTATGTGCTGGGGGAAACGGAGATTTTATTTCTATCTGCCGATGAGATTTGCATCTTCCAAACAAGGTTAAATAATAATAAATATATCGTCTTATACGAAAATGAATTTTATTTCAATGAGCAAAAACTTGCAGAGTTGATCAATCAAGCGACATTGATCGATCAACAACGCGAAATGATATACAGCGGATCGGTGAATCTGCCCGCAAGGGGAACTCCTTATACAATAATGCTATTTGATGTAATTGAAAGCATCGGTACAGAAGGCAATACCTTATGTAATCTTGAGTTTGCAAGCAGTGTTTCGGGAGATTGTGTTGAAGGCTACGGAACGGATATTATGAAACAGATATTTGACCATGTTGAAACGAATAAAGGGACAATCATTGATGAATTTACGATTGATAATATCAGAGGAGATATTCAGGTGGAAATTCCGGCAGGTGAGGAACTCAGCATCATTGCAGTAAGAAGCCCCGATTATCCCGGATTTGTCCGGAAAATAAGCAGCTCATCAAGGGGTAAATCTTTATTAACATGGCCAAATTAACATTTTGATCGGATGCGCTTTCTAGTACTATATAGATTCTCCTATAAAAATAAAGTGACATTCCGACGCGATGATTCTTCGGGAATGTCACTGTTCACTGTAAACTGTTAACTTTTCACTATGTTGTTAAAATCACTTTGCGACGAAGCCGACTTTTTTGTAGACCTTGGAGAGAGTGCGGGCGGCAAGTGCGGAGGCCTTTTGCGCGCCGTCTTTGTAGATGCTCTCGAGATAGGCCTTGTCGGACAGCAGATCTGTCGCTTTTTCACGGATTGGGCGCAGCAATTCGACGACCGCTTCGCCGACCGCCGGTTTGAACACGCCGTAGCCCTTGCCTTCGAATTCGGCTTCAATCTCGTTAAAGGTCTTGCCGGTTGCGGCACTGTAAATACTCATCAGATTGGAAACGCCTTTTTTGTTTTTGGGATCGTATTTGACGCAGGTCTCGCTGTCGGTGACCGCTTTTTTGAATTTTGAAAGAATGATATTGGGCTCGTCCATCAGGTCGATGGTGCCGACGGGATCCTCTTCGGATTTGCTCATTTTGCTCTCGGGGTCGGACAAGCTCATGATGCGTGCGCCGACCTTGGGGATGAACGGTTCGGGAATTGTCAAAACGTCGCCGTAGACGCCGTTAAAGCGGCCTGCGATGTCGCGGCAGATCTCGACGTGTTGTTTCTGGTCGTCGCCGACCGGAACGAGATCGGCTTTATAAAGCAGAATATCGGACGCCATCAGCACCGGATAGTCATACAGGCCGGCGTTGATGTTGTCCTTGTGTTTGGCGGCTTTATCCTTGTATTGGGTCATGCGGTTGAGTTCGCCGACCATGGTGAAGCAATTCAACACCCAAGCCAGTTCGGCGTGCGCCGGAACGTGGCTTTGGATGAACATGATGTTTTTGTTCGGGTCAAGACCACAGGCGATATACTGCGCCAACAGGTTCAGCGTCCGTTTGCGCAGCGTCGCCGGATCCTGACGGACGGTGATGGCGTGCATATCGACGATGCAATACAGGCAGTCATATTCATCCTGTAGCGCGACCCAGTTTTTCAGCGCGCCCAAATAGCTGCCCAGATGCAGTTCGCCGGTCGGTTTAATGCCCGAAAAAATACGTTTTTTTGCTTCGTTTTCCATGATCGTTTAATCGTCCTTTATTCTCATTGAATTGTAGGGGCGGATCCGCCCGCATGATAATCATTTTAATCGCACAGGGATTGCATTCTGCCTATTTGACGGGCGGATCATATCCGCCCCTACCGATGTGCGTATACAGGATTTAGATTGTCTTTATCACGGCACCGAGAATTTCACAGCCGCGGGTGATTTGTTCATCGGACGGCGTCGAGAAGTTGAGCCGGATCGTATGGGCGGGTTTCTCGAGGTCGACCGAGAATGCGGAACCGGGTACAATGGCCAGTTTGCGCTCGATACAGGCCTTGACAACGCCCATCATATCCATGCGCTCCGGCAGATATCCCAGTACGAACAAACCGCCTTCGGGCTTGGTGAACTTGATGCTGTCGGGGACGTTTTCCTCCAGACCATGGGCCATCAATGTGTATTTGTGGCGGTAGAGCGCCTGCATTTTTTTAGTGTGAGCGGACAGATCGCAGCCGGTGATAAAGTCGTGCACGAGAATCTGCGCAAGCAGATTGGTATGCACGTCCGAGGCCTGTTTGGCGACGGTCAGCTTGGAGATCAGATCGGAATTTGCCAGCACGAATCCCACGCGGATGCCGGGTGCGATCAGCTTGGAGAAGCTACCGCAATAGATCACAAGCCCTTCGCGGTCAAGCGATTTGATGCTCGGGATATCCTCACCGGCAAACCGCAGATCGCCGTAGGGGTTATCTTCAAGAATAATGATGCCGTATTTCTTTGCCAGTTCATAGATTTTACGGCGCTTTTCCCACGAGGTCGACAAGCCCGACGGATTTTGAAAGTTCGGGATCAAATACAGCAGCTTGGCGGTGGGATTTTTCTGCATGGACGTCTCCAGCGCGGCCAGATCAACGCCGTCGTCTTCCATCGGAATGCCGACGAGTTTGATGCCGTGAGAGCGGAAAGCGTTCAGAGAGCCGATAAAGGACGGATCCTCGCAGAGAATGACGTCGCCCGGATCGCAGAAAATCTGTGCCGAGAGGTCAATGCCCTGCTGGGCGCCGGATACGATCATCAGGTCGTCGGAGTCGGATTTCAATCCCTTTGCCGTCAAGTCGGCCTTGAGATAATCGCGCAGCGGTGTATATCCTTCGCTGATGCCGTATTGCAGATAAGTTGCGGGGGGCCGTTTGGTAATCTCGTTGATAATACGGCGGATGTCCTCAACCGGGAAGGCTTCGACTGACGGGTTTCCGGCTGCAAAGGGAATGACGTCGGTTCCGGAGGTGTGCTTTAAAATCTCCCGGATCGCCGACGGTTTGAGGTTTTTGAAATTTTCACTGAGGCGGTAGTTCATGATGTTTTCCTCTTTTTTTTTCTTTCAGCTCACGGTGTCCGGGATCTCCCCGGTATATTCGGTGAGCATCAGAGCATAGGAGTGGAACGCGGAAATTTGTTCGCTTTTTGTCTCTTTGAGCTTGTCAAGACCCTCGGCCGAATAACTGCGCATCAGCAGCGTCCAACCTGTGAGATCGTCGTGCAATTGAAGATCTTCAACGAAAATGTTCAATTCATCGATTCCCACGCCGATGGTGCCGGCAGGTAGTTTTTCGGTGAAGGAGGTCATCGGTTCAATCAAATTGTGATCTGCAAGATACTGTGTTGCTTCGGGACTGCTCAAAATCAGAAATTTCTTGCCGCCGGCGACGTCTTGTGTGAATGCCTCGTTGGCCTCTTGATTTTGGGAGTCAATGGTGCAATATTCCACGGCAAGCAGAACTTTTCCGTCGGCGTTCATATCCATGGCGTAAGGGGTCAGTTCGGCGATCAGGCGCGGACCGAGTTGTCCGTCGGGAACTGTATCGGTCGTGACCACGCACAGCGTCAGATCGGGCACTTGACTGGTGAGTGAGAATACCGTGTAGACAACGATCAATAAGACGGCAACGCCCAAAATCACCAACCAACGAAATTCCGACCAGAAATCAGTGAACCGTTCCCATCGGCTGACTTCGGCTTTAGAACGCAGTGGTGAAAAGACGGGGTCGTTTTGTTCTTTTTGGGTGAGTTTTCTTGCCATTTTTGTTTTACTCCGCAGACGTGGTCGTTATGATGGTTGACATGGCCGTCTCGTAAAAACTCACGGCGGCCTGATAAGCGATCAGGGCATCACCAGTGAGCTCGTCATATTCGCCGGTTTTGAAGACGACATAAAAATCGGCAAACGCATAGGAAAGACCGTAGTCATCATGAACATAACCTAAAAGATTGTTGTAATTCGTACCGATATTGCTGTTGTTTATATAACCGAAGATGTTGGAGTCTGAGATCAGAAATCCCAAAGCGTCGGGTTCAATGTCGGAACGGTTGGTGTCAAATTCACCTAATTTGGATACATAGCCGTTTTCGACCAGCCAAGCATAAGAGTCGGGATCGGCGAAGATGATATAACAGGAGTTGTCATCCAGCATTTGCTGGGTCAATGCGGTGGCCTCGGGATTTGCACCGGTATTGTCTTTATCGTAATAACAGCCAAAAACCTTTGCATACTGTGCCGAGTCCTTATTGACGTCTTTGGTATAGGATATCAACAGCTCCTGAAGTTTGTCCGCGGTGTCTTCGGGCAGCACATAAGCGGACGAGATAAACGTGACTTTGATGTCCGGAGCGGGTTCCTTTTTTAATTGGATGAACCCGAGGACAACACCGATTGCAGCCAGAAGCAGAATTAAAAGTATTTTCCAATGGTCGATGATGGACTCACCGACTCTTTGCCAAAAAGTGAGCGGGGTGTAATCGAGGTGTTCGAGCGTTTCGCCCGCAGCTTCTTGCGAGGTAAGTTTTCTTGACATATGAAAGGTCTCCCTTCCCGGTCCGAGTCGCAGCGGTTATCTGCGTGTGTTTTACAGTTCCGGTTTCATGGTCGGGAAAAGCAGCACATCCCGGATTGACGCGCTGTCGGTCAGCAACATCACCAGGCGGTCGAGACCGAAGCCGAGTCCGCCCGTCGGCGGCATACCGTATTCCAATGCGGTTAAAAAGTCCTCATCGACCTGGGCATTTGCACCCTGCTTGCGGCGTTCCGCGACCTGATGTTCGAACCGTGCGCGCTGGTCGATGGGGTCGTTGAGTTCCGAAAAGGCGTTGCCCATCTCGGAGGCGTTGATGAAAAATTCAAAACGTTCGGTGAAATCGGGATCACTCGGTTTGCGTTTTGCAAGCGGTGAAACAGCCACCGGATAATCGTAAATAAAAGTGGGCTGAATCAGATTTTCTTCGACGAATTCTTCGAAGAAAGCGGCCAAAATATCGCCCTTGGTGCAGGCATTTTTTTCGAAATGCACTTTTTTTGCATTTGCTGCGGCCTGTGCGTCCTCATCGGATTTCCAGTCGTAATAGTCGACGCCGGCATACTGTTTGACCGCGTCAGCCATCGTGACGCGCGGCCATGGGCCGCCCATATGAATCTCTTTGCCCTGATAGGTCAGTTCGGTGGTGCCGCAGACCTCGTTGGCCAAATAGATATACAACTCTTCGACGATGTCCATCATACCGTGATAATCGGTGTAGGCCTCGTAGAGTTCGATGGAGGTGAATTCGGGGTTGTGGCGGGTGTCCATGCCCTCGTTGCGGAAGATGCGGCCCACTTCGTAGACCTTGTCGATGCCGCCGACGATCAGGCGCTTCAAGTACAATTCGGTCTCAATGCGCAGATACATATCGATGTCGAGGGTGTTGTGATGGGTTTTGAACGGACGGGCCGCCGCGCCGATTTCGAGGGTGTGCAGCACCGGTGTATCGACTTCGAGATAACCCTTGGCGTCGAGGAATTTCCGGATTAGGGAGATGATTTTGCTGCGCTTATAAAAAGTGTCGCGTACTTCGGGGTTGACGATCAAATCGACATACCGCTGACGGTAACGCAGATCGGTGTCGGTCAAACCGTGGAATTTTTCGGGAAGCGGAAGCAGAGATTTGGAGAGCAATTTCACCTGCTGGGCGTGGATCGAGATCTCGCCGCGGCGGGTGCGGAACGCATAACCGACAACACCGAGGATATCGCCGATATCCCAGTTCTTCATGCCCGCATAAGTCTCTTCACCGACTTCGTCGATCTTGATATAGAGCTGGATTTTGCCGCTGCCGTCCTGCAGGTCCATAAAGCAGGCCTTGCCCATGTCGCGCCATGACATCATTCTGCCGGCGACGCTGACGGTTTGATTTTCGAATTTGTCGAAATTTTCGACGATTTCGGCGGCGGTGTTTTTGCGGTCGAAGACGGTGATTTCATAGGGATTATTACCTGCAGTCTGGAGGGCTGCGAGCTTATCCCGGCGGATTTGAAGAATTTCGGACAGCTCGGGCTGTACGGCGTTTTCGTTTCCTGTTTCCATATCTGTTTCCATTTCTAGCTTATTTTAAACGGGTGGTTTTATTCCAGTATCTTCAGAATCTTAAATTTTAAAGCGCCCGACGGGGTGACTGCCTCGACGGTCTCACCGACTTTACCGCCCAAAATGGCTTCACCGATCGGAGATTCGTTGGAGATGCGGTTGTCGTCAGGGTCGGATTCGCTGCTGCCGACCAGATAAACTTCCATCTCTTCGTTGTATTCGGTGTCAAGCAGCAGAACATGGGAACCGATGCCGACAGCATTGCTGCCGATATCGCTGCGGCTGACCACTTTGGCCTTAGTGATGATGGTCTCAAGTTCGAGAATGCGCGCCTCGACTTTGGCCTGTTCGTTTTTGGCTTCGTCGTATTCGCTGTTTTCAGAGAGATCGCCGTAGCCGCGGGCGATTTTCAGACGCTCCGCAACTTCCTTTCGGGTGACGGTCTTGAGCAGGGTGAGTTCCTCGTTGAGTTTTGCCAGTCCCTCGTTGGTGAGGACAGTTTGTTTTTCCATTTGCGACTACCTCTCTCTTCGGAAAATGAACGGCATAAAGCCGTGGATGCCCGCATGCGGACAATTTTATGCCATATGAGATACTTTTTATATCCCATTGCAAAACATTCATGAATCATGGCATTCGGCGTGGTATGGAACGCCGCTTCAAGTGACACATAACGCCGCTTTTCGGCGACGTTTTATACATTATACAGGAAAAAGCGATTTTGTCAAGGGAAACAACGGATTTATCCGTAAAATTCAGGCAATTCCGCACAAAAAAACGGAATAAAAAAGAGCCGCGAAAAGCGGCTCTTTTTTGTCGGGGTTTTAATCTTAGTCGGGGTTTTAATCTTAATCGAACGTGATCAGGTCCAGAAGCGCGTCGAACGCGTAGTCGTTCGGCTGTCCGGTGTAACCGTCGTATTCGATGGTCAGCAATCTGCCCTCATAAATCGCGAAGATGCAGCGCTTGTAAAGCCCCGGATCGGTTTCGCCGCATTCGACCACGATGACCTCCATGCCGTCATAGGTGCCGGTGCCGGTCACGGTAAAGGTCAGGTCGTTTTCATATCCCCAGGCATGGTGTGTGATATTTATTTCTTCGACCATGGCGCGGGCTTCTTCCTCAAGCGTACCGTCTGATATCTCGGTCAGCGAAATATAGAAGGAAGCGTCTCTTTCATTACTTTGATTTGCTCGATGAAAACGAAGTGTGTCATCATTCACATAATAAATGTTTCCCCAACCGGTCGCCAGAAGAGGTTCGTCCAGGTTGGCATAAGTTACCGTCCAAGTATCCGGACAGAGCGCTTGGACATAGGATTCTATTTGTTCTGTAATGGTCCACAACAGCACTTTTGAACAGGCCGATTCCAAATATCTGCCGCTCGAGCGGATAAACGGTGTGCTGCCGTCAAACGGAAATTCGATTTCATTGTAAAACAACAGTGATTTGATGGTGGAAGTATCCATGATATTGTAGAACAGATAAACGGCACCAGCGTAGGAATTTGATAAATAGGAGCCGTAATATCCCATATAGCTGATTCTCTCATTTGAAAGTTCACTTAGTTCGATTTCGCTGTCGTCGTTAAATACTAAAACCGCATTCATATACATCAGAGAAGAACCGGACAGATGCTCGTCGTTCACATACAATCCCAACGGTGTCAGGACAGCGCTGGTAGGATAATAGGAAGAGAGTCTCGCGATCCCTTCTTCGTTCATAAAATAGTCCTGAATATAGCCGTCGATTTGTACTTCAATGCCCGGAACTTGCGTTTTTGATTCTGGAAGTGGCAATTCAAGATCGTCAAAGGTTAGAATTAAATCCTGTGTCTCCGGAGAGATGATATACAACGCATAATATTCGCAGTCCTCTTCGCGCAGCGATTCGATCGGAATGATCGCATAGTTCGCATTGTTATCATCATAATATGTGACGTTATCACGCTTAAGGCCGATATCAAGATATTGATAATCCTCACCGGAATATTTTTGCCTCACTTCGTACAGTTGGCAGTCGGTGTTCTCAGCGGGAGGTATTCTTTCAACGGATGTAACCTGATAATTGTCGATGCCGTACGAATGAGAACTATAGTCACCTTTATTTGTTTGCCAGAAAGAAATTTCGCAAGCGTTCAGGTCAAGGGTATTATCGGTCACAAGCGTTTTGCCGGTTTCGGTCAGTCCTCTGATCGAGAAGATATAGGCCGTGGTGTATTCGTCGGCGACGGATTCGTGCAGGGTCAAAATCACGTCTTCGTTCTGTACACTGGTGCCGATGGTGATGCCGTAGGGCGTCAGGGTTTCGACTTGATCGCCGTAAAGCGCATGGAAATAAGACAGTCCGCCGATGGCCGCTGCCGAAATCACAAGCAACGATGCCAAAATCAGACTGACGGCCGCCGAGACGGAGAGTTTGCCGCGGACACGTTTCTGCGGATGGGAAACAGCGGATTGAATTTTGTTTTTAACCCGATATTTTGCGCTCTGCGAGAGGGTCACGCGCTCCAGCGCGGTTTCGATTTTTTGATCAATGGAGTTCATATCGTCGCATCCTTTCATAAGGCCGAAGGGCAAATGTGAATTAGTCGGAATGGGTCTTTTGCGGTTCGGTGAGCAGCGGATTAGCGGCCGTCGGAACAGGCGCTTCTTCTCCGAGCATTTTGCGCAGCATCTCGCGCCCGCGGCTGAGCCGCGCATATAATGCCGAGGGGCTGATTCCGAGGATTTTTGCCGTCTCGTCGCCGCTGTAGCCCATCTGGTAATAAAGCGACAGGGCTTCGCGGTATTTGACCGGAAGTTCCAATAAGATTGCAAGGGTGTCGTTTTCCTCATCGGGTGCTTGGACGAAATCCAGCGTTTCACTGTCGGCGCGTTTTTTGCGCCACCAATGGGATAAGGAGTCCTTACAGAGGTTTTTGGCCGTGACGATCAGCCACGCTTTGAGGTGTTCGTCGCTTTCGAAGGCCTTTTTACTCTCCATCAACCGTACGAAGGTGTCCGCGGTCGCATCTTCCGCATCGGATTGATTTTTGAGATAGACGAAACACACCCGGTAGATCATAGCCGAGTAGGTTTCAAACACCTGCTCAATTTCCGTGAACTCGGTCGGCATCAACTCACCTCCAACCTCAATACGAATCAACGAAGGATTTTCTGACAAAAATATAAAAATTTGGAAATAAGAATCTTCATTTCCATTTTAACGCCAAAAGAGAAAAATAGCAATATTTTTCCTCGTCCGAAAGCGTTTGCTTTTGCCTGTGTATGTCGGTATAATAGCGGTAAGAGGAACTTCAGGCAAAAAGCGCTTAGGAGGGAAATCATATGGCCGGAAAAGGAAAAAGCGCGAATCTGCGCTGCGGGCTGCTCGATTTTCAAGTCGGCGAATGCCACGATTCGATTCCGTTTGACCCGGAGGAATATGTGAAAGCGTCGGCGGAGGCGGGCATTCAAACGCTTGTCTTTATCGGCAAGGACGCCTACGGCTGCGCTTTTTATGATTCCGATCTGGTCGGCAGAAACGCGTCCGTTAAAAGCGATTACCTCAAACAGGCCATCCAAGCGGGGAAAAAATACGGCGTTGAAATTTATACCTATTTTAATGTTTTACTGGATGACAAACTCGGGGAACAATTCCCGCAATACAGGATGATCAACGGCAGCGGCGAACCGGTGATCGCCTATGATTATTATAAAATTTTATGCCCAAACAGCCCGTATTTCGAGATCGCAAAAGAGCGGATTGCCGATCTGCTCGGGCGGTATGAAGTGCAGGGCATCTTTTTGGATATCACCTATTTCAGTCCCGACACCTGCCACTGCCGCTTTTGCAAAGAGCGCTTTGAAAGACAATACGGTTATGCGCTGCCGGACAAATTCGAACGGGGAACTAAAGAATTAAGGGATTTTAACGAATTTTTGCTTGATTCGAGAATCCGATTGCTCGAAGGGCTTACACAGACCATTCGTAAAACGCGTGACGTGAACATTATGTGGAACGGCTCGGGCAATCCCCGCATGGAAAACGAGGCCGATGAGAAAGCCGATATCTTATCGACCGAGTTTCACGCACCGGATTTTACCGACGGATTGTTACGAGTGAAATGGGCATGTTCGCGGGGCAAGCCGGTGGTGATGAGTACCCCGTATGAACTGGGCAGTTGGGGCGATTGGAGCATTCTGCCCAAGGAGAGCATGGAGACCGTTGTTTCGATGATCACCGCAAACGGCGGCGGGTGCGCGGTCAACCATGTGCCGTATCCCTCGGGCGAATTTGCCTCGAGTGTGAATCGGAGCGTACAGGAATATATCAAAGGCACATACGGAAAAGTCGAAGCGCTGGAACCGTGGCTCAAAAACACCGAAAGTGTGTCCGACATCGCCGTGATCAATTCTTTAGCAAGCCGCAAGTTATCGCAATGGGGCAGGGTTTATCAAAACGACAGCTATCCGCATTCCTTGACGGGTGCGGTGAAAATGCTGCTCGAAAGCGGCCGCCATTTTGACGTGCTGTCGGAAAAGACCTTTTGCCAAAACGCGTTGGGATATCACACTGCGATTTTAGCCGGAGCGGCGTGTTTGGAACAAGAGACCGCCGAAGCGATGCGGGATTTTGTCAAAAACGGCAGCGTTTTGATCGCCTCGGGACCGGTTGGTTTATACCGTGAGGACGGCAGCCGACAGGATAACTTGATGCTTTCCGATCTGTTGGGTGTTGATGATTACGGCGATTCCGAATTTTCAGTCGATTATATTTGTGATATTGATGAGAGGATTTCGCACGATATTCCCGACAGTCCGATTCTGGCGCATAAGGCGAATACAAAGGCGGTGCGGGTTTCTCTCCGTGAAAATGCGGTCAGCGGGGCGGTTTTGGCGGAACCCTTGTTCGAATCGAGTTTAAGCAGACACGTTTACCACCAGCACGCGCATCCGGCCCGAAGGTCGGGACATCCCGCCGTTGTTGTCAATCAATTCGGCAAAGGCACATGTATTTACTTTGCGCCCGAGATTTTTTCGTCTTTTCACGCGACCGGTTCACCCTGGCTGTTGAAGATGGTGCAAAACGTTTTGGATTCGTATTGCCGGAGCACGGTTCGGGTGGAAGCGCCGGTCTGCCCGCATGTCAGTTTGAGAACGCAGGGCGGTAAATGGATTGTGCATTTAATCAATGTCAGCGGGTCGCGGTTCGATCTGTCGAAATCGTTTTTAACCCAAATGATTCCCATGCACGATGTTAAAATTCGCATTGCAAAAAAGGCCTCGAAGGTCTATTTGGTGCCGGAAAAAATCCCCCTGCCGTTTACGGTCGAGGGGAATGAGACGACTGTGACGATTCCGGTGCTTGAGAGCAGCCGGACGATTGTGATTGAATAGCGGTTATTTGTAAATGGCGATCAGGTTTTCGACCGGGACATCCTCTTGAATGCAGTGCGCAGGGGAGAGGATATAGCCGCCGTCTTTAAACAACTCGCGCAGTTCGGCGCATTTTTTGCGTACCTGTTCCGGCGTTCCGTTCGGCAGCAAGTCCTGCGTGTCGACGCCGCCCCAGAAGCAGATGGATTTGCCGTATTCGGCCTTGAGCCGCTCGGGTTCCATCAGATAGGCATTCGGTTGAATGGGGTTCAAAATTTCAACGCCGCATTCGATCAGGGTCGGGATCAACTGGAATACCGATCCGCAGGTGTGGTGCTGGAATTTGGCTTTGGTAAAGGTCTTGGTATAGCGGATGCGCTCGGCAAAAAACGGCATAACTGTTTCGCGGAACATATCCACCGACATAAACATGCCGCGCTGGGTGCCGAAATCGTCGCCGCTCGTGGTGGCGTCGATATAGCTGCCGAGTGCCGAATAATACCGCTCGATCAGGCGCTTTTGATACTGCCAGATGCGATCGAAAAACCATTCGACGGTCTCGGGTTCGGCGGCAAGGCGGTAGAGAAAATCGTCGAATCCGAACATCCAGCAGGCCGATTCGAACACACCGTAACAGGGATGTTGGGCGATGACGGCGTAATCGGTGTTTTCAAATAAATCCTTAGCATGGGCAGCGAAACCGTCGAAAATGCTCTGGGGGATGTCGTCGGCGGATGGGAAAAAATATTCCTTGACCCGTTCGAGCGGCAGATCGTGCAGCGGGTTTTCGACAATTTCATAGTGACCGCCGACACTGGCATAGCGGATGCCCCATTCGTCGACATAGCCGTCGGGGGTCTTTTTGGAATGCGGGCTTTTCGGGGTCGGAAAGCCGCCGGTCAGACGGGTATCGGTGTCGAGCAGCTCCAAAATCCGGTTGTCATAGAGACCGCTTCCGGTGTATTCGCCGTTTATTTTTAAAAGTTTACGCAGTTGATTCGTCGTCTCCTCGGTCATCACCAGGGTCTGCGGGCAGCCCGCGAGGTCGAACGGCACCCGATCGGGCGTGCGGTGATTCACGGCGGCATTAAAGCGCTCTCTGTGGGTCATATACTGATTTCCTTTCGAGGTCAATATTTTATTGTTTATGATTATAACATAACAGAAACAAAATAGACATGAAATATTGAAATTCAAATTGTAAACCGCTTTTCGGTGTGATACAATTCATGCGGATAGAAAAGGATTCAATCTGAATTCCGAACTCTGAATTCTGAATTTACAAGCGGGGTGTAAATATGACCGGAAGAGAACTCGTAACTGCGGCGCTGTCGCATATTGAAACGGACACAGTGCCGTGTTTTTGCGATTTTACGCATCAGGAATATGACAAAATGGTCGCTTTCATGGGTGAGGAAAAACTGAAAGCGCTGCGTCCGAATGTGATTTTCGGGGGCGAATATGCCGGAGAACCGCGCTTAATGGCGGGTAAACCGGAACATTTTATCGACGATTTCGGGGTGATTTGGGACCGCAGCGGCGTCGACAAGGATATCGGCGTCGTGGCGAACCATGTGTTCCCCGAGCCGGATATGAAGTACTGGAACCCGCCGAAAGTTGCCGCCGACAAGATGCGCACCGTGGCAAAGCGGGTTTCGGAACAGGCGGGCGATCGGTTTACCTTTGTCGGGATCGGGTTTTCGATGTTCGAGCGTTACTGGACGCTGTGCGGCATGGAGGACGGGCTTGCCTATATGCTGACCGATCCGGATTTTGCCGAAGCGCTGTTCGGGGCGATCTGCGACTTCAATTTGAAACTGATCGACATCATTTTGGAATATCCGGTCGACGCGGTCTATTTCGGCGACGACTGGGGTCAGCAAAAGGGGCTGATCATGGGGCCCGCGCTGTGGCGCAAGTTCATAAAGCCGTGTTTGGCGAAGATGTACGGGCGGGTTCGGGCAGCCGGTCGGTTCGTGGTGCAGCATTCCTGCGGCGACATTGAGCAGGTGTACGGCGACCTGATCGAAATCGGGCTGACCTGCCACCAGACCTTCCAACCCGAGATTTACGACATTGAAGCCGTCAAGAAAAAGTACGGCGGTAAACTGGCGTTTTGGGGCGCGATTTCAACCCAACGCCTGCTGCCGTATGCAACGCCCGAAGAGGTGGCGGCAGAGACCAAGCGGATTATAAAGGTAATGAAACCGGGCGGGGGATATATCGCGTCGCCGACCCACGCCGTGCCGGGCGACGTGCCCTGCGAAAATATCGTGGCGATGTTAAAAGCGTTCCAAGAACAATAAAAACAGGAGAAAAAACAGGAGAAAAAACATGAAATACAGCGGCGAATATACACAGGCGGTCTCGTTTCCGCTCGGCGGCATCGGCAGCGGGTGCATCGGGCTTTCCGGAAATGGGCAGCTGATCGACTGGGAGATTTTCAATCACCCCTCCAAGGGTTCGGTCAACGGCTATACGCATTTTGCGGTGCGGGCGCTCAAAGACGGCAAAATTCTCGATGCGAGAGTGCTGGACGGCGATTTATACGGAAAATTCATCGGGCATGCCGACGAGCCGTTTTCCGGTTCCGGTCCCAACGGACGCAGCATGGCGGGCTTTCCGCATTTTTTAAACTGCGAATTCGAGGGGAATTTCCCGTTCGCCGATATCGCGTTTTCCGACCCGCATTTTCCTGCGGAGGTCAAGCTGACCGCGTTCAACCCGTTCATCCCGTTGAACGACGCCGACAGCTCGATTCCGGCGGCGTTTTTTGAGATCGAACTGCACAATACCACCGATTCGGAACTCGAATACGGCGTGTGCTTCAGCGTCGCAAACCCCTCCGACAACGGTGTGAATACGGCGCTCGGAAACAAAAAAGGCATGCTGCTGTCGGGAGAGGGTGAACTGTGCGCCGCAACCGACTGTGACGACGTTTCGATTCAGCTTTACCGTTACCGGGGCAACTGGAGCGACGCGCCCGAGACCTTTTGGCGCGAAATGACCGAAAAGCCGGTTCTGCCGCCGCGCAATTACGACACGCCGGGGAAACTCGACACCGCCGTGATCGAGGCGCGTGTGAAAATCAAAGCCGGAACGCGCAAAACGGTGCGGTTTGTGCTTGCTTGGTACTATCCCGAGGTCAGCCGCACCTGGCAGGTGCTCTCGATGGCGAAAGGCGACGTCCCGTGGGACACCAAATGGAAAAACTATTATGCGAAACTGTTTTCCGGCGCGCAAAACTGCGCCGATTACTGCCTGAAAAATTGGGAACGGCTGCGCGGTGAGAGTAAAAAGTTTCAAAAAGCGCTCTCAGAATCGACCCTGCCGCCGGAGGTGCTTGAGGCGATCTCCGCAACGCTGTCGGTGTTGAAATCGCCCACCGTGCTGCGGCTTGAAAACGGTGAATTCTACGGCTGGGAAGGCGTCAATTCGAAAACAGGAAGCTGCGAGGGCAGCTGCACCCACGTCTGGAACTACGCCTACGCGCTGCCGTTTTTGTTCCCGAAACTCGAGCGGTCGGTGCGTGATTTGGATTATGCTTATAATATGATGCCGACCGGAGAAATGCAGTTCCGGCTGATGCTGCCGCTCGGCAATATCCATATGTTCCGCGCCTGTGCCGACGGGCAGTTCGGCGGCGTGCTCAAGGTCTGGCGCGACTGGAAACTCTGCGGGGATGATGATTGGCTCCGTGGGCTTTGGCCGAAGGTCAAAAAGTCGCTCGAATACGCGTGGAGCAGCGAAAACCGCGACCGCTGGGATTTGGACAAGGACGGCATGCTGGAAGGACGGCAGCACCACACGCTCGATATGGAACTGTTCGGGTCGTCGTCGTGGCTGCAGGGCTTTTATCTGGCGGCGCTCAAAGCCGGAGCCGAAATGGCCGAATATCTCGGTGAGCCGGAAAAAGCCAATGAATATCTCGCGGTATACGAGAGCGGCAGGAAAAAGACCGAAGAATTATTTAACGGGAAGTATTATCAGCAAAAGATCGACCTGCACGACGAACACATCCTCGACCCGTACCCGGATACCCGCGAAAACTATTGGAACGCAGAGGCCGGGGAGATTAAATATCAAATCGGCGATGGCTGCGAGATCGACCAGCTCTTGGGGCAGTGGCATGCCGATATTTGCGGGCTCGGCGAGTTATTCGATCCCGATCATGTGCGGATTGCGCTTGAAAACCTTTATAAAAATAACTTCAAATCCTCGGTGCGGGAGTTTTACAACCCGTTCCGGTTGTATTCGCTGAACGACGAGGGCGGCACGGTCATCTGCACCTATCCCGAGGGCGCCGAAAAACCCGCGATTCCGATTCCCTACTGTCAGGAGACCATGCACGGTTTTGAGTATTCCGCCGCAGGGTTATTGTATAAGCACGGGCTGAAAGCACAGGCGATTGAGATGGTTCGCGCGGTGCGCGAAAAATACGACGGCAAAAAGCGAAACCCCTACAACGAGATCGAGTGTGGCAACAACTACGCCCGCTCGATGGCGACTTATGCGTTTATACCGTTGATCTCGGGATTTCAATTTGACATGGCGCAGGGCATGATCGGGTTCGCCCCGATTGATGAACTGCCTGAATTCCGCTGCATCTGGAGCGTGGACTCAGCGTGGGGAACGGTGAAAATCACCGAAAAAGAGTTGGAACTTGCGATATTGGGCGGGGAACTGCCGTTGAAAAAGCTGCGCACAACGATTTCCGGCGGGAAAGTGACCGTTGACGGAAAAGCGGTGAAAGCCGTTTACCGGGACGGGGGATACGAGTTCGGTCAGCCGGTGACGGTGGGGGATAAGTTGAGTATTAAATAAATAAAAACCTGCGCCCGCCTCGAAAGAGGCGGGCGCGACGTTATTATAAGTTCGCCCCTACAATTACAGGGACATTGACCCTGTGTCAATTTAGACCGTTGGGAAATCCGGGCACTCGGTTTCTGGATTGCTTCGTCATAGCGCGGGATTCTGCCCCGCGCTTTTCCTCGCAAAGACGGGATAATCCGCACAGCGCGTCAGGCGGACCGCAGTCCGTTATGCCGCGTCCTACATGAAATTACAAGATCTTATTCATATACAGCCCCGTGACCGGCTTGGGGAAGAACCAGGTGGATTTCTGTGGCATCTTTTCGCCTGCGCCCGCGACCGCCGTGATCTGGCTCACTTTGGTGCCATTCATAAAAAATCCCGCGTTGTATTTGCCGCTTTGTACGCCCGCAATCAATTCTTCGGCGGATTTGGTGTAGTCGAGGTTTTTTTGAGCCGCCATATTCTCGCGGTCGATACCCATCGGCTCTAAAATGAGTTTGTGCAGTACCGAGACATCGAGCGTGTCAAGCGGGTCGGTTGAGTCGATCGGGGTTTTTAAAGTCATCAGATACCACTCGTCACCGCCGGCATAGAAGCCGAAGGCGTTTTGAGCCGTATGTTTTGTCAATTCCGCTTCGGCGGTTCCGGGATTCGGCAGACGGGTAATATTAAAGTCCTTTGACCAGAGTTTTAGCAGGGAAGCTGCATCGAAATCGGGCAGGGAATGCAGCAGGCGGTGAATCGGCAATACCGTCAGGCCGGGGTCGTCGATGTCACACAGTAAGATCATCACGGAATTTGCCGGATGGTCACCCTCAACTTTGACACCGCTTTCGCGCAGATGACGGCGGAAATTGAGCGCGGTCTCATAACGGTGGTGACCGTCGGCGATAAAGAGTTTTTTATCGGTAAACAGATTGCAGACGGGTTGATATTTTTCGGCATCTTTGATAACCCAGAAGCGATGCAGATCGCCTTCGGCGGTAAATTCGACCTCGGGCTTTTCGGAGGTCAGGTATTTGGTATGTAAGGCAAGTTCGCGGGTTTTATCCTCGAACAGCGCATAGACCGGGGAAAAACTGCAGCCGGTGATTTTTAAAAGTTCAAAACGGTCGGCTTTGGGACCCGAAAGGGTGTTTTCGTGGGGGATAATGACCCCTTCGTCGTGTTCCGCCAACCCGACTCGCGCAACATAGCCGCCAATGCGCTTGGTTTCCCCTTTTAATATGTAAGTGCGTTCGTAATAGTACAGACAGGGGGTTTGTTCTTCAAACAACACGCCGTCCTCGAGCATTTGATTCAGCGTAAATTTGGCGGCGGCGTATTTATCGGAACCGGTCGGAAGTTCCAGAACGATGGCGTTATTGGGATTGGTTTCGGCCAATTCCGCCCTGCGTTTTTCACTCACCGCATCATAGGGCGGGCAGACCAAGGTGCCGGGTTCGCCGGCTCTGTTGAAATTGTATCTTAAAGCGCAGAAAGGACTCACTCTTGCCATACTCGCACCTCCAAAATAATTTGATATTATAACATAAATAGAAGGGGTTAGCAAACAGGTAATTGATGGATGGGATATAATGGTAACATTTTTAGAAAATATTTGTGATTTAGTCACATTCATGTAACCTTAAACCCGAAAATGTAACCCAAATGTAACTATGAAATGGTAAAATAATGTCGTAAACCGCAAAAAAAGCGGCAAGTAAGAAATTTAACGATCAACAGAAAGGTATGGTTGATAAATATGAAAACTCTTTCGAAAATCGGTGTAGTCCTCCTCTCGATGATGCTGGTTTTATCGTTTGCAAGTATGGCGTTGAGTGCCGTGCCGGTGGATGGTAAAAAGACTTCATCTGCAACCAGCAGTACATCGAGCTTCCTGGATGATATCTTCTTTATTTCCAAGACTGATGATCCCGGTACGGGCGATTACAGCTACAGCGGTGCGCAAATCGTTGTTTTCAAGAAGGCCTCTGAAAAAGCTTTCGTTTGCATAGACGCTTCTCTTCAGAGCACTTTCGAAGCTTACTTCGCCTCTTCTTCCGGAGCAGCGGATGCGTTTTTTGCAAAACTCGCCGCAGCGGATCCCAGTTTGAACGGCAGTTATGAAATCGTATACTTCACCGCCGGCACGACAGGAAGCTATTACAACAGTCAGGGAAAAGTCACATCGACCTTCACGTTCAACAGCAACGGTACATTCACCATCACGGTAGGTGGTATGAGCCATTTCGATTTGTTCGGCTTCGACCCGCCGACGACGAGCAGCACCCCGAGCAGCAGCGAAGAGAGCAGCGTTCCCAGCAGCACTCCGAGCAGCAGCGAGGAAAGCAGCGTTCCCAGCA